>Ga0066660_10000461_pt1 | contig 14271 bp, 11 predicted proteins | sample GraSoiAngelo_109_FD_75177 | JGI IMG/M metagenome (GOLD analysis project Ga0066660, IMG submission 75177) | Grasslands soil microbial communities from the Angelo Coastal Reserve, California, USA - 14_0903_12_20cm | ecosystem: Environmental > Terrestrial > Soil > Grasslands | place: USA...
AGGCGACCCTTGTAAAACTCCTTCGCCTTAGTCAGCTCGGCGGCGCTGACCGGCTCCTCGCACAGCCGGCGCAGCTGGCCCACGATCACGCCGACCGCCCGAGACGCCTGACGCGGCTCGGTCCCCGCGTAGATGCCGAGCACGCCGCTGTCGTACATCTTGTTGATATAGGAGTGGACGTCATAAGCCAGGCCGAGCCTTTCGCGAACTTCGAGAAAGAGTCGCGAGCTCATCCCTTCCCCCAGGACGCAGTTGAGCATGTCGATGACGTGGCGATCACGGTCCAGGTAAGAGGGGGCGTGCACGCCCAGAACGACGTGGGCCTGCTCGGTCTTCTTCGATTTCAGCAGGACGTTGGGCTTGAGGCCGTTGCCCACGGACGGCAGGAACGCCGGCGGCGGCGCGCCGTTGCCGCGCGGCTTCAGGTAGGGCGCGATCAGCCCGATGGCTTCGTCGTGCGTCACCGGTCCAGCAATGGTCACCACCAGGTTGCGCAGCAGGTAGTGTTCGTCGAGGTAGCGCAGCAGGTCATCGCGGGTCAGCGCGCGCACGGAGCCCTCGGTTCCCCCCACATCGCGGCCCAGCGGATGGTTCGGCCAGCTGATCTGTTCGAACAGGCTGTGCACGTACTCCTGCGGACTGTCCTGGTACATCCGCAACTCTTCGAGCACCACCAGGCGCTCCTTCTCCAGCTCCCCGGTGTCGAGCAGTGGCTGGAACAGCATGTCACCCAACACGTCGATGGCCAACTTGGCCTTGGTCTTGGGGACGCGGGCCCAGTACATCGTCAGCTCCTTGTCCGTGGCGGCGTTCAGTACACCCCCCACGCCCTCGATGGCCTCGGCGATTTCTTTGGCGCCGCCGTAGCGGGCCGAGCCTTTGAAGAACATATGTTCGAGGAAATGGCTGATCCCCGCCTCGCGCTCCGACTCGTAGCGGGAGCCGACCTTGAACATGATCGCCATCGTGATCGAAGGGCGGTCGGCCAGCTCGGTGGAGACCACCCGGGCCCCGGTCGGCAAGGTGGCGAGGCGATACGGAGGAGACGACGGGGGCACGGCTTGAGTATATCGTAGGGGTGCTCGCACCTCCCGACTTTTCGATAGCGTTGCCGGGGTTCTTATGGGTCCGGGTCTATAAGAGAAGCTTCTAGCGTGAAGGGACAATCTGAATTCGAAAGCCGGCTGGAACGGCTGATCGGCCGGGTCGAGGCCTGGAGTTATGCCGACGCCGATCCAGGTGCCGGCGTACCCGAGGAGCTCGCCCGCGAGTTGAACCGACTGGCCGCGGTCGCGTCCACGCCTCAGCTCCGACAGGGCGTCCGGCGGGCGCAGGACGCCCTCGACGACGGACTGTCAGCGGAGGCGGTGGCGGCGGCGCTCTATCGAGTTCGCACCCAGCTCGGCGCCGGTGGGCCTCAGGGTTCGGCGCCGCCCTCCCCTTCGCGGTAGCCCGGCCGGCGCTCGCCGAAGCGGGGGCGATCGCCAAACCGTGGCCGGTCGCCATAGCGGGGACGATCGCCGTACCCCGTGCCCTGAGGCGAGAGTGGCGGGGACGGCGCCGGGATCGGCCGCTCGGCCGAGCGACGGTTCGCGGTCGCGCCGTCCGGCAGGATCGCCACCCGCCGATTGGGCTCCTCGCCCTGGCTTTCCGTTCGAATGCCCGGCTCCTTCTCGAGCGTGATGTGCACGATCCGCCGCTCGTAGGACTGCATCGGATCCATCATCACGCGCTCGCCGGTTCGACGCACGCGATCGGCCAGCCTAAGCGCCATCTCCTTGACGGTCTCCTCCCGCCGGTTGCGGTAATGCTCGACGTCAACGACCAGACGACGTCGGTCCGCCCGACCCTCGTTCAGGATCAGGTTGACGACGGTTTGGAAGGCGCGCAATGTCTCACCGCGCCAGCCGATCAGCAACCCCAGGTTGTCACCGGCGATATCAATCATCACCGGGTCCTCGGATTTCTTGATGAAGACCTGGGCGGCAATGCCCATTTTGTAGAGGAGTTCCGCCACCACCTGGCGAGCCTTGATCGAGTAGGTCTCGCGCTGGGTGACGCGCACCCGGGCTTCCTCGGCGGTTTCGTCCAGCACCTCGATCTCGACGTTCTCGCGGGCTTCCTCCAGCTCCTCGAGGGCTTTGAGGACCGCATCGTCGACAGTCTTGCCGGTGGTTTCGACGGTATTGCGATCAGTGCTCATGCGGCTTTCCCCCTACCGAAGCGCGGCGGGGACAGCGATCCCCAGCCGGTAATGAAGTACTGCTGGCCGATACTGAACAGGTTGCTCACCACCCAGTAGAGCGCGAGGGCGGCGGCGAACTGGAGCGAGATGAACCCGATGAAGACCGGCATGATCATTGTCATGTTCTGGGTCATGGCGGCCTGGGTCGCATCCTGGGCGCCCACACCGCCGCGCGGGGTCATCATCTTGGTTTGGACGAAGGTCGTCAGCCCCGCCAGCAGCGGCAGCAGGATGGCGAGCGCCACGAACTGACCCGGCTGGATCGCCGTGTGGTCGAGCGAGATGCCGAGGAACTTGAAGTCGTGGATGGGGAGCGTTTTGTGCGCGTCCCGAATGACGTAGAAGAGCGCGATCAGAATCGGTGACTGGATCAGCGCCGGCAGGCAGCCGCTCATCTGGGCCAGCGGGTTGATGTTGTGCTCCTTGTAGAGCGCCATCGTCTCCTGGTTGAGGCGCTGTGGATCCTTTTTGTACTTCTTGCGGATGGCCGCCAGCTGGGGGGCGATCCGCCGCTGCTCCGCCTGGACCCGGCGAGACGTGGTCAGCTGATACTGGAAGATCGGCGAGATGATCAGCTTGATCAGGATGGTGAGCAGGACGATGGCGACGCCGAAGGGTCCGATCGCGTCCGCAATCGGGTTCCCGTTGAGGAAGGCCAGAAGCGCTTTCAGGACCGCGTGGATCGGGACGCCGATTACCGTCCACCAGAGCAACCAGATCGGGTGCCAGAGCTGGCCGATGGTGCTCATGGCACGGGATCCCAGCCGCCGGCGTGGAACGGATGGCAGCGGGCAATGCGGCGGAGCGCCATGCCCCAGCCTCGCCACCAGCCATAGCGGGCGATCGCCTCGTAGCCGTACTGCGAGCAGGTTGGCGCATAGCGGCAGCCGGAAACCAGGCCGAACAGGGGCCCGAGCGTCACCCGGTAGACGCGGATGAACGCGAGCGACGCCGCCGTCACTCCCCCCACCCCTTCGCCCACAGCATTTCTATCTCCTGGCGCAGCCGCGCGAATTCGGCGTCGACCGCCTGCGCGCGCGCCACTATTACAACGTCGCGGCCGCCTTTCGCCCGTGCCACCATCGGCCGGATCAGCTCCCGCAGGCGCCGTTTGATTCTATTCCGGACTACGGCGTTGCCGAGCTTTTTGCTGACCGCCAGGCCGACTCGAGGCCGGCCAAGCTCATTATCGCTGACGAATAGGGCCAGGTAGCCCGAGGCGGCCCGTCGGCCGGAGCGTAAGGTGCGATCGAAGTCCGCCGAGCGAAGCAACCGGGACTGACGCGGCACCCGCTCGCGCAGGCGACTTAGCGGGCTCGCCGGCTGGAGGTCGGAGTCAGCCGGCGCCGGCCCTTGAGGCGGCGGGCTTTGATCACCTTGACGCCACCGGGCGTCGCCATCCGGGCTCGAAAGCCGTGGACCTTGACGCGTTGCCGCTTCTTGGGTTGATGGGTACGCTTCATCTCGTAGGCGCTTTCCGGCGGCTAACCATACCACGCACGGCCGCCGGCGACTTCCGGACTCCACACCTATATTCGTATTGCACGGCCAAAAACCATTTGCTATCATTCCCGCTGCCCTGGAGAGCTACGGCAGCCAAGCATCCACAACTTATGCACACGAGGCTGGGGAGACCTCGATAGACTTTTCCACTCCTGTGGGAAGTGTGTGCATAAGTTGAGTCCCCGCTAACGCCGTCCATGGGCCTTGTTTCCGTCGGCGCGTCGACCGCGCAGTCCGGCTCTGCTCTCCAACCAAGCGACTTTTGTTGTGTGCGTGGAGGAGCGTATGAATCCGGAGCAGATCTGGCAGGCGGCGCAGGAGGAACTTCGGTTCCAGCTCAGTAAGCCAAGTTACGAAACCTGGCTCAAGAATGCCTCCCTCGTCGGCCGCGAAAAGAATGCCTTCAAAATTGGCGTGCCGACCAAGTTGGCCAAGGACTGGCTGGAGGATCGCTACCTGGTGATGATCAAAGAGACCCTATCGGCGATCGTGTCTGGCGACGTCAGCGTGGCCTTCGAAGTGGTTGCAGCACAGGCAGAACCGGCGAGCCGCAAGGCCGCGGTGGCCGTGGCGGACGAGCCAGTTCCCGCGGAGGAGGAACCGGAGCTCACGGAGGCGTCGCAACTCAACCCGAAGTTTCAGTTCCAACATTTTGTGGTCGGCAACAACTCGCGGTTCGCGCACGCTGCCTGCCGGGCCGTGGCGGAAACGCCGGCAAAGGCCTACAACCCGCTTTTTCTCTACGGCGGAGTCGGCCTCGGCAAGACGCATCTCATGCATGCCATCGGCCATGCGGTCCTGGAGAAGCACCACCGTCGCAAAGTCGCCTACGTCACCAGCGAGAGGTTCATGAACGAGATGATCTCGTCGATCCAGGAAGGGCGGATGCATGACTTCCGGACCCGCTACCGGACGGTCGACGTTCTGTTGGTCGATGACATCCAGTTTCTCGCCGGCAAGGACCGGACCCAGGAAGAGTTCTTCCACACCTTCAACGCGTTGCATGAACTGAACCGTCAGATTGTGATCTCATCCGATCGGCCTCCGAAGGAGATTCCGACGCTCGAGGATCGATTGCGCTCGCGATTTCAGTGGGGACTGATCGCCGATATCCAGGCGGCAGATTTTGAGACGCGCGTCGCGATTTTGAAGTCGAAGGTCGGCCCGTATGCACGATTGGTACCGGAGGATGTGCTGTCATTTATCGCCCACAAAATCCAGCGGAATATCCGCGAACTGGAAGGCGCCCTGATCCGGGTCATCGCCCACGCCTCCTTGAATCGCAGCGCCGTTAACGTCGACATGGCGGCGAGGTTATTGCAGGATGTCATCCCATCCACGGACACGCGGACCCTGTCGATCGATACGATCTCGCGCGCCGTCGCGAACTTCTACCACATCAGCCTGGAGGAGATGAAGGGCAAGCGGCGCGACAAGCACATTGTGTTCCCGCGCCAGGTCGCGATGTTCCTGATTCGTGAGGAGACTGCGTCATCCCTGCCCGCAATCGGCCAGGCTTTTGGGGGGCGGGACCACACGACAGTCCTTCACTCCTACGAAAAGATAAATACCGAGTCAAAAGAGGACCAGCGACTCCAGTCTGACCTGCGCAAAATTCGCGAGATCCTCTACTCCCATTAGCCCTGTGGAAGACGCCTCCGAGGGACGTGGATACTGTTGGAATGGCCGCTACTTGGGGATTCGCGAGTCACCAGCGCACAGTTTGTGAAGCCTATAATTGGCCGGATTCGAACGTAAGGAAGGGGGTTTTCCCTGTTGTGCACTGCCCTACGGCTTCGGCTTCCTTCTCAATTAACGCCTTCTATTAACGGGGTCGTGTAGACAAGGAGCATCATGAAGGTCACCGTCACCGCCGGAAATCTCGGACAGGGATTGCAGGTCGTCTCGCGTGCGGTCTCGTCGCGAACCACCTTACCGATCCTGAATAACGTGCTCCTCCAGACCGCCGAGACCGGTCTTCAGTTGACCGCCACTAATTTGGAGATCGGCATCCGCCAGGTAATCCCGGCTCAGATTCAGGAAGAGGGTGGGATCACGGTGCCGGCACGGCTGCTGACCGACTTCGTCACGGCCCATCCTGATGAGCCGCTCTCCATGACACTGGACAAGAAGACCCAATCGCTCGCGGTGAAAAGCAACCGCTTCGATGCCAATATCCGCGGGATCGACCCGGCGGACTTCCCTCCGGTGCCAGCCGGCGTCGATGGCCGCAAGGTGAAGGTCGACCAGGCGGAACTCAAGGATGCCATCGAGCAGACCGTGATCGCGGCCTCGAACGATGAGGGCCGCCCGGTGCTCACCGGCGTCTATGTCCAGCTGAACGGCGGCAAGGCCACACTGGCCGCCACCGACGGCCATCGACTGGCGGTCAAAACCCTGACCGTCCAGGCCGAGCCCGGAGAGGGGGAGACGATCGTGATCCCGGCGCGGGCACTCAGCGAGCTGAGCCGTATTCTCAAAGGCGGCGATGACGGCATCGAGGTTACCGTCGGTTCACAGAAGAACCAGGTGTTCTTCAAAACGCGAGAGATCGAGTTGATGAGCCGGTTGATCGAGGGAACCTATCCAAACTATCAGCAGGTGATCCCGGGGCAAAGCACCACCACCATCACGGCCAAGACTCAGGACTTGCTCTTCACCACCAAAATGGTTTCGCTGTTCTCCAAGGATGCCGCCAACGTCGTGAAGTTCAAGGCGGAGGGCGGCAAGCTGACCCTGACCGCAAATACCAGCGAGGTTGGCCAGAATGTCGCCGCCGTCGAGGCGAAGATCGACGGCCAGGACTTGCAGGTGGCCTTCAACTCGAAGTACCTGCTCGACGTTCTGGCCATCATCGGCAGTGATGAGGTGCAGCTGGGATTCACCGGCCCACTGAATCCGGGCTTGGTCAAGCCGGTCGGCAACGATAGCTACCTCTACATCATCATGCCGGTCAGAGTGGCCATGTAGGCGCGACCAGACCGCGTGTTCCTGGCCAACGTCTCACTCTTCGACTTTCGAAATTACGCCGAGCTCGACCTGGGGCTAGAGCGCTCCGCCACGGTCTTCTTTGGTGGCAACGCCCAGGGAAAGACCAACCTGCTGGAGGCCGTGGCGCTGACCGCATTGACGCGCTCGCCGCGCACGCAACAAGCCGCGGAAGTGGTGCGCTTCGGCCAGAATGCGGCTCGCGTAACCTGCGGCGTGCAAACCGATGCCGGTCGCAATGCGCTCGAGGTCCGCATCATCCTCAATCCCAGCGAGGGTGGCGTCCGGGCCTCGAGGCGATTCACGGTCAACGGTATCCCTCGCCGATCGACTGACATGATTGGCGCCCTGCGCGTCGTGCTCTTCTGGCCCGATGACCTCCAGCTGATCAAGGGCTCTGGCGAGGGCCGCCGGCGCTTTCTCAACACCTTGCTGTCGCAGATCGATGGCAATCACGCGGGCGAGTTGAATCGCTACTCGCACGTGCTCGAGCAACGCAACGCGTTGCTGCGTGCTATTCGCGAGGGCCGCCAATCCACGGATGCGCTCGACTACTGGACCAACGCCCTGGCCGAATCGGGTGCCACCATCATGGTCGAGCGGCAACGTCGCTTGCTGGAGTTGCAGCCGATTGCGGCCGCCTATCACCGGGAGCTTAGCGATGATCGAGAGCGGCTCGAGCTCCGCTATCGGCCAGCCGGGGCACGGATCGGCGAGGCGCCGCAAGAGCTGGTCAGCCAGCAGCTCAAAGCGGCCATGCTGGACGCCCGGGATGAAGAGATTGGACGCGGACAGACAGTTGTCGGACCGCAGCGCGACGATGTCGAGGTGTGGCTCGAGGATCACGAGGCCCGGCTGTTCGCCAGCCAGGGCCAACAACGAAGCGCGGTGCTCAGCCTGAAGCTGGCCGAGTTGCAGTACCTGGCCGACGTCACCGGCGAACAGCCGGTCCTGCTGCTCGATGACGTGATGTCCGAGCTGGACCCCGCGCGCCGCGAGCGACTCCTGGCGGCGCTCCAACCCGGACCCCAGGCGCTGATCACCGCCGCCGATCTCAACGACCTGCCCAGGTCGATCCTGGAACGGGCGGCCGTCTTCCGCGTGGAGCGCGGCACCGTCCGTGCGTAGGGTCGGGGAGGCGCTCCCTCGGGCACTCAAGTCGCTTGGCATCTCGCGGCGCACCCGTGAGGCGCAGGCACTCTGGCTGTGGCCCCAGCTGGTCGGGCCGCACCTGGCTCGCGAGACGCGCGCCCTCAAGCTCACCGGCGGCATCCTCTGGGTGTCGGCCAGCAGCACCCCGCTCGCCCACCAGCTCCATCTCGAGCGCATGGCCTTGATCGAGCGACTCAACGGGTTGATTGGCGCGCCGGCGGTGCGCGACATCAGGATCCGGCAGTCGGGCCCGCCCTCGTGATCGGCAGCGACACAGCCTTGACCGAGGCGCAACAAGCGGCGGTCGCGCACCTCACGGGTCCCCTCCTGATTGTCGCCGGGGCCGGCACCGGCAAGACCCGCGTGCTGGTGGAGCGTTATCGCCGGCTGCGTCAGGAGGGCATCGCGGCGGAGCGGATCCTGCTGCTGACCTTCACCGAAAAGGCGGCCCGCGAGGTGCTGGACCGTGTCGAGCAGGAGGACTATCTGCCGGCCGCCGAGCGCTTTGTGATGACCTACCACGCGTTCGCGCAGCGATTTCTGGAAGAGGAAGGCTGGTTATGCGGCGTGCCGAAAGGGTTTCGTGTCGTCTCGGAGGTGCGCAAATGGGAGCTGATGCGCGATGTCCTTTTCGCGCAACGTCCGGCGCATCTGTTCCACGCCCAGCGGCCGTATGAGCGCATCGGCGAGCTCTTGAAACTGGTGGAACGAGCCAAGCAGGAGCTCGTATCACCCCCGGAATTCCAGGCGTGGGCGAGCACGACGGCACCGGCCGAGGACCCGGTAGTCGACGCCCAGCGCGAGGCCGCCCGGGTTTATGCCGAGTACCAGCAGCGGCTGCTCGGCGAGGACCGCCTCGACTTCGACGACACCATCCTCTACAGCGTGCAACTGCTCCAGGACGAGTCCGCCGTTCGAGCCCGGCAAGCGCTGCGCTTTGCGCACGTGATGGTCGACGAATTCCAGGACACCAACTTCGCGCAGAGCCGCCTGCTCGAGCTGCTCGCGGGGCCTGATCGCAACCTCTGCGTGGTCGGCGACGACGACCAGAGCATCTACAAGTTCCGGGGCGCGTCGGTGGCGAACCTGCGCCGCTTTCGGGCGGTCTATCCGGACGCCGTTGTCGTTCGCCTGGAGGAGAACTACCGAAGCCGTGGTCCGATCCTCCGAGCAGCGGGACGCCTCATTGCCGAGGACCCGGATCGACTGAAGAAGCGACTGCAGGCGACCCGCGGCGAGGGCCTTCCGGTCAGCGTGCTGACCGCGGCCAGCGTCACCGATGAAGCCGATGCCGTGGCGGCCTTCGTCAAAACGGCGATCGACATGGGACGCCACCGGCCTCGGGGGATCGCGATCCTGCTACGGGCCAACGCCCACCTGCATAACTTCGCCCGCGCGCTCCAGCGGATCGGGGTCGCCTACCAGGTGAGTGGTGGTCGTGGCTTCTACCAGCAGCCCGAGGTCAAGGATTGCCTTGCCTACTTGCGCGCCATCGACGGCCCCGACGACACGGTCTGCCTGATGCGCCTGCTGAGCCTGCCTCGCTACGCGGTTGACCCGGTGCAGGCGGGTCGCTGGGCTCGCCGGGCTCGCGACGATGGTCGACGGTTCTTCGACGTCCTTGCGGAGGTCGAGGAGCAGGGGGCCCGCCACCTGACGGCGGACCTTCGGCGCTTCAGCGCGAAGGCGCTGCGGCTGGGCGTGGACGACCTCTTTTATGAGGTCATGGAGCAGACCCGATATCTCGATCTCGAGCGCTTCGCCGGACCGATCGAGCGCCTCCAGGTCAGTGCGAACGTGCAGAAACTCGCCGAACTGATCACCGGCTACTGCGATGAACACCCGGACCACCACCTCGCCGCTTACCTCAAGCATCTCGATGCGACGGAAGCCGCGCAGGCCGACGAAGAGATTGCGCCGCTCGATGACACGGTCAACGCGGTCCACCTGATGACCGTGCATCAGGCGAAGGGACTGGAGTTCGACCTCGTCATCGTGCCCCACCTCGTCGAGGGGCGGTTTCCCTCGAACCGTCGCAGCGAAGGCCTGTCCCTTCCGAACGAGCTGCTGAAAGAGGAGTTGCCACCGGCTGAGCTGCACCTGGCCGAAGAGCGGCGGCTGGCCTATGTCGCCCTGACGCGAGCCTGCGAGGAGGTTGTCTGCACGCTGGCCGGGCGGTACGAAGGCGTCAAGGACTGGCGACCGTCGCGATTCCTCACGCCGATCCGAGGCGATGAGGCGCGCGAGCTGGCTGCGGCATCGCTTCTCGCGCCGCCACTGAGCGGAACGGTCGAGGTCGCTCGACAGGTCGAGCTCCCCCTCAACGACGCGCCGCCGATCACGGCCCTCTCCTACACCCAGGTCGATACCTATCTCCGCTGCCCGCAGATGTACCAGTACCGCTTCGTGTTCCGGCTGCCGACCCGCCCGCGCCCGCAGATGCAGTTCGGCCGGATCCTCCACGAGGCGCTCAAGGATGCGCTGGGCAGCATCGAACGGGATCGGCCCTTGACCTGGGACATGCTCGATGCCGCCTATGTCGCCGCCTGGGCGCGCGAGCGTTTCTGCGCACCTGAGCAGGCGCCGTCGTTGCAGGACCTCGGCCGGACCTACCTGCGGCGTGCGCTCGACGCGGGAGACCTCAGCAAGCCACTGCTGCTGGAGCAGCCGTTCAGCCTGCGGGTCGACGGGCTGCGGCTCAGTGGCCGCATCGATCGGGTCGACCGGCACCCGGACGGCAGCTACGAGGTGATCGACTACAAGACCGGCTCGGCGAAGCGGGCGGTGGAGCTGCAGCGCGACCTGCAACTCGGCGTCTACGCGCTGGCCGCCCGCGAGGTCTTCCGCTTCGATCCCCTCAGCCTTTCCTACTATTACCTCGAAACCGGCGCGCGGGTCACCGTCGACAAACCGACCGATCGGCTGGAGGAAGACCGCCAGACCATCGTCAACGTCGCCGAGGGCATTCGCGCCGACCGGTTCCCGGCGAAGCCCGATCGGATGAAATGTTCCGGCTGCGACTTCCGGCTGTTGTGCCCGAGTGCCGCCGTGTAGGTCAGCCGCTCAACTTCGCGAGGACGTCCGCGATGGTGAAGGCCGCCAGCGGGTCACCGGCGGCGCGGACGCGATCCGCATCCTGGAGCCGCTCCTCCGGGGGCTTTCTGAACCACTCACCGACGGCGTCGACGAGATCGTCCGGACGCGGCACGTAGCGCCCCAGCCCTCGGGCGACCACTTCCCTGACGTTCCCCTGCTCCTGGCCCGGGAGGTAGCCCGTGAGCAGCAGGGGGCAACCGCAGCTGAGCCCCTCGGCGATGATGCCCGGACCTGCCCGGGTGGCCAGCAGGTCGGCGGCGAGCAGCAATTCCGGCATGTTGTCGACGAACCCGAACACATGAACCCCGGCGTGGTTGTCCTCCCGGATCCGACGGGCCAGCGCCTGATTGCGGCCGCACACGGCAAGCACCTGGATGTCGAGCGGTGAACGAGCCAGCGCGGCGGCGTACTTCCGCAACGGTTCGGTTCCGTCCCCACCGCCGGCGAGCAGCACCGTGGGCGCGTGCGGTCGAAGGCGAAGCCGCAACCGGGTCGACGGCTTGTCGCCCGTGCGCCGAATCGCGTCCAGGAAGCGCGGGTGAATCGGCAGGCCGGCCAGCACCAGGCGGTCGGCGGGCACGCCCCGCCGCTGGCACAGGTCGTAGGCCGCTGGCGATGGACAGATGATGCAGTCCGCCTTCAGGTCGGTCCAGGCCTGGTGGAAGTCGATCCAATCGGTGATGACGGTGACTCGCGGCACTCCGGAGGGCATCACGTCGACCGCGACGTGATTGAGCAGGGGGTGGAAGCTCGCCACCAGCGCCGGGCGGGGTTCGAGGGCCGCTCGCAGTTTGCGGCGCAGGCCGCGGCCGATGCTGTGCTGGAAGAGGCGCACCGTCGGCTGCAGGTTGGTGGCGTGATAGGCCGCACTCCAGAGGAACGGGAGGCGGCGGGTCACCGGTCCATAGAGGGCGGTCAACCGGCCGGCCAGCAGGTGCGGATCCGCCATGGGGTCGAAGCAGTCGACCTGGAAGCGGTTGGGATAGCGGAGCGCCAGCGCGGCGGCGACCGCTTCCGCCGCGGCCCGATGGCCGGCGCCGGTATCCGAGAACAGAAAGAGCAACCGTTTCATTGACAAACCGGGCCCGGCTCGAGGCGTTTTAGGCCGGGGTCAGAGCAGCCGTTCCGCGGCGCTCATCTGCTGGCGGGTTCCGATGGCGACCAGCAGGTCGTCGCTTTCCAGCACCTGGGTGTCGGGCGGGTTGATGCGCAGCTGGCCGTTACGTTTTCGAATGGCGAGGACGTTCGCGCCGGCCTCCCGCATGCCGGAATCGCGGAGTGCCCGGCCGAGCACCTTTGAGCTGGATGGCACCAGGAATTCTTCGACCACCAGGTCGATGTTCTCGCCGTGCAGCACCGTATCCAGGACGTCGACGGCGACCGGCCGGACGGCCAGGGCCGCCATTCGGTGGGCGCCCATCAAGTAGGGCGAGACGACCTGGTTGGCCCCGGCGCGGCGCAGCTTCTCGACCGAGTCGGGATAGGAGGAACGGGCCACGATGAACAGCGCCGGGTTCAGCGACCGGGCCGTCAGCGTGATGAAGACATTGCGCTCATCGGAGTCAACGGCACTGACCAGCCCCTTGGCCCGCAGGATGCCCGCCTTGAGCAGCGACGCATCCGAGGCGGCGTCGCCTTCGACGAACAGGAGGTCGGTGCTGCGCAGCCGCTCGAGTGGCTCCGGGTTGTTCTCCACAATGACGAAGCGGGTCTCGATCTGCTGGAACTCCTGCGAGACCCGCATTCCCATCCGGCCGTAGCCACAGACGATGAAGTGGTCTGACAGTCCGGCGGTCCGGCGTTCCATGCCGCGCATCCTAGCGTAGCGGGCGAGATGCCCCTCCACGAGCAGCTCGCCAAAGGTCGCCAGAGTGTAGAGCATGGTGCCCACCCCGAAGACGATGACCGTCATGGTGAAGATCCGGCCACCCGAGCCGAGCGGATGCACCTCCTCGTAACCGACCGTGGTCACGGTGGTGAGCACCATGAACAGGGCATCGACGAAGTTCCAGCGGAGGAAGACCATGTAGCCGATCACCCCGTAGCAAAAGACCAGCGTGAGGATCAGCAGCGGGAGCTGGAAGCGCTTTAGCGGATTGACTGGCTGTGGGTGGATCGTAGGTTTGGGTTGGGGCCAGGGTGGCTAAGAATTCGGCACCACCCTAGCACACGCGGGGAATCCCCGCGAACCCCTGACGACCGGTCGTCGGCGCCCATGTCGCGGCGCCGCCGCAGGGTTGCTGCGGGTTTGCGGCCCGCTTGTGGTGATTTGAAGTTGACCGGACGCCTACGAAACGGCGACGATGAGAGGCGTCCTACCACCGCACCAAGGAGGGTGTGACTGAAACCGCTCGCGATCGTCAGCGTGCATGCCTCGCCGGTCGCTCCCCTGGGGGCGGGTGAAAACGGCGGGATGAACGTCTATCTGCGGGCGGTCTGCGAGGAGTTGAGCCGGCGCGGCATTCCCACCGAAGTCTTCACCCGGCGCTCGAGCGCTTCCGGCCCAGACCGAGTGCGGCTTGCCCAAGGCAGCTGGGTCACCCGGCTCGCGGTCGGCCCTGCCGAGGAGATCGACAAGGGCCGGCTCTTCGATCTGCTTCCCGAGCTGACCCAGGCGGTGGTCGACGAGGCGCGCCGGCGTCGCGCCCGCTACCAGCTGATTCACACGCATTACTGGCTATCCGGCTGGGTCGGCGCCAGGCTTCGGGACGAGTGGCGGCTGCCCTGGTTCCACACCTTTCACACCCTCGCCCGGGTGAAGAACGAGCGCGCCGCCGAGGGCGCGATGGTGGAGCCCGATCACCGGATCGCGGTCGAGCAGACCATCGTGCGCAACGCCGACCGGCTGATCGCCTCCAGCCTCCAGGAGGCTGATGACCTGGTCCGCCTGTACGGCGCGCTGCGCGGCCAGGTCGTCGTCGTGGCGCCCGGCGTCGATCTTCGCCTGTTTGCGCCTCGTCCGACGGCGGCCCTGCGGGCGCGGCTGGACCTCGGCGCCGCGAAGGTCATCGTGTTCGCCGGCCGCCTGGAGCGCTTGAAAGGTGCGGAGATCGTCGTCCGCGCGCTGGCACTCTTGTCCGGACAGCTCGCGGCTACCCAATCACCGGTGCTCCTCGTGATCGGCGACGACAGCCACAATGGCGCCCGTGAAAGCCAGGCCAGTGGAGGGGAGCGCGCCCGCTTGCTGGCGCTCGCCCGCACCTTGGGCGTCGATCAACAGGTGCGCTTTATCGGCTCCGTCGACCAGGAGGCGCTGGCGGGCTATCTGAGCCTGGCCGCCGTGTGTG
>Ga0066660_10000462_pt1 | contig 14268 bp, 13 predicted proteins | sample GraSoiAngelo_109_FD_75177 | JGI IMG/M metagenome (GOLD analysis project Ga0066660, IMG submission 75177) | Grasslands soil microbial communities from the Angelo Coastal Reserve, California, USA - 14_0903_12_20cm | ecosystem: Environmental > Terrestrial > Soil > Grasslands | place: USA...
CAGATCTTCGAGGGTCGTTACGGTGGCGTCGACAAGAACGTCATTGGCGCACACGCGGAGGGTTTCAACACCGGGTCGAGCGGTGTTGCGGTCCTCGGGACGTACAACGACGCGGCTCCGCCGAGCGCCGCCCTGAACGCGCTCGCGAAGCTCCTCGCGTGGAGGCTGGACATCGCTCACGTCGATCCGCTCTCCACGGTGACGGTGATGTCCGGCGGCAATCCGCGTTTTCTCGTCGGTGTGCCGGTGTTCCTGCGGGCGATTGCCGGGCACCGCGATACGGGCTTCACGGACTGCCCGGGCAATGCGCTGTACGCGAAGCTTGCGACATTGGCCGCGCAGGCCTCGGCGACGGGGTTGCCGAAGCTCTACTCACCCAGTGCCGCGGGCGCACCGGGCGGTCTCGTCACCTTCCGCGGGCGCCTGTCCGCCTCGCTTCCTTGGACGGTGACCGTGACCGATCCGTCGGGCGCGGTCGTCGCTACGGGAAGCGGCGAGGGCACGGACGTGTACTGGACGTGGGACGCTTCTCAGGCGCCGCAGGCCCGGTACGCGTGGACGATCTCCGCCGGCGGTTCGGTCACGCCTGCGACCGGATTCGTCGGCACGGCGCCCGTCGCGCTCGCGCTGAAGAGCGCAGCCGCAAGGCCCGGGACGATCTCTCCTGACGGTGACGGTGTCGCGGACAAGGCGGTCGTGTCGTACACGCTGTCGACGAGCGCGACCGTGACCGCGACGCTGAAAAGCGCAGATGGACGCCAGCTCTCGACGCTCTTCCAGCAGCAAGTGCGACCCGGTGCACACTCGTTCACGTTCAGTGCCGCAGGAATCGCTGACGGCCGGTACGACATCGTCCTCAACGCGACCGATGGGAAAACGACCGTGAGTGCGGTCGTCCACGTGATCGTCGATCGCACGGTTTCAGCGTTCAGTGTCACACCGACCGTTTTCTCTCCCAACGGCGACGGTCGCTTCGACTCGATCTCGCTTGCGTTCCAGCTTGCGCGTCCTGCGCACGTGCGCGTTGATGTCAAGCAGAGCTCACGCCTCGTCGCGTCCGTCGTAGCGGCGGACGACGCCGCCGGGCCCCAGGCGCTCACCTGGGACGGGACGACACCCTCCGGCCGCGTTCCCGACGGGAGCTATGCAGCGGTGGTCACGGCCGTCTCGTCAATCGGGACCACGACGCACGTCTTGCCTTTCCGTGTGGACACCTCTCCTCCACGCCTCCGCGCGCTGTCGTTTCGTCGTCTGCTCTTCCGCGTCTCGGAACCCGCGCAGCTCACCCTGATCGTCAACGGGCGGAGGTACAGACAGAGCGTCCGCGGTGGACTCTTCTCGTTTCACGTCGGCAGTCGTGTGCGCCGTGTCGCGATTTCAGCGCAGGACGTCGCCGGAAACGTCAGCCGCACGCTGCGCTTCCCGTAGCCAACTGTCGTACTCGGCTTCGAGCCGCACGAGCACCGCGGCGAGAAGGCGGGCCCGATCGACCTTCGCTCCGGTCTCGACGCGAAGCGAGGTCGGCTCGGTCTGCGCGTTCGAGGGCAACTCGTCGCGCGTCTGGTTGACGTTGATCCCGAGTCCGAGGACGACGCGGCCTTCGCTCGCCTCCGCCAGGATCCCGGCGACCTTGCGGTCGCCGATCAACACGTCGTTCGGGAACTTGATCGTCCCGGCGACGCCGGTTTCGGACTCGAGCGCCGCTGCCACGGCGCGTCCAGCAACGATCGAGAGTTCGGGGAGTCGCGGTGCGGGGACGTCGGGCCGCAGGAGAACAGACGCGAGGACTGACGTTCCGCGTGGCGCGTGCCAGGCCCGCCCGAGCCGACCGCGCCCTTCGGTCTGCTCCTCCGCGACGGCCACCGCGCCCTCCGGGTCGTCCAGGGCCAGCAATCGCTGCGTTGACCGGCAGGACTGCTCGTAACGATATGGCCGCCCGAAGCGCCCTTCGAGGAGCGGCGTCACGGCCCCGGGCGCGAGCGAGTCCGCCACGTTCCTAGACTAGACCTGGATGGGCGTCTCGCTTCCCCTGGACCGCGCGGAGATCGAACAGATCCTGCCGCACCGCGAGCCGTTCCTCCTCATCGATGAGGTCATCGAGCTCACGCCGGGCGTGGGCGCCGTCGCACGCAAGGAGGTGCGCCCGGACGAGTGGTATCTCGCCGGTCATTTCCCGGGGCGGCCGGTGATGCCCGGCGTCCTGATCGTCGAGGCGCTGGCGCAAACGGGCGCGGTCGCAGTCCTGTCGGAAGAGGACAACCGCGGCCGGCTCGCGCTCTTCGCGGGTATCGACGACTGCCGCTTCAAGCGGATCGTCGAGCCCGGGGACACCCTCGAGCTTCGTTGCGAGCTCGAGAAGGTCCGGGGTCCCATTGGTCGAGGGAAGGCCGAGGCACGTGTCGGCGGCGAACTAGCGTGCCGCGCGACGCTGACCTTTGCAGTCGAGCGATGATCGGCCGCGCCGAAGGTCCGAGGATTTCTATCACCGGCCTCGGCAGTTACGTGCCCGCCCGCGTGCTCTCGAACGACGAGCTGTCGACGATCGTCGACACGTCGGACGAGTGGATCATGGAACGAACGGGGATTCGGGAGCGGCGCATTGCCGCGCCCGAAGAAGCACTTACGGATCTTGCGCTGCCCGCGGCCCGCACTGCGCTCGCGCAAGCGGAGCTCGAACCGAAGGACATCGACCTGCTCGTCTGCGCGACCGTGACCCCGGACATGATGTTTCCAACTGCGAGCGCGCTCCTTGCCGACGAGCTCGGCGCGCCCGATGCCGCGGCGTATGACCTGCTCGCCGGTTGCACCGGCTTCGTCTACGCGGTCGCGCAGGCCTACGGAATGATGGCGGCAGGGCTTGCACGCCGTTCGCTCGTCGTCGGCGGCGACGTCCTCTCTCGTATCCTCGACTGGACCGACCGCTCGACACTCGTGCTGTTCGGCGACGGAGCGGGCGCGGTCGTGCTGGAGCGAGTCGACGAAGGAGGTTTCCTCGGTTTCGAGCTCGGAGCCGACGGCGGTGGCGGGATCCACCTGTCCCTGCCGGGCAGCGGTTCACGGCGGATCGAAGACGCGCAGGCAAACGGCTACGTCCACATGAACGGACGCGAGGTCTTCAAGTTCGCGACGCGCGTCCTTGTCTCGTCGGCTCAGGCTCTCCTCGAGGAATGCGGCGTGGGCGTCGAAGACGTCGATGTGTACATTCCGCACCAGGCGAACGTTCGGATCATGGAACACGCTGTGCAGAAGCTCGGGATTCCGCGCGAGCGAATGGTCGTTAACGTTGACCGCTATGGCAATACTTCGTCCGGCTCGATTCCGCTCGCGCTCGCAGACGCCCAGGCGGAAGGCCGACTCGAGGAAGGTGCGCTCGTGCTGATGACCGGGATGGGAGCGGGGTTGACCTGGGGTTCGGCTTTGCTGCGTTGGACAGAACCGAGGCAACGATGAAAGGAAAGGTCGCCTTCTGCTTCCCGGGCCAGGGATCGCTCGAGTCCGGGATGGGACGTGAGATCGCCGGGGTCCCCGAGGCGCTCGAGATCCTCGAGCTGGGAAGCGAGGCCTCCGGCCTCGATCTGCTCCACCTGACCTTCGACGCGTCGGAGGCGGAGCTCGTCGAGACGGAGGTACAGCAGCCGGCGCTCGTCGCAACGAGCCTCGCGATTCTCGCGGCGATTCGAAAGCGCGGAATCAAGCCCGACTTCGTGGTCGGCCACTCGGTCGGCGAATTCGCCGCACTAGCGGCCGCATCTGCTCTCAAGGCGGAAGAGGCGATCGCCCTCGTTCGCGAGCGCGGCTTGGCGATGGCCGAGGCGGCGCGTTCGAATCCGGGCTCGATGGCTGCCATTCTGGGACTCGAGGACGAGACCGTCGAGCGGATCTGCCGGCGCATCCTCGGCGTTTGGCCGGCGAACTACAACTGCCCTGGCCAGATCGTCGTGTCCGGCGAGAACGATGCCGTCGATCAGGCGTGCGACGTCGCGACCGAGGAGGGTGCGCGCCGCGCAGTGAAGTTGCGCGTATCGGGCGCGTTCCATTCGCCGCTCGTCGCGAAGGCGGCGGATCGATTGCGTCCGGCACTCGACAAGGTGAAGTTCAACGAGCCCACCGCACCGTTCATGTCGACCGTGACCGCGCGAATCGAGAACGCGAAGCGGGTGGCGCCGCTGCTCGTCGAGCAGCTGACCGCGCCGGTGCGCTTCACGCACGCCGCTCAGGCCCTGATGAAGGAGGGAGTGAACACGTTCGTCGAGGTCGGCCCGGGGAACGTGCTATCGGGTCTCGTGAAACGGATTGACAGGGGCGTGAGGACGATCTCGGTCGACACACCGGCCGCCGTCGACAAACTCGAGGAGACACTCGGCACTGCCTGAGCCGTTCTGCTCGCTCGAAGGGAAGACTGCGCTGGTAACGGGCGGGTCACGCGGCATCGGTGCGGCAATCGCGCGGGAGCTCGCCGCGGCCGGAGCGACCGTGACGTTGAGCTATCGCACGGGCAAGGACGAGGCCGAGGCAATCGCCGGTGAAACGGGAGCGCGCGCCGTCCAGGCGGACGTCTCCGATCCCGAGCAGGCGAAGGTCCTCGTCGAGGACGCCGGGGACCTCGACATCCTCGTCAACAACGCTGGTGTGACGCGTGACGGATTGATCGCACGCATGTCCGACGAGGACTGGGGTGATGTGTTGCGGACGAATCTCGACGGGGTCTTCCACACCTGCCGTGCGGCGGCGCGCGGAATGATGAAGCGCCGAGGCGGCTCGATCGTGAACATCTCCTCCGTCGTCGGACTCCACGGCAATCCTGGGCAGACGAATTACTCCGCGTCCAAGGCGGGCGTTATCGGCTTCACGAAGGCGCTGGCGCGCGAGCTCGGCAATCGTGGCGTTCGAGCCAACGTCGTCGCACCTGGCTACGTCGAGACGCGTTTGACGGAGGTGATCGCGGACGAGATGAAGGAGTTGATGCTCGCCAACACGCCGCTCGGCCGCTTCGGGAAGCCGGAGGACGTCGCCGACGCGGTACGGTTCCTGTGCTCGGACGAGGCCGCGTTCATCACGGGCGAGGTGCTGCTCGTCGACGGCGGATTGGGGATGTAAGGAGTGTCGGTCAACGGTCGCAGAAGAGTCGTCATCACGGGCCTCGGTGCGGTCTCACCGCTCGGGAACGACGTCGAGACGACGTGGCAGAACCTCCTCGCCGGCGAGTCGGGCGCGGGGCCGATCACGCACTTCGACTCGACGGACTTCGCTGTGCACTTTGCCTGCGAGCTGAAGGAGTTCGATCCGACCAACTGGATCGAACGCAAGCAGACGCGCCGCATGGACCGCTTTGCGCAGATGATCGTGGCAGCGGCGCGTCAGGCCGAGGCGGACTCCGGCATCGATATCGACAAGGAGGGGGACCGCGTCGGCGCGTCGATCGCCACCGGAATCGGCGGCCTGCAGTCGTATCAGGACTGCTACGACACGCTCATCGAGCGTGGGCCGGACCGCGTGAACCCGTTCGCGATCCCCTGCATCATCCCGAACATGGGCGCGGGCTGGGTGTCGATGCAGCTCGGCACGCGCGGTCCCCTAGCGTCCCAATGCACGGCCTGCGCCGCGTCGAACATGGCGATCGGCGACGGAACCGACCAGATCCGGCTCGGCCGCGCGGACGTGATGCTCTGCGGGGGAACCGAGGCGGCGATCAACGAGGTCGGGATCGCGGGCTTCGGCGCGATGCGCGCCTTGTCGAGGCGAAATAACGATCCAAAACGGGGCAGCCGACCCTTCGATGCCGAGCGCGACGGGTTCGTGATGGGCGAAGCCGCGGCGATCGTTGTCCTGGAGGAGCTCGAGCATGCGCGGGCGCGTGGCGCGAAGATCTACGCGGAGGTCGCCGGCTACGGACTCTCGTCCGACGCGACCCACATCACCGAGCCCGATCCGACGGGTGAAAATCCCGCGCGCGCGATGCAGAACGCGTTCGGCGACGCGAGCATCGATCCGGGCGAGGTCGACTACATCAATGCGCACGGGACGTCGACGCCGCTCGGCGACGCGAGCGAGACGCGCGTGATCAAGCTCGCGCTCGGCGAGGAGCATGCACGCTCCACGCCGGTTTCGTCCACCAAGGGAGCAACCGGTCACTGTCTCGGCGCAGCGGGCGCGATCGAGGCAACGTTCGCCGTGCTCTCGATCCGCGACGGAAAGCTTCCCCCCACGATCAACTACGAGGTCGAGGATCCGGAGTGCGATCTTGACTACATCCCGAACGAGTCGCGCGATGCGGACGTGCGGATCGCGGTCTCCAACTCCTTCGGCTTCGGCGGCCACAACGCCTGCGTCGTCTTCAAGCGCTTCGCAGAATAAGCTCGGCTGCATGCCCGAGCGTTGGGCCACCTTTGACTGTTACGGAACGCTGATCGACTGGAACGGCGGAATCCGACGCGTGCTCGCAGACGTGTTCGGGGACGGGCGTGCGGACGAGCAGCTCGAGCGCTACCACGACGTCGAGCGTGCGCTCGAGGCGGACGGTTCTCTCACCTACCGCGAGGTGATGACCGCGGCGATGCGAGAGCTCGGCGCTTCGGAGGAGGAGGCTCCGGCGCTCGCGGATTCGCTTCCCTCCTGGGAGCCCTTTCCGGAAGTTCGTGCTGCGCTCACGGGAGCAAGAGACCGGGGCTGGAAGCTGGCGATCCTCTCGAATACCGATCGTGACTTGATCGAGGCATCGGTGCGGCAGATCGGCGTGCCGTTCGAATGCGCGATCGTGGCGTCGGAGATCCATTCCTACAAACCCGCCACTGCACACTGGCTGCGCTTCTTCGAGCAGACCGGAGCGCCGCGCGACGGTCATGTCCACGTGGCTCAGAGCCACGTACACGACATCGTCCCGGCGAGCAGTCTGGGCCTGCGCACCGTTTGGATCAACCGCCGAGGCGAGACCGGCGACCCGCCGCCGACGCGGGAGCTCCACGATCTCTCTGAGCTGCCCGACACACTCGAGGAACTCGCATGAGCGACCTGAGTGCTCTCACCTTTCGCCGACCCTGCGACGACGATTTACCGAAGGCCGCTGCTGTCTTCGCCGCCGAAGAGCAAGCTATGCGCGGCCGCGTCACCTACGGCCTCGACGAGCTCCGCGATTGGTGGCGTCTCTACGATCTCGCGAACGGTTCGTGGCTTGTCGAGAACGAACAAGGGGAGCCGGTCGGCTTCGCCGGATTCCTCGCACGCGGCCGAGAGTTCAATTCGTGGATCGGCGTTCATCCGAGCTACAACGGCCGCGGGATCTCGACAGAGCTCATCGCGCGCGCCGAGCAGCGTGTCCGCGAAATCGGCGGCGATCGCCTCAGGGCGGGGATGCTGGCGGAAAACGGCCGCGCGCGGAAGCTGCTCCAAGCACTGGGGTTTGGCGAGGTCCGTCGATTCTTTCGCATGCAGATCGACTTCGACAGCGCGCCGCCCGCGCCGAAGGAAATCAAAGGAATCCGGATCGCGACGTTTCGACCGGACGACGCTCGCCGCTTCCACCAAGCGCTGACCGAAGCGCTCGCAGACGATTGGGGATTCGTCGCGATGCCGTTCGAAGAGTGGAAGCGCTTCCGCCTCGAGCCGACCGATGTCGACACCTCGTTGTGGTTCGTGGCCTGGGACAATGCTGAGATGGCGGGGGTCATCCGCTGTGACGGCAGGAAGTTCGGCGGCGGCTTCGTCGGCGCACTCGGAGTGCGGGGACCTTGGCGCGGGCGCGGCATCGGTACGGCGCTTCTCCGGCACGCGTTCGTCGAATACCACCGTCGTGGAATGCCGCGCGTCAGTCTCGGCGTCGACGCTGAAAACCCGTCGGGCGCGACCCGCGTCTACGAGCGCGCAGGGATGCGCGTCGTTGCCGAAGACGTCGTGTTCGAGAAGGATCTGGCGTGAGTCGCCTACGCGCGAAGTGTCCGGACTGCAAGACGTTTACCGCCGTCGCATTGGGGCCCGACTACGAGTGTCACGCGTGCGGACGTGAGTTCCACGCCGGCCTCGTCCGTGTGGCGCACGCGTGGGGGGAGGGAGGCGAGGCGATGGCCGAAGCTGCCTGGCTCGAGCTCCCGTTTCCGGAAGCCGCGGTCGTCGAGGCGGAATCGCTCGAGGAACAGTCGCTCGCGCTCGCCGCGGATCTCCCAGAGCGCCCGCTCGTGCTCGGCGGCTGTTGCTGCTCGCACATCGGCGCCGTCGAGGGTCTGGCCGCGCGGCAAGGACGGATCTCGCTCGTGTGGTTCGACGCCCACGGCGACCTCAACACGCCCGAGAGCTCGCCTTCGGGGAATGCCTGGGGAATGCCGTTGCGGATGCTGCTCGACTCCGGTGCTGTCGAGGCAGAGGACACCGTGCTCGTCGGTGCGCGTGAACTCGACCCGCCCGAGGAGGAGTTCCTCTCGCGGAGCACGATCCGACTCGGGGCGGATCAGATCGAGGCGGCGCTCGAGAACACGGGTTGCGTCTACGTGGCCTTGGACGCCGACGCGGTCGAGCCGTCCGAGCTCTCGGTCTTCATGCCCGAACCTGGCGGCCTGACGCTTGCGGAGCTCGCACGCACCCTCCGGGGCGTCGCCGGCCGGACGAACGTTCTCGGGGCGGGCTTCACCGGACTCACCTTCGAGCCCTCCAACGTCGAGCCACTTGCCCGCCTTGCCTCCGCGCTCGGCCTCTAAGCGGCATTCCGGCGGAAGGAGTCTAAACTCGACAACTCATGTCCTCCCGGATCGACGTCTCGATCGAGCACCGGGGCGCGCCCGAACCATCGGGCAAGAAGGATCCGAACACGTGCCCCAAATGTGAGTCGCACTATCGCGACGACGAGCTCGACGCGACCCTGTGGGTCTGCCCGCACTGCGGCCATCACTTTCCGATGAAGGCTCGCGCGCGGATCGCGTCGCTCGCAGACGCGGGAACCTTTTCGGAAGAAGCCACCGATGTTCGCAGTGAGGACCCGCTCCAGTTCTTCGACGTTCGTCCGTACGCAGGGCGGCTCGCCGAGGCGGAGCTGAAGACCGGGCTCGGCGAGGCGATGGTGATCGGCCAGGCGGACCTCGAGACCACGCCCTGTGAGCTCGCGGTGATGGATTTCTCCTTCATGGGAGGGTCGATGGGGAGCGCCGTGGGCGAGAAGTTTTCGCGGGCCTGCGACAGTGCAGCCGAGCGCGGCGTTCCGCTCGTCGCCGTGACGACTTCGGGTGGTGCTCGCATGCAGGAAGGGATCCTTTCGCTGATGCAGCTTCCGAAGACGGTTTGCGCGGTGGAAGATCTCAAGGACGCCGGCGGTGCATTGATCACGGTGATGGCGCATCCCACCACCGCGGGCGTGCTGGCGAGCTTTGCGAGTCTCGGCGACGTCGTGATCGCGGAGCCAAATGCGTTGATGTCCTTTGCGGGACCGCGCGTCGTGCAGCAGACGACCCGCGAAAAGCTGCCCGATGACTTCGGCCTCTCCGATTCGAACTTTCGCCTCGGCCACCTGGATGCGGTGTTGCCGCGGCGAGAGATCAAGCCGTACGTTGCGCGGCTCTTGCGGCTCTTCTCGAAGAATGGCGACTGACCACGAGCTGCGACTGCGCGAACGCCTGGCGCGTCTGCGCAACGTGAGCCTGCTCGGTGGTGCCCGCGTCTCGGCGGAGCTCGAGAAGCTCGAGCGACAACTCGCGCGGATCGCGGAGGAGGCGACTGACGAGGACATCTGGCAGTCCGTCGAGCTCGCACGTCACGACGACCGTCCGTACACGCTCGACTACGTGGCAAGGCTGCTCGACGATTGGGTGGAGCTGCACGGCGACCGTGTTCGCGCCGACGATCACGCGATCGTGGCGGGTCTGGGCCGCTTCGACGGGAAGACGATTGCGCTCGTCGGTCACCAAAAAGGGAGAGACATCAAGGACCGCATCGATCGCAATTTCGGATCCGCGCACCCCGAGGGCTACCGCAAGGCGATGCGTGTCATGGAGCTCGCGGAGCGGCACGACTTTCCGGTCGTCACGCTGGTCGACACTCCGGGCGCCTACCCCGGCGTCGCTGCAGAGCAGCACGGTCAAGGTGGCACACTGGCGCGCTCCCACAAGCTGATGGCGCGACTCGACATTCCCACCGTCACGTGCATCATCGGCGAGGGCGGTTCAGGTGGCGCATCGGCGATTGCGCTTGCCGATCGCGTGCTCATGCAGGAGAACGCGATCTATTCGGTGATCTCACCCGAGGGCTGCGCCGCGATCCTCTGGCGTGACGCCGGCGAGGCGAAAAAGGCGGCCGCCGCGTTCAAGCCCGACGCACTCCATTGTCTCGAGCTCGGCGTGATCGACGCCGTTGTTCCCGAGCCCGAGGGCGGCGCCCACACCGATCCCGACGAGGCCGCCCGCCTTCTTGGAACGGCGCTGCGTGAGGCGCTGGACGACCTCGAACCGGTCGCGTCCGACGAGCTCAAGCGCAGGCGCAGAGCCAGGTTTCGCTCGCTCGGCGTTTTCGCCTGAGTCAACTGCAGGTCATCCACAGGCAGCAAAGGTTTTCGCAGGAACAAGTAGGTTCGCGGCCCTCGTGGAGTCGACCTCTCCACAATATCCACAGTCTTTTCCCCGGTCTCGGAACGACTTGGGGCCGGCGAAGCCGGCCCCAACTGTCGACCCCCCCGCTGGGTGGAGAAGCCTTTTGGGGGATATCGACCCCCCTCGTAACCCGTGTCGTTGCCGTGTTCGGGCGGATCGAAACGCGGGTATCCACGGCGCGGTGGCGCGTGCAATCTGGAGCGGCACGATCTCCTTCGGCCTCGTGTCGGTGCCTGTGCGCATGTACGCGGCGACCGAGTCGAAGGAGCTGCGTTTCCACTTCCTGACGAAGAGCGACCTGCAGCCGATCGGGTACGACAAGGTCCGCAAGGACACGGGCGAGCACGTCGATCCGGACGAGATCGTGCGCGGCTTCGAAGTCGAGAAGGGCCGCTACGTCGAGCTGACGGACGAGGACATCGATCGTCTCGACATCGAGCTGACGCATTCGATCGACATCTGCGACTTCGTCGACATGGACGAGATCGATCCAATCTACTTTCGCAAGGCCTACTACCTCCAGCCGGACCAGGGCGCTGAGAAGCCCTACCGGCTGCTTCTCGCCGTGCTCGGGGAGACCGGCAAGGTTGCGATCGCAAAGGTCGTGATCCGCAACAAGCAGCACCTCGCGTGCCTGCGCCCGTGGGAGGGGACGATCGTGCTCGAGACGATGTACTTCGCCGACGAGATTCGCCAACCGGAGTCGATGGACGGCAAGGCGGATCTCCGCAAGCCCGAGGTCGAGATGGCACGCACGCTTGTCGAGAATCTCAGCGCTGCGTTCGATCCCGAGAAGTACGACGACACCTATCGCAAGGAGCTGCTCGCGCTCCTGAAGGAGAAAGGCGAGACGGGCGAGATCTCCGCGCCGCCTCCGGAAGGCGAGGAGGAGGGCGAGGTCGTCGATCTGATGGCCGCACTGCGCGAGTCGGTCGAGCGGACGAAGAAGCAGCGCAAGAAGCGGCCAACGCGTAAAGCTTCCTAGGTGCCCGCGAAGAAGCTCGCCGAGTACGAGCGCAAACGCAAGCGGACGAAGACACCCGAGCCGTTCACGTCGAAGCGCCGTGGCAAGCAACCGATCTTCGTCGTGCAACGCCACGACGCGCGGCGGCTCCACTACGACTTCCGACTCGAGCGGGACGGGGCGCTCGCGAGCTGGGCGGTGCCGAAGGGCGTTCCGCTCGAGCCAGGGGAGCAGCATCTCGCCGTCCACGTCGAGGACCACCCGCTCGATTACGCGACGTTCGAAGGCGAGATCCCGAAGGGAAACTACGGCGCAGGTACGGTCGAGATCTGGGACAACGGAACGTACGAGCTGTTGGAGGAGAAGCGAAACGGCGGCCTGACCGTGCGCCTCCAGGGCAAGAAGCTGCAGGGAACCTACGCGCTCGTTCCTGCGAACCTCAGCGGCGACGAGAAGAACTGGCTGATCGTTCGCAAGCGCGACGAGTCGGTCGCCGACGCGCCGACTGCCGGCACGTATGCGCCGATGCTCGCCACGCTTGCACAGGAGATCCCGCGCGGGGCCGGCTGGTCGTTCGAGGTGAAGTGGGACGGCTATCGCGCGCTCGCGCGCGTCGCCGGCGGTGACGCGACACTGACTTCGCGAAACGGGAACGACCTCACCGCGCGATTCCCCACCGTCGCGAAGGAGCTCGCGAAAGCGGTCAAGACTCCGCACTGCGTGCTTGACGGCGAGGTCTGCGCGCTCGACGAATCCGGGCGGTCGAGCTTCTCCGCGATGCAACAGGGCAAGTCCGGAACGCCGATCGTCTACTACGCGTTCGACGTCCTCGAGGTGGAGGGAGAGGCGCTCGTCGACCTCCCGCTCGTCGAGCGGCGCAAGCGTCTCGTTCAGCTCCTCGACAAGCGCAATCGCACGGTTCGTGTCTCAGAGTCGTTCGACGACGGCGAGGCGCTTCTCGCCGCTGCGAAGGAGCAGGAGCTCGAAGGGATCATCGCCAAGCGCCTCGACTCGCGCTACGCCGTCGGCAAGCGCAATCGCGACTGGCTGAAGATCAAGACCCACGGGCGCCAGGAGTTCGTGATCGCGGGCTTCACGAAGGGAACCGGTCGCCGCGCGACGAGCTTCGGCTCGTTGGTGCTCGGCTTTTACCGCGGCGACGAGCTCGTCTACGCGGGCAACGTGGGCACCGGCTTCACGGGCAAGGAGATCGACAAGCTGCTCGACAAGCTTCGCCCGCTCAAGCGTTCGACTTCGCCGTTTCGCGAAGTTCCGAAGATGCCGAAGGTGCGAAAAAGTGACGTGATCTGGGTCGAACCGATCCTCGTCTGCGAGGTCGAGTTCGCCGAGTGGACACACGACGGTCGATTGCGCGCGCCTTCCTATCAAGGATTGCGAGAGGACAAACAGGCGAGCGAGGTTCGGCGCGAGGAGGCGCTCGTCGACAGGGTGTCCAAAGGCGGTCGCGAGCTGAAGCTCTCGAACCTCGACAAGGTCTTCTTCCCCGAGGACCAGATCACGAAGGGCGATCTGCTCGAGTACTACCGCGCGATCGCGCCCGTTCTCGTCCCGCATCTCAAGGACCGGCCGTTCACGATGGTGCGCTGGCCGGATGGGATCGAGGCGGGACGTTTCTTCCAGAAGGACGCGCCGTCGCACATGCCCGAGTGGATCCCGAGGCATCGCGCGCTCGTGTCCACCCGCGAATCACCGCGTAAGAAGAAATGGGTGAACTTCCCGCTCGTCAACGACGAGCTGGCGTTGCTTTGGATGGTGAACATGGGGTGCGTCGACATGAATGCCTGGTACTCGCGCATCGACAAGCCGGACCGAGCGGACTTCGTTCTCTTCGACCTCGACCCGTCCCCCGACGTGGACTTCGCCGAGACGGTGCAGGTCGCGCTGCTCGTGAAGCAGGCGCTCGATGCCTTCGGCCTCGTCGGGTTTCCGAAGACGTCGAGCGCAGAAGGGATGCACGTGCTCGTCCCCGTCGAGCGTCGCTACACCTATGACGACACGCGTGAGTTCGCCGAGATCGTCGCGGGCGCGATTGCGCGCACGAACCGCGGGCTCGCGACGACGGAGTGGACGAAGTCGAAGCGGCGCGGCGTCCTGATCGACGCCAACCAGAACGGCGAGGGGAAGACGATCGCCTCGGTCTACTCGGTGCGTCCGCGCCCCGGAGCGCCGGTCTCGACGCCGCTCCGCTGGGAGGAGGTGAACGAGGATCTCGATCCGCTGTCGTTCACGATGGGCGTCGTCCTCGAGCGGGTCCGCAAGCACGGCGACCTCTTCGCGGGCGTCCTGACGACGAAGCAGCGGCTGAAGGTCTAGACGCCGAAGAGCGGCAGCGCGGGCTCGAGCCCTTCGATCTCGACGGGAATGGGGCAGCGCCAATCCGCGCTTTCCAACCGATAGTCGTAGTGCGGAATCGGCTCGCCGCGCGGCGCGACCTCGCTCATTCCGGTGACCGTGTACCCGAGCTTCTCCGAGATGCGCTGTGACGCGATGTTCGCTACGACAGCTCCGGTGACGGCGACGCGCGCACCGAGTCCTCGAAACGCGAACTCGAGCACGGCTGCGCGCTGTTCCGTTCCGTAGCCTTTTCCCTGGTACATCTGACCCACCCAGGAACCCGTGCCGACGGTCCGTTCCCGCGCGAACTCGCGTGCTTCGACACCTTGTGTGCCGATCACGCGGCCGTCGAGGAACGTGACGAAGTGACAGCCCCAGCGATCGGAG
>Ga0066660_10000476_pt1 | contig 14116 bp, 12 predicted proteins | sample GraSoiAngelo_109_FD_75177 | JGI IMG/M metagenome (GOLD analysis project Ga0066660, IMG submission 75177) | Grasslands soil microbial communities from the Angelo Coastal Reserve, California, USA - 14_0903_12_20cm | ecosystem: Environmental > Terrestrial > Soil > Grasslands | place: USA...
GCCGACGGCAGCCGCGAAGTGAACGACGGTGTCGATGCCTGCCAACGCGCGACGGACGGCGTCGCGATCTCGGACGTCCGCGGCGACGAGCTCCACCTCCGGGTCGAGATAGTCCGGCCGCTCTTCACTCGGATGAACCTGCGCGTCGAGGGCGTCGAGTGCGCGAACGGTATGTCCGCCACGCAGCAGCGCGTCCGCGAGGTGCGACCCGATGAACCCTGCACCGCCGGTGATGAGAACGTTCATGGCCGCGGTTGAGGCTACCTCAGCTCGGAAGGACGCGCCCTTACGTAGCCGCGGAGATTCTCGATCGCGAGCACCAGCGCTCCGGGAAGCGCAAGCACGAGCGTCACGAGGAAGAACAGGAAGCCGGTCGCGAACGCAGGATCGTGGCCGACGTGCAGCCGACCGAGGAAGCTGACGAAGAAGGCCTCGCGTACCGCCAGCCCGTTGATCGTGAACGGCACGAGCATGACGAGGAAGAGCAGCGGCCCCATGACGAAGTACGGCCGCGGCGAGAGATCGACACCGACCGACTTCCCCGCCGACCAGATCGCGAGCACGCGTACCGCCTGCACGCCAAGGGTTAACACCGAAACGCCGACAAGGAGCTCCGAGCGCGAGCGAAACTCGTGGATCGCCTCGTAGACGGCGCGCGCGGGCCGCTCCAGCCGCAGTGTCTGCAGGAGCGGAACGAATCGCCGCAGCGGCCTGCGTGCCCCGCGCGAGAACAGCGCGATTCCGGCGACCACGGTGCCCACCACGAACGCCGCCTCGATCCAGAGGTATGCGCCAACGTGGTAGCGGCCGACTGCGAGAGCAAACCCGATTGCCGCGAGCGTCAGCGTCGCGGCGCCACCAAGCGCGCGCTCGAGCAGGACGATCCCTGCCGCGGAGCCGCCGCGACCGGGATGACGGCGCGCCGTCTCGTAGATCCGGGACGCGTCGCCGCCGATCGACGTCGGCAGAACCTGGCCTGCCGTGTAGGAGACGAAGTACGCACGCACGAGCCAGCTGACACGCTCCGAGATTCCACTTGCTCGCAGAAGCTGCTGCCAGCGCCAGGCCATCGGCAGGACCGACAGTCCCATGATCGCGACGGCCAGCGCGAAGTAGCCGACGTTCGCATGGGCAAGGATATGGCCTGTTCGACGGATGTCGATCTTCCACACCAGGTACGCGACGCATGCACCCGTGATCAGCAGCGTGGCGACGACGCGAACGAGCCGCGCTCGACTCATTGCGTGAAGCGTTCGTGCACTCGGAGCAGGGCTGCGATTGCGTCGCGGATGTCGTCGTCGGAGTGCGCAGGCGAAAGCGGCAGCGATAGAACTTCGTTCGATGCGCGCTCCGCGACAGGCAGCCGAAACTGCTGCGGTAGTCGTTCGCGATACCACGTGAGCGTGTGCACTGCGAGGAAGTGGATCGACGTCGCGATGTTTTCTTCCATGAGCGCACGCTGGTACTCGTCGCGCGTCGCACCCGTTCGCTCGGGATCGATGCGAACGACGTAGAGGTGGAGCGCATGGGTGTCGCGCGGATCGCGTGCCAGCGGCGTGACGCCGTCTAGGTCCGCCACCGCCTCGTCGTAGAGCGCGAACTGGCGCGCGCGAATCGCGGCGTGCTCGTCGACTTTGTCGAGCTGGACGAGCGCGATCGCGGCGAGCACGTCCGGCAGGTTCGCCTTGTAGCCCGGCACGGGGATGTCGTAACGCGAGCCGTCGCCGCGACGCATCAAGCGGAGATCACGCACCGCATCGGCGATCTCGGGCTTCCCGGTCGCGATCAGCCCGCCCTCCCCGGCGGCGACGTTCTTCGTCGCGTACAGCGAGAAACAGGTCACGTCGCAGATCGAGCCGACCTTCCGTCCGCGATAGCGGGACTCCAACGCATGCGCCGCGTCTTCGATCACAGGTATGCCGAGCGCGACGATCGGGTCGAGATCCGACGGCTGCCCCGCCAGATCGACCGGGAGGATCGCCTTCGTCCGCTCGGTGACCGCTTCCGGGATCTTCGCGGGGTCGATATTGAGATCGTCGTCGCGAACGTCGACGAAGACCGGCGTGGCGCCCGTGTGCACCACGACGTTTGCGGTCGCCGGCCACGTGATCGGCGACGTGATCACCTCGTCGCCCGGCCCGACGCCGAGCGCGACGAGCGAGAGGTGCAACGCGGCCGTCCCGGATGCGAGCGCGAGGACGTGGTCTGCCTCGAGGTACTCGGCCATCCGCCGCTCGAGCTCGGTCGCGCGTGGCCCGCTCGTCAGCCACCCCGACCGCAGTGTCTCTGCGACGGCGGCGACCTCCTCGTCACCGATCGACGGCGGCTGGAACCCGAGCATGGTCTCGCGCCGCGCGGAAACGTCCTGCACGGGGTTCAGCGTATCGCTGCGGATCAGACTCTTTGCAACGGAGTGGCAGCTGCGACCGCGAAACGAATCATCCGCGCCGCTCGATCCGCACGCGCGAGTGCGTCGTCGCGAGACTCGCCGACGGCGAGAATCGCGCCGGCCCGATCGGCGCCACGCAGGAGCGGACCGAACTGGTGGCCGACCTTGCGGTAAAGGCGGATGCCCTTGACCCCGTCGAGCGCGAAGGCCTCGTCCACGCCGTGGACGTCCCGGAGCACGCCTCTCGGAGCGACGAGGAACCGAATGCAACCACCGCCCTCCTTTGCGAGGGGAGCGAGCTGGGCGGGACGGATCGGCTGCCCGAGGGCCGCGGCGAGCGCGAGCCCGTTGAGGTCGACCCCGAGGACCGCGCGACAAAGCTCAGCGTCGTGACCTCCGCCGAGACGCGCGGCAAGCTCAGCGATGCGGGGCCGACCGTCGTCGTCTCCGACCAGAATCTGCGTGTAGCTCGGACCGCTCGCGATGCCGACCTCCGCGACGGCATTCCCGGCGACGTCGATCGCCGCGGCGATCTGCTCGGGCGTGAGCTCACTCGGCCAGGCATGGGCGAGAGCGACCCCGAACGCCGGCGGATCCGCGGTCAGACGGTCGGTCACGGTCAGCGGATGGAACCGTCCGCCGACCGAGAAGCCGTTCACGGTCAACTCCCGGCCGTTCACGTGTTCCTCGACGAGCACGGTCGCGCTGCGCGACGCGTCGAGCGCGACCTCGACGGCCGAGGCCATTCGGCGCGCGTCCGCGACAAGCGACAAGCCGCGCTGGCCCTGCCGATCCGGAGCTTTCACGACACAGGGAAAGCCGACGCGTTCTGCGGCGGCGACCGCCTCCCGGGCCCCCGAGCAGATGACGAACTGCGGCTGCGGAATCCCGGCCTTCACGAAGCGCTCGCGCTGGCGTAGCTTCGAGGTCGATAGAGCGGCCGTCTCGGCGCTCAGCGGATGTGGCAGGGCGAGCCGTTCGGCGGCGCGTGCGGCGATCGCGACCGGCCAGTCGATCCCCGGCGCGATGATCCCGTCCACCTGCTCGGCCGCGGCCAGTCGCTCCACCGCCGGCTCGTCCTCGACCGAGACGATCGCCCGTCGGTCGGCATAGCGGAAACCCGGCGCGGCGGGGTCGCGATCGACGGCGATCACGTACAGGCCGCGCTTGCGCGCCGCCGCGAGCAACCCGAGCTGGGCCGGCCCCGCCCCTAGGACGAGGAGACGCGCGCTGCCGCGCTCCGGCTGTCTTGGATCCCCCGCCACCACGGCTCATTCTCGCGGTACCAGCCGATCGTCCGCGCGAGCCCTTCGTCGAAGGAGGTGCGGGCGCGCCAGCCGGTCAACCGCGCGATCTTGTCGGTCGAGCCGATGTGCCGGTCGACCTGCCCGGGCCGCTCGGGAACGAACGCCTTGAGCGATGCGGGCTTGCCGAGCGCCCCGAGCACCTGGTCCGCGATCTCGCCGACCGGGATGTCCACGCCGGTCGCGACGTTCAGGACTTCACCGGCGACGTCATCGAGGGGTGCGTCGATAACCGCCTCGATCGCCTCGGCGTCGTCCTCGACGAACAGCCAATCACGCGAGGCGTGGCCGTCGCCGTGCACTGTCAGCGGCTCGTCGAGCAGCGCCTGCGTGATGAAGCGGGGAACGACTTTCTCGGGATGCTGCCGCGGCCCGTAGTTGTTGAACGGGCGCACGATCACGATTGGAAGTCCGTAGGTGACGAAATACGCATAGGCGAGCCGGTCTGCACCGGCCTTTGTCGCTGCGTACGGAGATCGTGGATTCAGTGGATGCTCCTCGTCCATCGGAGCACGCTCCGCCGTCCCGTAGACCTCGGACGACGAGATGAGGATGAAGCGCTCGACCGGCGCTTCGCGAATCGCGTCGAGGAGGATCTGCGTTCCCTCGACGTTCGTCGTCACGAACTCACGCGCGCCTTCCGCGATCGATTTTTCGACGTGTGACTCGGCCGCCGCGTTCACGATGACGTCGACCTCCGACACGACCTCGCGGACGAGGTCGGCGTCGCGTATGTCGCCGTGGACGAACGACAGTCGCTCATGCGACATGACACCACTCAGGTTGTCGAGATTCCCCGCGTACGTCAGGGCGTCGAGCGAAACGACTTCGTATGGCGTCTTCGCCAGGAGATGATGGATGAAGTTGGACGAGATGAATCCCGCGCCACCGGTGACGAGGATGCGCTTCACAATTCGCGATCGATCGTGTACAGCGGGCGACCTTCGACGTCGCGCTGGATCCGCCCCAGGTATTCACCCACGAGCGCGAGAACGAATCCCTGGATCCCGAGGACGTACAGAAGCGCGACGCCTCCGAACAGCGGCCCGGGGAAGTTCGAGTTGTCGACCCAGTACGCGATCCCGTAGCCCCCGAGCGCGGTGGCGACAAGCGTGCAGATGGTCCCCAGCGCGACGCCGATCCACTGGATCGGCTGCGGCCAGAAGCCTGCGAGCACATGCAGAGCGAGCCGGGTGAGCCGGAGCGGCGTGTAGCGGGAGCTTCCCGCCCGAGGGGCGTGCTGGACCGGGACCTCCGCGACGGATGCGCCACCCGAGACGACGAGCGCCTTGGTGAACTTCTGCTTGCCGATCGCACCGAGCATCGGCTCGACGGCGGAACGGCGATACGCGTTGAAAGCACAGCCGAAGTCGGAAATCGCAACGCCTGTGAAGCGTCGAAGCATCCCGTTGATCAGCCGCGACGGCAACGTGCGTCCCCACGAATCGTGGCGTGCGACACGCGTGCCGCTCGCGACGTCCGAGCCGGACTCGACCGCCTCGACGAGTCGCGGAATGTCTTCCGGCGCGTTCTGCAGGTCGCCGTCCATCGTGACCACGATCGAACCACGCGCACGCACAAGTCCCGCATGCATCGCCGGATGCTGGCCGAAGTTTCGCTTGAAGCGAACCACGCGCACACGCGGATCGGCACCGTGAAGCCGCTCGAGCACAGAGAAGGTTGCGTCACTGGAACCGTCGTCGACGAAGATCAGCTCGTAGGAGTGCGAGCCGGGCTCGAGCGTCTCGATCGTGCGGCGATAGACATCCCCGATCGTCTCGGCCTCGTTGAACACCGTGACGACGACGGAGAGATCCGGCGCGACTTCGTCGCCGTCGACTCCCTGTACGCCTGCGACAACACGAGTCTCGACCATCGAATGAGAGCGTAACCCGTCGGGCGCGATCACTCGAACGAGGGACGCACGAGCGCCGCCTCCTCGAACATGGTGAGACAGTGCCTGCGGCGGTAATTCATCGACGGCTGCTCGTGATCAGCGCTTTGGCGCTCTACGGCGTCGTGTTCGCCTCGTTCGTCCTCTTCGAGGTCCCGGGTCTGGGCATCGGGCACTTCTTCTACATCCCCGTCGCCCTGCTCGCGCTCGCCTGCGGGACGCAGATCGGGATCGCCGGGGGATTCCTCGCCACCGGCCTCTACGCCCTCGCCATCGTGCTGACGCCGAAGCTTCCGGTTCGCGAGGTGATGACGTCGGCCACCGTGATCCGGCTCGTCACGTACTCCTCGGTCGGCGGAATCATCGGCTGGTTCGCGAATCAGCACCGCGCTCACGTGACGCAGTTGCGCGAGCTCGCCGAGCGCGACTTCCTCACAGGCTTGCTGAATACACGCGCCTTCGACGAGGCGCTGGCTCGCAGGTGCGCGTCGCGCAGGCCGTTCCTGCTCGTCCTCGGAGACATGGACAACCTCAAGCTGGTCAACGACGCGCACGGACACACGGAGGGCAACCGGGTCCTGCGCTCGGTCGCGGGAATCCTGCGCGGCACCGTCGGTCGAGGCGGCGAGGTGGCGCGCGTCGGCGGCGACGAGTTCGGCATCCTGATCGACGCGAATCTCGAGGAGGCAACGGAGCGGTGTGCACGATTCCGCCGTCTGCTTGCGGGACAGGGATACGACCTGAGCTTCGGCTGGGCTGCGATGCCGGACGACGGCATCGCACCGCTCGAGCTGTTCCGCAAAGCCGACGATCGACTGTTCGGCGCAAAGCTCCTCGGTCGGAACCGTCGCGCCGTCCAGGCGATCGCCGCTACGCGTTAAAGCAGCTTCTCGAGCGCGCCGCAGACGCGGTCGACATCGCCGCCCGTCATCCGGCCGTGCAGAGGTAGCGCCAGGGCCCGCTGGAAGCACGCGTCGGCGTTCGGAAACGGTCCCTGGTCGCGGAAGGCGTTCAGCCGTTGGACCGCGTACGTGCCGATCTGAGCCTCGATCCCCTGCTCACGCAGCCCGGCGAGCACCTCGTCACGCCGCTCGACCTGGACGACATACGCCTGCCAGCCGTGCTCGTCGCCCTCGTCTGCCGACGGAGTCTCGACGAATGCGGCGAGACGTTCCTCATATGCCTCGGCGATCCGCCGCCGGCCGGCCAAGAGCTCTTGCAGCCGTGCGAGTTGCGTGATGCCGATCGCGCACTGCAGATCCGAGAGGCGGTAGTTCGTCGAGGGCCGGACGATGTCGAAGCCGCCGTGCGCCACGATGCCGTGGTGCCGCAGCGAGCGCACGACGTCGGCGAGGTCCGCGTCGGAGGTCGTCACCGCGCCGCCCTCCCCGGTCGTGACGACCTTGCGCGGATGAAACGAGAGGCAGCCCATCACGCCGAGTCCGCCGCATGGCATGCCGCGCCAGCGTGCGCCGAGTGCTCCGGCCGCATCCTCGATCAGCGCGACCTCCGGCGGGACGGCGCTCTGCAACGCCTCCCAGTCGAGCGGACGGCCGAAGAGGTGCACGGCGATCACGGCCCGCGTGCGCGTCGTGACTGCGTCGTAGACCCGTGCGGGATCGACGTTCATGGTGCGGGGATTCACGTCGACGAGGACAGGTCGCGCCCCGGCCAGCACGACAGCGTTTGCCGTTGCCGGGAACGTGTACGCGGGAACGATGACCTCATCGTCCTCTTCGAGGCAGAGTGCGGCCACGGCGAGGTGGAGTGCCGCGGTCCCCGACGAGACGGCAACGGCGTACTCGGTTCCGCATTCGTCTGCAAGCACCGCCTCGAACGCGGCCACCTTCGGGCCCATCGTCAGATTGCCCGACGCGAGTACCTCCGCGATCGCGGCCAGCTCCTCCGACCCGAGCTCGGGCCAGGCGAGCCGAATTACCTGAGCGCTAGCTTCCGTTCCCGATACCACGCGATCGTGCGCATGAGTCCCTCGTCGAGGTCGACCTTCGCCTCGAAATCGAGCAATCGACGCGCCTTGTCGACGTTGGGAATGCGGATCTCGACATCCGTGTAGTGCAGCGGCTGGAAGACGATCTCGCCCTCGGAGCCGGTGAGGCGCTTGATCCGCTCGGCCAGGTCGAGCACCGTCACGGTCGAGCGAGCGTTGCCGACGTTGAACGTCTCACCGACGGCCTCGTCGCGCTCGAGCGCGAGCAGCAACGCGTCGATCATGTCGTCGATGTAGCACCACGCGCGAATCTGCGAGCCTTCGCCGTGGATCACGAGATCTTCGCCCGCGAGCGCGCGGACGGTGAACGTGTGAATCGCGCCGACCCCGACCTGGCCAGGGCCGTAGATGTTGAACGGGCGAACGGTCGTCGCAGGCAAGCCGTACTCGTCGAAATAGGAGTGAGCCATGTACTCGCCGGCGAGCTTGGAGACCGCGTACGTCCAGCGTGCCTCTCCGACGGAGCCGCCGCTCGTAACATGCGTCTCCTCGACGCGATACGCGCGGGTCCCGAAGACCTCGCTCGTCGAGAAGTCCACCAGCCGCTCGAGCGTCGACTGCGTCGCGTGCGCGGCCTCGAGGACGTTGTACGTCCCGATCAGGTTCACGCGCATCGTTCGCACCGGCGACTCGAGTACCGCATCCACGCCCGCGATCGCCGCGCAGTGGACGATGTGAGTCGCGCCCGCGGCGAGCTCGCGGACGCGATCCGCATCGAGGACGTCCCCCTGTTCCAACGTGAAGTTCGGATGGTCCGCGAGCTCCGTACCCGAGAGGGCATCGCGGTGCAGGTTGTCGAGCGCGACGATCTCGTTCTCCTCGATGAGCCGGCGCGCGAGTGTCGTGCCGATGAAGCCGGCGCCTCCGGTGATGACGATGCGCTTGCCACGTAAGGCCATGCGGCGAGTCTATCCGGCGAGTTTCAGACGGTCGGCTGCGCCGGGCCAGTAGCATCGCCGCGGTGAAAACGGTGTTGTTCGTCGGCGCGGGACGCCACCAGCAACATGCGATCGAACGTGCGCGCGAGCTCGAACTGCGCGTCGTAGCCGTCGACCGCGATGCGAACGCTCCCGGGCTCCGAGTCGCCGACGTCGCGGAGGTCGTCGACTTCGCTGACGTGGCGGCGGTCACAGAGGTTGGACGGCGTCACTCGGTCGACGGCGTTCTCACGGTCTCCGCCGATCGCGCCGTTCCGATCGTCGCCGCGGTTGCCGAAGACCTCGGCCTGCCCGGGATCGGGCGCGAGACCGCCTACCTGATGACGCACAAGATCGCGATGCGTCGCAAGCTCGCCGAGGTGGGTGTCGCGCAACCGGAGTTTGCTGCGGTTCGGACGCTTCACGAAGCGCAAACCGCCCTCGAGACGATCCGTCTGCCGGCCGTCCTCAAACCTGCGAACACGGGTGGACAGCGCGGGCTGTTCCTTCTGCGGTATGACGACGAGCTCGAAACGCACCTTCACGCGGCGCTCGCTGAGTCGCCGACACAGGAAGCGATCGTCGAGCGCTATCACGACGGCCTGGAGCTCAACGGTCTTGCTGTCGCTCGCGACGGTCATGTGATGCCGTTGACGCTCTCGGACCGATTGCGCCCGCCGGGGATCGGCTTCGGCGTGGGCTGGATCCACGTCTATCCGACGACACTTTTCGCTGATGCGCTCGTAGAAGCCGAGGACGTTGTCGTTCGGGCCGTGCACGCGCTCGGTCTCCGTAACGGGATTGCGTTTCCGCAGCTCCTGGCCTCTGAGGACGGCGTGCGGGTGATCGAGGTGGCAGCGCGCATTCCGGGCGGCGAGATGGCACGGCTCGCGTTGCACGCGATCGGCGTCGACCTGATCGACATCGCGCTTCGGCAGGCGCTCGGGGAGGACGTGCCGGACGAGCTCGTCGCGCCGCGCTTCCACCGACCTCTGGCGATTCGGTTCCTGACGGCGGACCCGGGCCCGCTCCCTTTGGGCCGCGTCAGGCGGATCGGCTCGCTGGAGAAGGTGATGGCGTTTCCCGGCGTCGTCGAAGCCGACACGTACCTGTCTCTGGGTGAGACGATCAATCCCGTGCGCCTCGACGGCGATCGACGCGGCTACGTGATCGCAACGGGCGACACGAACATCGAGGCGCTGGAACGCGCGGAAGCGGCTGCGAGACTCGTCGACGTCGAGGTCTGGTGAATTCCTTAACGGTGCTCGTGACGGCGTCGGGTGCGCCGGGGACGGCGGCGCTCCTGCGCGCCCTGCGAATGAACGGCGAGCGTCCCATTCGGTTGATCGGAACAGACATGTCCCCGCAGGCGGTCGGCCGCCATTACTGCGACTCGTTCTTCGTCGTCCCGAGAGGGAGCGATCCCGCGTTCGCCGAGGCCGTGCTCGGGATCGCTCAGCGCGAGAGCGTCGACGCAGTGCTCCCGCAGTCCTCGTTCGATCTACTCGGCCTTGCGGAAGCACGCGATCGTTTCGCCAGCGGGGGCATCGCGGTGCTCGTCTCGCCTCCGGAGACGGTGCGAAGCGCGAACGACAAGGCGGAGATGTATGCGCTGCTCCAGCGAATCGGTGTTCGCACGCCCGCGTGGCGACGCGTGACGGGAGGGCGAGCCCTGCGAAACGCGGCCGAGGAGCTCGGCTATCCCGACCGGGCCGTCTGCTTCAAGCCCGTGTTCTCCTCGGGATCGCGCGGCTTCCGCGTCCTCGACGCGACCGTCGACCGCGCGAAGCAGCTGCTTGAGGAGCGGCCTGGAAGCATCGCGATGCGCCTCACCGAGGCGCTCGAGATCCTGCCTGAGGACGGCGGGCCGGAGCTGCTCGTCATGGAGCTTGCACAGGGGCCCGAACGAACGATCGACGGCATCGCGCGGGCCGGTCGGATCGTGTTCGCACATCCGAAGACGCGTGAGTCGATGCGCGCGGGTCTCGCGATGTACTTCCGCACCTTGCGCGATCCCGGCCTCGTCGCGATTGCGGAACGAATCGTGCAGGAGCTCGGCATCGAGCACTTCTTCAACATCCAGCTCGTCGGGGAGCACGTGATCGAGGTCAATCCGCGCATCTCGACGATCGTGCACCAGGAGGATCTGAACCTTCCGTACTTGGGCGTGAAGCACGCGCTCGGCGAGGTCGCCGAAGAGGAGCTGCGTGCGATGGCGGCACGCGTGCGACCGACGCGCCGCGCTTTGCGGTACTTCGACCAGGTGGAGTGGGACGAGATCTCGCCGCCGGACGAATCGTCACAGAGATGACACGAACGAGACACGTGGAAGCCCTGCCTCCGCGTTAACCTCGTTTCGGTCCCCTTTTGGGTGGGTGGGGGTTAGGGATGGTTCGCCGGCGCGAGTGCAACCAGCTCCGCAGCGGACATGCAGACGCCGCCGCGCTCACCGATCGCGTCAAGGAGGCGGAAGTACAAGCGATCCCACCCGCCCGCGGTCGCTGGATCGAACCGGTCGGGATGCCACAGGATCGCGAACGCCGCGCCGTCGACCGCGGCCCAGTCGAGCAAGCGCTCCACACGCGGCCAGGCATCGCGCGGTGACAGACCGAGGTAGCGCCGCTCGGCGAGCGTGACGTCCATCACGGCCAGCGGGATTTCGACGAGATCCATCGGCGCGTCGCGGTCGACGTCCCACGGGCGGAACGGCCGCGCGATGCCGGCGCGAAAGCCGAGCGCATCGGGAAAGCCGAGCGTCGAGTCGTAGCGCAGATCCGCGCGCTCGACGTCGCGGAGGTTGCGATGCGGGTCGATGCGAAGATAGTGGTAACGGTTGCCGGTCACGCGTGCTCCGAGCCCGCGGAGAACACGTAGCTCCCGCTCGATCTGCGCCGGGTCATCCGCGGCCGTGTACGAAGCGTGCAGTCCGATCTCGACTCCGCAGTCGGCCAACTCGTCGACGAGTCGCGGTCGTAGCTCGTCGTAGACCTCAGGCGCAGCACCGTCGTGCGGATCGCGATGCGCAGCGAGGAGGAAGAACGTCGCCCCGATCGCCCCGTGTTGCCTCGATTCCGCGACGATCTCGCGGAATCGCCAGTTCGGATCTGTTCCGCGCAGCCGATGCACGGGCGCATGAGCGAGTGCTCGCGCTTCGCGAAAGGCAGCGCGGGCACGACCGTGGAAGAAGTCCGCCTTCAGCCGGGCCGCCGCTCCGCGCACGCCGATGCGTGTCCACCGCCACGGGGCGTCGACATCGTGCGTGAGGGCGACCGCAAAGCGCCTCCCGTCCCAGCGCGGGGCTTCGATCCCGAGCCTCGTGCGCAATCGTTCGAGCGGCGGATCGAGTGGATCGAGCGTCGACCAAGCTGCGCGGAAGCGGCCGTGGGCGTCGCGGCGGCCCTCGATTTCCTCGATCCGCGCGAGTTGGAAGAACGCCTCGGCGAGGTCGTCACCGACCGGACGCTCCCCACGTTCGACGGCGTCCCAGGCATCTTCGCGAAACGGAACGTCGTCGCCGAAGCCGACGTCGCGCGCGCCGATCGAATCGAGCACCCAGCGCGCGCGCCGCTCGATCCGCTCGGGAATCACGGCCGCAGTACGCGCGCCCAATGCACGAGCGCAGGCTTGGGATCGTCGCGTGCCCACATCGCATCGACGTACGGAGGTCGCTGGAACATGGGACGCGACCCGCGCGCGAGCGTGATCGCCCAGCGCTTGCCCTCGCCGTGCATGCGCACCGGCGCGGGAGGCTCGCCGATCGCATCGAGGTACGCGATTCGCGGGAGATCGACTCCGCAGACAGCCGCAAGCCCATGCCATTCCCAAAGACGCGGATTCACCTCGATCAGCTTGAAGCGGCCGTCGCGTACGTCACGCTTGAACTCGACCTGCGACACACCCCACACGCCAAGCGCACGCAGAAGGCGGAGCGCTTCGTCGACGAGATCCGGAAGCCAGCGTGCCTCCGCAACTCGCGCTGTCCCGATCTCAGGCGGCGTCTGCGCAAGCTTGCGACCGCTGAAGAGCCCGAGCGCTTCTCCAGCTCGCGCGAGGTACGAGCCCACCGTGTAGAGCGTGTCGTCGCCGCCTGGAACCCACTCCTGTATGAGCGGATCGAACGCGCGGGCTTCCGCGAATCGTCGTTCAAGATCGGCGCGCGTCTCGCAACGGAACGCCTTCACGCCGAAATGATCACGAAACGCAACCGGCTCGGCCGGCTTCACGAGCACGGGATAGCCGAGATCGTCCGTCGGTTCGTGGGCAGTCCGCGGCGTTTCGACGCCCGCTGCCGCCGCGGCCGCGAGCTGACGGCGCTTGTCCTGAACCGCTGCGAGCACATCCCAGCCGGCGAACGGAAACTGAAAGGAGAGCCGGTCTTGATTGCGTGCAAGCGTCTCGAGATCGAAGTCGTTGGTCGGGAAGACCACTCCTCCGCCGAGCTCGTGCAAGAACGACACGAACGCCTCACGATCGGAGCGTTCGGGAGCGAGGCGTGGCTCCGCGTATCGCGAGCGGAAGCCGAGTGCCGAGCGCCGATGGTCGACCGCGAGAACAGGGATGCCCGCGCGCCCGAGCGAACGGATCGCGGCGAGACCGGCAACCCAACCGACCCCGACGACGACGGCCGGCGGTCTCACCTGCGCCGCAGGGCGCGCTTCACCGTTCGTGCGGCGCGTACTGACGAGGAAGGCGTGTGCCGCACGATGGAGTACGGCGTCGGCACGCCGCCGAACGAGCGCACGAAGGGTTCCACATGCTCCAGCATCGAGCCTTCGAAGTCGAAAGCCGTTCCGCGCTGCGCCGCGCGCCTGATCGCTTCCCAGAGCACGAGCGACGCCGCGCCCCGCACCTCGGCGTCCGTCGCCGCAAGGAGATACGTCGTGTAGCGCTCGTCGTGGACGAAGTAGCCCGCGGCACGAACGGTTCCGTCTACGTCGCGTGCGACGAGCACCGTGCGCGCCGCACGCTCGCGCGCGGCAGCGTCGATTCGTGCGATGCCCTGTGGCTCGCGCGCGAAGCGCCGCCGGTGGACGGCGAGCAGGTCCTCGAGCTCCGCCTCCTCGACCGTCATGCCGTTCTTCTCCGCCGCGCGCACGTGACCGCGGATGTTCTCGCGGAAGCCGGCGAAGACGGCGTCGAGATCGGAGAGATCCGTGAGCCGCCACGTGTAATGGGTTGTTTGGTCGAAGCCGTGCCAGCGCAACGGCGTCCAGTAGTCGAACGCCGGATTGCACCGAGCTTCGAGATGCGCGTACGTCCCGATCCGCTCGAGCAGCGACTCGATGAGGCGAATCTCACGCGAGCGGCGGCGGGCGCCCTCGCCCGGCGGAAAGAGCGGCCCGAGGAACGGCGTGAGCGGTGCACCGGCGTGAAGCACACCGAGCCGTGTCGTGCGGGCGACCGTCGGCCACGCAGCGATGATCCGTTCTTTCTCCTCGACCTCGTGCACGCGCCATGATCCTGGCGCAACCGCGTCGAGCCACCAGGACGTGCAGAACACCGAGCCCTGCGGTGACTCGGCGACGAACCGATCGTAGGCCGACGCCGCCTGCGTCTCCGCAATGCTCACGACGCGCGACGGTACCATCCGCGCCGTGGAGGGCA
>Ga0066660_10000477_pt1 | contig 14109 bp, 11 predicted proteins | sample GraSoiAngelo_109_FD_75177 | JGI IMG/M metagenome (GOLD analysis project Ga0066660, IMG submission 75177) | Grasslands soil microbial communities from the Angelo Coastal Reserve, California, USA - 14_0903_12_20cm | ecosystem: Environmental > Terrestrial > Soil > Grasslands | place: USA...
ATGAGCGAAGCTGCCCAATCATTCTCTCAATCAGATGCCTTGGCTTTTCGCCCTGCGAATCTTGGCGACGTCGACGCCCTGGTCCGCTTGATCAATGCTGCTTTTCGCGTCGAACGGCCCTTCATCGAAGGCCACCGCATCGACGCCGAAGGAGTTCGCTCCTACATGCAAAAAGGCAAATTCCTCGTCGCTGGAGATTCCGCTGACCTGGCTGGTTGCGTCTACGTTGAAGTTGACGGTCACCGCGGCTATTTGGGCTTGCTTGGCGTGGACCCTCAGCGTCAAGGAACCGGGCTCGGCCGCAGGCTAATGGATGCCGCCGAGAATTTCTTCCGCGAAGCTGGTTGTAATGTGGTCGACCTTCGTGTCATCAGCGCGCGCGCGCCGCTCCCTGCCTTTTATCGCCACCTCGGTTACGTCGAAACCGGCACCGCCCCTTTCGCTCCGGACGTGCCCGCCAAAGTTCCCTGCCACTATGTCCTCATGTCCAAAACCATCGGCTGAAAATGCGGCAAAGCCTTGAAAAGGAAGCGCTCGTTTTGGTTCTTGCCAGGGTTCATTGAACTGACTGAGAGCAACAACTAGCCACGTAATTACAACCCTAGTAATATTTTGGCTGTGTTTCCCCAAGTCGAACGCCTTACCCCGCTCTCTTTTGCGCCTCTTGCGCAAAGACGATCTAACTTCTTCGGAGTTTTTGTGAATTTCGCCCATAACCCCTTAGAATGCGCACGTTCATGAATTTCTGGAACTCCTCGAACCCCTCGAACCCCTCTTCATTAACCCCTTTAGAATCAATCTCAGATTCCCAAAAATCTTGCCTGTGCCCTTTAGTCAGATCCGCATTTAGAGGAAACATAGGGGGGAGTGGGCGTTATGGTTAACTCCGATTCCCTCATTTTCAATTTGCTTGCCTTCAGGCAGAATACCCGCTCCATTCTGGGGGAACAATGAACCGTACCGTCCGAATTGCATCCATTTTCTTTGTGGGCCTCTCGCTTGCTCCGGTCGGCAGTCACGTAATCGCCGACGAGCAACCGCTGTTCGGTTACTCCGCCGAATCTTCTCGGGCGGAGCGCCAGTGGGAAGAGAAGCTCCGCGCCCTTCCCAGCCCGGACAATCTGCGCGCCTACATGCAGCGTCTTTCCGCGCGCCCGCACCACGTCGGTTCGCCCTACGACAAGGACAACGCCGAATGGATCGCCGCAAAATTCAAGGAGTTCGGTCTCGATACCCACATCGAGCAGTTCGAAGTTCTCTTTCCCACGCCCAGGGAACGCCTCGTTGAGCTCGTCGAAGGGGGCCCTGAGTTTGTCGCCAAACTCCAGGAACCCGCACTTCCGCAGGACCTCACCTCGAATCAGCAATCCGAGCAGCTCCCCACCTATAATGCTTACTCTATCGACGGCGACGTGACTGCCCCTCTCGTCTATGTCAACTACGGAATTCCTGAGGACTACGAGCAGCTCGAGCGCATGGGTGTTTCCGTCAAGGGCAAGATTGTCATCGCGCGCTACTACCACTCTTGGCGCGGGATCAAGCCCAAGGTTGCGGCCGAACATGGCGCCATTGGCTGCTTAATTTACTCCGACCCCCATGAGGACGGATTTGTCCCGGGAGAGACTTTCCCTTCCGGGGCTTACCGCCCGCCAGATGGAGTCCAGCGCGGCAGCGTTGCGGACATGCCGATTTATCCCGGTGACCCGCTCACGCCGGGCGTTGGAGCTACGAAAGACGCCAAGCGGCTGAAGGTCGAAGAAGCTCCCACTATCACCAAGATTCCCGTGCTGCCGATATCCTATGCCGACGCGCAGCCGCTGCTTGCCGCACTGACCGGGCGAGTGGCTCCGGAAGGATGGCGCGGCGGCCTCAGCATCACCTATCACCTCGGCCCTGGCCCTGCAAAAGTTCACCTCAAAGTGAAATCGAATTGGGACATCAAACCGCTGTACGACGTGATCGCAAAAATTCAGGGTTCAACTTTTCCGGATGAGTGGGTGATTCGCGGCAACCATCACGATGGATGGGTGAACGGAGCGGAGGATCCCGTCTCTGGACAAATCGCCATCCTGGAGGAAGCGCGGTCTCTCGGCGAGCTGGTCAAATCCGGCTGGAAGCCGAAGCGCACCATCATTTACTGTGCGTGGGACGGAGAAGAGCCGGGACTCCTTGGCTCGACGGAGTGGGCCGAGCAGCACTATGATGAATTGCGCGCCCATGCCGTGGCGTATATCAATTCTGACGCCAATGGCCGCGGTTATCTCGGCATCGAAGGGTCGCACACGCTTGAAAAATTCAGCAACGATATCGCTCGCGAGATATCCGACCCGGAAACAAAACTAAGCGCGTGGAAGCGTCTGCAACTGCGAGAAATTTTCAATGCCAAAACCCCGGAGCAGCGCGAAGAAGTCCGCAAACGCGCCGATCTTCGTGTTCCCGCGCTGGGCTCCGGCTCGGACTACACCGCGTTTCTTCAGCACGACGGCGTGGCCTCCCTCAATATCGGGTTCGGTGGTGAAGATGGCGGCGGCATCTACCACTCCATCTATGACGATTTCTACTGGTTCACGCACTTCAGCGACACGGAATTCGTATACGAACGCGCGCTCGCACAGACCGGAGGCACGGCCATGATGCGCCTGGCGGATGCGGACTTGCTTCCTTTCGAGTTTGGAGATTTTGCGGACACGATCCAGACTTACCTCAAAGAATTGAAAACCCTCTCGCAAAAAATGCAGGACGACATTCGTGAACGCAACAAGGAAATCGAAGAAGGCGTTTTCAAGGCCACCAATGACCCGAAGCGGCCTCTTGTGCCGCCCTCCGCGGAAGGGGTCCCGCCACACCTGAATTTCACGCCCTTCGAGAATGCCGTGGACGCGCTCACGCGCACTGCCGCGGAATATCGCAAGGCGCTGGAACAAGCGAACGCCAACGGCGGCGCCGCGCTGACTTCCGCGTCGCTCGCCGAAGTCAACAAGTTGCTTATCGATAGTGAGCGCAAACTCACGACTGCGGAGGGCCTTCCCAATCGCCCCTGGTTCAAACACCAGCTCTACGCCCCGGGTTTCTATACCGGCTACGCGGCGAAGACCGTGCCCGCCGTTCGCGAAGCCATCGAACAAAAACGGTGGAAGCAAGCCGACGAAGGAATCGTTGTCGTCTCGCGCGTGCTCGAGGACGAAGCTGCGCTCATCTCTTCCACCGCTGCAAAACTGACGACTGCAACGGCACACTGATTCGGAAAGAGCCGCGTCATCCCTTCCTATAATCTCGCGATCGTTGGCTTTGGCAACTTGGCCGGGAGTTTCTGCGCTTGCTCGTCGCCAAGGAAACTAAGCTCCGCCGCCCGATATGAGGTGCGCTGGCGGCTGACGCGTGTCGCCACACGCCGGGCCGGCTGGGTGGCCGACTCCGATGGCCTAAGCCTTCTCCCCATCCGCAACGGTCACCGGCCCGGCCCCCCTGCCCCAACCGTGCCGGGAGGTTCCCGAGTGGCTGGAAAAAACGCGTGCGGACGTTTTCTTTGAGGCCAGCCGGCTCAATGAGCAAACAGGTCGTCCCGCGGTCGAGCACCTAAAGGCCGCCCTCGAACTTGCAGCGCATGCCATCAACGGCGAACAAAGGACCGATCGTCCATGCCCTTTGCGAACTCGCGGCGCTCGCTCACGAGAAAAGAAGAAGTTTCTTTGCGAAGCGACGGTCATGGACGGCGTCCCGATTTTTTCGATGTTTCCACTCGGTCTGCCCGCGACGGTTCTGCGGGGATTTTCCGGGGGTGCTTAATTCCACGAACAACGTAGTCCTTACTGAAATTGAAAAAGGCCGCTCGTTCCACCAAGCAGTGAAACGCACCAAGGCCATTGGCGTGGGGGAACCGGCTAGGCGGACCTCGACGGCTGGGACGCGGCAGTGAAAGTCGCCGCGCTGGCCATTGTGCCGATGGGCGCACCTGTGAATCTGGAGGAAGTTGCAGCGGCGGCGATAGCGTGGTCTCGAGCGTCGAACGGGAATTGCTGCTTGCATCGGATCCGCTAGCCAATCTGGAAAGCATCAGTTCGGCGATCCGATTTGATCTTGATGTGTTCAGCTGCGGATTTTCTCGGTGCCGTGCAGACATGACCGCAGAGAATCTGGCCATAAGGAATAGGAATGCACCTGCGATTCATCGCTGGTAATGCGCCGCGTAGGCAGGCGTCGGAATCGTCGGATCGCACTTCTCGTCGCGGATCGGCGCGCCCGGTGTGAGGGAGAGGGGAATGACGCCGGCCCAGACCGGCAGCGCGTAGTCCGGGGCATCGTCCTCCGGCGGGCCGACGCGAATCTTCGCGGATACTTCCGTGAGTGGCAGACAGAGAATGCTCGTGGCTTTCAATTCTTTTTCGTTGGGCTGGCGAGCATCGTTCCAGCGTCCGCTAAGTATTTTTTCGGTGAAGGCACGCAGCGCTTCGAGTTTCTTTTCCGGCGCATCGACACGAGTAGCTTTGCCGAGGGCGACGACGGAGCGGTAATTCATGGAGTGGTTAAAGACGGAGCGGGCCAGAACGAAGCCATCCGTAAGAGTTACTGTGACGCACACGGAAATGCCATCGCTTACATTGCGCAGCATGCGGCTGGCTGCGGAACCGTGAAAATAAATCGCATCACCAACCCGCGCGTAGAGCGTGGGAATCACGTAGGGCTGGCCATCGACAGAAAATCCGACGTGGCACACGTAAGCTTCGTCGAGGATCTTGTCGACGGTTTGGCGATCGTAGGCGCCGCGATGCGATTCGCGCACTACCCGCGTACGCTCGGTTGGCGGAATGGTTTCGGGCACGGCACACCTCATGGAGAAGCATGGCGCGGAGTCGGCCGCTTCGCGACCGCCCATTTGATTTATAGCCGGCGCCAAAGCGGCATGAGTGAGGAACAACTTTAGATATGCTATCACGCCCTGCGGGAACACTGCCCTTGGTCGGCCACCGGCTCGTCAAGAATGTGCTTCCAAATTGGATGCTGGGGCCTTACAACGCCAGTGTTACCTGTGAGAGACTAGCAGAGCTAAGATCGAAATCCTTCGTGCCGGGAAAGAGACGATGAGCACATCTGTGATGCAGAGTTCGGCGACAAAAGCTTTCGATATCAAATGGGTTCGCGAACAATTTCCTTCACTGAAATTGCAGGTGAACGGGCACACGGCGGCGTTTTTGGATGGGCCGGCGGGGACGCAGGTGCCGAAACAAGTGATGGATGCGGTGCAAAATTATTTTTTGCGTGCTAACGCGAATACCTACGGCGCATTTCTGAACAGCCGGCAAACCGATGAGATGATTCTTTCCACACGGTCGGCGCTGGCGGATTTTTTCAATTGCGACCGCAATGAAATTGTTTTCGGGCAGAACATGACGACGATCACGTTTGCGCTGGCGCGAGCGATCGGAAGAGAATTGAAACCGGGCGACGAGATTGTAGTGACGACACTGGACCATGATGCGAACGTCGCGCCGTGGCGGGCGCTGGAAGAAAAAGGCGTGGTGATCCAACAGGTTGATATTTGCGAAACCGATTGCAGCCTGGATTTGGAAGATCTGAAGCGAAAACTTTCGGCAAAGACGAAGCTTGTCGCCGTTGGATATGCGTCAAACATGGTGGGAACGATCAATCCGGTTGCGGAGATTACGAAACTGGCACACGCGGTCGGGGCGCTGATGTTTGTCGATGCCGTGCACTATGCGCCGCACGGACTGATCGACGTGAAGGCGCTTGATTGCGATTTTCTGGCGTGCTCAGCGTACAAGTTTTTCGGGCCACACATGGGAACGCTGTACGGGAAGCGCGAACACCTGCAGAGGTTCAAGCCGTACAAAGTGCGGCCAGCCACGAACGTTTCGCCGGAATGCTGGGAAACCGGAACGCAGGTGCAGGAATTGATCGCGGGGATTCGAGCGGCGATCGATTACATTGCGGAACTGGGACGTCATTGCGATTCGACGGTGAAGAGCCGCCGGGAGGCGCTGCAGGCGGCGTACCGCGTGACACATCAATACGAAACTGGATTGCTGACCCCGTTGATCGAGGGATTGCAGACAATTCCGGGAATGCGCATTTTCGGCATCACTGACGCAAAACGATTTGGTGAGCGCTGCTCGACATTGTCATTCCGGATGGGTAATCACAACCCAACCGCGATCGCCACCTTCCTGGGCGATCGCGGGATTTTCACCTGGGACGGGAATTTTTATGCCTTGAATCTGTCCGAGCGCCTGGGAGTGGAACAGCACGGCGGCGTCTTGCGGGTTGGGTTGGTGCACTACAACACCATGGAAGAAGTGGCACGGCTGCTCGCGGCTCTCGGCGAATTCGCGGCGTGATTCCGTGGCTGGATGAATCAAGTCACGGCCGAGGACTCCAGTTTCTACGATTGCAGAACAAGCCGGCGTTTGCGCTTGGCCTGGCACACGAAATAACTGATTCCGAAGGCCAGGGTACTGTAGGGAAACCAGCCCAGGGTCGATCCGGCAAGCAGATGTGCCGGTGCATAGGTGATGAGCATCACCCACACGTACGATTGCGCTTCGCCGATGAAGCCCAGAATGATCCCCGCCAAAGCGTAACAGGCTGCAATCGCCAGCGTGGACGGGTTGAAGCCCACGGCCGGGGCCGGGCCAAGCCTTTCTGCAACCGCCGGCGCAAGCTTCAATATGCCGAACAAAGGAAGCACCGCACCGATCAACAAGGAGAAAAGAACAGTCGCCAGCGAGATGCGGTGCGCGAAGGGATTGAAGAAATTGCGAATCCCGCGGTTGAAAGCTTTGTCCGTAATGAGATATGCATCTCCCTGCGGATTCAGCCGCAGGATACCGCGCTGCACCTGGTAACCCGAAAAGCGCTCGTGGTCCATCTGGCCTTCCGCAAAAATACTCTCGACATCGCGCGGCGGTGAAACCGGAGTTCCCAAGGAAGCGGAGCGCGCGTCATGCTTGTTCTTCAATTGCGCGAGATCAGTGACGTGCGGGCACTCCAGAACGATGCGGTAATCAGGCGTGTCCATCACCGTCTTGAGCTCCATGTTGCGAGTGGTGAGCCACTTGCCGCCCGAAAAGCGCGTCGTGAAATTGACAACGTGACTGTTTTTCACGCCCTTGACGCCGTTGACGTTGGTTTGTACCTCCACGATCGTCAGTGTGCAGCTTGCAGGGTCAGCCGGATTCGAATACTCGCGAAGCAAATTCGCTCCGTAATTCGTCACTCGATAGGTGCACATAGGGCGGTAGTTCAATGCCTCGAGTTGTGAATCGAGTGGCGCAAGGTATTTTTTCTGTGCATCAGACAAGGAAGAATCGGCGACGACCTCCCTTTGGTAGCGGAGGGGGATGGGGCGCGAATTCTTTCGCAAATTAGGCTTGCTCCCGAAAACCACGGTTGCGGTGGTCCATAGAAAACCGAAGAGATCACAATCAATGGGAAGAATCATGGGCACCTCCGCCGATGGTTCCATTATAGAGGTGGAAAATCTCACCGCTGTTTGGCCCATGCCGGCGGCGATGCATGACTTAACTGGACCAAAGGACAGGTGGGACCATGCTCATTCCGGTGAGCGCTGACCGGCGGAGCCGGGTGCGGGGAGAATCGGAAAACCAAGCGCTTGCAGCTCAACGCGGAATTGTGAGACGGATTGGAAGAGAATCCCGCGGATGCCTGCGGAACGAGCGGCTTGAATGTTTTCCTCGCGGTCATCGACGAAGAGCACTTCCGAGGGCGGAACTTCCAGCAGCGAAAGGGCATGCCGGTAGATGGCCGGATCCGGTTTGATGGAACGTACCTCGCACGAGAGAACCTGGTGATCGATGTGGCGCAGCCAAGCGAAGTTGTTCCTGGTGTGGGCAGCCATATCCGTTTGCATGTTTGAAAGAATAGCGGTTCGAAAGCCACCCGAGTGGACGCGCGCGAGCCATTCCGTCATTTCCTCTGTGACGTTGCTCCACATCGCCACGTCCAATCGGCGGAGTTTTCGAATGTCCTGGTGACCGATGGGGACGTTGGCGCGGCGCGCAAACTCGACCCAATAGGCATGCGCCGTGAGATCGCCGCGATCGTAGGGGTTGCGCGAGGAACGGTAGATGGCCAGAAAGTTTTGCGCGTCAATGCCAAGGACGCCCGCCATGCCCGCAATAGCGTCAGGGGAAGGAGGGGAGCAGAGAACTTCGCCGTAGTCGAGAATCACGGCGCTGATTTCTCGACGGCCGGTGAGCAAGTCGATCGGTCCGGCATTCATTACGGCCCTCCCGAAGGATTCTCGGTGGTTTTTTGAAATTCGTCCAATGAATCGATTGTGCATGCGTGATAACTTATTGGCATGACCCTTGACTTGGATGAATTGCGCTCGTTCTTGATGCTGGCTTCGGAGCTCCATTTTCGAAGGGCTGCAGAGCGTCTGTTTGTATCGCAGCCGGCGCTAAGCAAGCAAGTCCGGAGGCTGGAGGAAAAAACGGGCGGAGCGCTGTTTGAAAGGACGCACCGAAAGGTTGTGCTGACGGAGGCGGGCCGTGTGCTGATCCCTTTAGCCGAGCGCTTGCTGCGAGATTCGCAAGCGGCACTGGGCCGAGTGCGCGATGCAGCAGAGGGACGAGCGGGGACGCTCCGGATCGGATTCGGGATTGCATCGGCGTCCGAAATTCTGCCGCAAACGATCTTGCGGTTCCGGAAGAGCTATCCTGGAGTGGAAATACAGATGCGGGATATGTCCACTCCAGCGCAAACCAGGGCCCTGCTGGAAGAGCGAATTGACATCGGGATTATCCGCTTGCCGGTGGCTCGCCCGGAACTCTCGAGTTTGCCTCTCATCCGGGAGCGGCTCGTTGTAGCAGTTCCTCGTTCAACGCCGTACCGAGCCAAAGACGGCTTGGCCTGCTTGCGAGACAAGCCATTCCTCCTTATAGCCCGGGCGGCATCAACGACATTCTATGACCATGTTCTTGCCGTGTGCCGCCGCGCCGGATTCATGCCAGAGATTATTCAGGAAGCGAATGAAACGTTTACGATCCTGAATTTGGTCCGAGCCGGCCTCGGCGTCTCACTGGTGCCCCGCTCTGCCATGCGAATGAGTGTGCCCGGAGTGAGCTTCCATCCACTGCCAATGGCCGAAGCGGAATGGCAAATTGGAATCGCCTGGAACAAACTTTCCGAGAAGCGTGAACTCATCACGCGATTCTCCGACACGATGCGCTCGGTCGTCGCGTGACCCACCCTCCTAGGTTTGGTCAGACCTTCGCTCCTGTGAAATGACACTGACGGCGAAGTGTAGGTATTCTTAACCACTATGAGCAAACGACCGAGACTGATTGTGTTGACGGTGTTGGATGGATGGGGATACCGCGCTGAGACGAAAGGAAACGCGATCGCGCTGGCGCGCAAGCCGAGGTATGACGAACTGATTAAAAAGTTTCCCAATACCTTGATTCATACCTCCGGGCCGTTTGTGGGATTGCCGGAAGGCCAGATGGGCAACAGCGAAGTGGGGCACATGAACATGGGCGCGGGGCGAATCGTGCACATGGACATTACCCGGATCGACCTGCTGATCGCGAATAAGCAACTGCCGAACGTGCCGCTTTTTCAGCAGGCGATGGAGCGCGGGCGGGCCCGGCAACTGCACTTTTTGGGATTGCTGAGCGACGGCGGGGTGCACTCGCACATTCAACATTTGTTTGCGCTACTGGAGATGGCGAAACAGCAAAAAGTGGAAAGAGTGTTTGTGCACTGCTTCATGGACGGACGCGACACGCCGCCGAACAGCGGGCGCAACTACGTGCGTCAGTTGCAGCAAAAGATGTGCGAGCTGGGAGTAGGCGAGACAGCAACGCTGGTGGGGCGCTACTACGCGATGGACCGCGACAACCGCTGGGAACGCGTCGAGCTGGCTTATCGCGCACTGGTTCACGGCGAAGCGGAGACGAGGACGGATGATCCTGTTGCGGCGCTCGAGCGGAGTTATGAAGCGGAAGTGACGGATGAATTTATCAAGCCGATCGTAGTGACCAAGGGGAGCGGAGCTTCTGCCACACCGGTCGGACTGATTCACGACGACGATGCAGTGATCTTCTACAACTTCCGGGCGGACCGCGCGCGGCAGATGACCTACGCGCTTGCGGCGCCGGACTTCGATAAGTTTGCCGATGCTAAGCGGCCGAAGCATCTGTTTTTTGCGGCGATGACGCAGTATGACAAGAACTGGCCGTGGCTGAAGTACGTGATTGCGCCGGAAAAACTGGAGCACATCCTGGCGCAGGTCTTTGCAGAGCTGCAGTACAAGAATTTGCGGACCGCGGAGACGGAGAAGTACGCACACGTGACTTATTTTTTCAATGGCGGGGTGGAGAAGCCGTTCGCCGGAGAAGAGCGCATTCTGGTGCCGTCGCCGAAAGTGGCCACTTACGATTTGAAGCCGGAAATGTCCGCGTCGGGAATTACGGACGCGGTCGTGAAAGCGCTCGAGAAGGGCGAGTTCGACGCCATCATCATGAATTATGCGAATGCAGACATGGTGGGGCATTCGGGAAAGCTGGAAGCGGCGATCAAAGCCGTGGAAGCAGTGGACGCGGGACTGGCGGGGATTTACCAGGCGCTGAAGCCGCGCGGAGGAGTGTGGATCATCACCGCGGATCACGGGAACGCAGAGACGATGATCGATCCGGAGACCGGGGGGCCGCACACGTACCATACAACGAACCCTGTGCCGCTTATTCTGGTGAGTGCTGATGACAAACTGCAGTTGAAGCGGGGCGGTTCGCTGCGGGACATTGCGCCGACGATGCTCGGCGCGCTGGGACAGCCGCGGCCTGCGGATATGACGGGAACGGATTTGCGCATCATTTCATAGTCTGACCATGAGCCGTACAACACCGGCAGGAACAAAACTTGTGATTTGTGTTTGGCACCCGTTTACGGAGTGGCGGCCGAAGCCGGCGATGGCGGAGGCCATTCGAAAGCTATGGCCGGAGATGCGCGTCTTGCATTTGCCGAACTACGATCGGCTGGGGGAAGAGTTGCCGGATGCGGACATTTTTGTGGGGTACTCGCTGCGCGCCGAGCAATTGAAGGCCGCGAAGAAGCTGAAATGGATTCACTCGACGGCGGCGGGCGTGACGCAGCTAATGTATCCGGAACTGCGGGATTCGGGAATCATAGTGACGAATCCGAGCGGTATTTTTTCTGTGCCGATGGCGGAGCACACCATCGGTTTGCTGCTCGCACTAGCGCGGAATTTTCCTGATTCGGTGCGGGGACAGGACCGGGCGCGATGGTCTCAGCAGGAGATTTGGGACAAGCCGCAGCATTTGACGGAGCTGAATGGGAAAGTGCTGCTGATCGTGGGCTACGGCTCCATCGGGCGGGCAGTGGCGAAGCGCGCGAAGGCGTTTGACATGAAGGTTTGGGGGGTGACGCGATCTGGTGACGGAGACCGCGCCGCTGCGGAAAAGATCTTTCCCGCAGCCAAATTACAAGAAGCGTTGCCGGATGCGGATTACGTGCTGATTTCAGCTCCGGAGACATTGGAAACCAAACGCCTGATCGGTTCGGCACAAATCGCAAGGATGAAACCTGGAGCGAGACTGATAAACGTTGGGCGCGGGTCGCTCCTGGATGAAGCGGCGCTGGTTCAGGCGCTCGCAAGTGGCGCGCTAGGCGGCGCGGCACTGGACGTGACACAGACGGAGCCGTTGCCGGCGGAGAGTCCGTTATGGAAGGCGCCGAATTTGTTCATGACCCCGCACACGAGCGGGGTGAGCGACCGGCTCTGGGACCGGCAGACGGCGATTTTGATCGAATTGCTGGAGAGCTGGTTTGACGGGCGGCAATTGTTCAACCGCGTTGACTTTGCGCGGGGATATTGAAGCAGTTTTAAGTCGTAAGTTTTAACTAGGTTAAGAGACGCTAGATCGAACAGCTTCATCGCCCGCGGTCAAAGCAAGAAGGCTCACTCCAGCTTCTGGCTAATCAATCCTGAATGCGAAAACCTTAAGCCCACGTTCGCCGCTCAATCGCCGACGCCGCCTTTGGGCGCCTGATAGCCTTCGCGAGCGTAGACCTGGAATTTCTGTTTCTTGCCTTTTTGGTCCAGCACGGTGAGCGGACCACCATCGGGCGCGACCAGCTCCACCTTAACCTTGTGAAATTTGCCGTCTTTCGCGCCGGCTGTTGGTGAGTAGGAGAGGCTGTACTGGTGGCGGAGGAATGCGGCGACATCGCGAAACACACCGGGCATTTCGCCTTCGAATTGCGGGAACCAGGCGTAGCCGCCGGTCTCCTGCGCAAAGGTCTTGAGTTGATTTTCCGCTTGCAGGTAATTCATTCGAGACATGCTGCCCATTCCACCGTTCATATCGACGAAGTTCTGATAGGCGCGGCCCAAGCCGACGCAAAAAACGGTCACGTCGCTCTGGCGGAGCTGCTTCATGGTTTGATCGAGGGTATGTTTGGAAAACGTGTCCACGCCGCTGGCCAGCACGACGATGGACTTTTTGCCTTTTACGTCCTTCAGGCGATCCACGGTATCAAGAATGGCGTCGAACACATTCGATTCGCTGAACCCAGGAAAATAGAGATGGTACAGTCCCTGCATCACTTCATCTTTGTTTTGTGTGAAGTCGACTTCGATGCGGGACTTCATGTCAAAAGTTTCCAGGGCGATCCAGTCTTTTTGCTGCAAACTGGGAAAAAGCGCAGTTGCCCAGTACTTTCCGACTTGTGAAAAAAAACTGTAATAGCCACGGCTGCTGAACTCCAGGAGCAGGACCATGGTAATGGGGGCGTCGGTGGGAACGAAGTTCGTGATGGTCTGCGGCACGCCATCGTCGAGGACGCGGAAGTTTTCTTTCTTGAGACCAGGGATGATGTCACCGTGTTGCGTGGTGGCGACAACATCGAGGGTGACAATGGGCACGTCAACGGCAATGGTCACGCCTGCTTGCGGAGGCTGCTGCGCCATACTGGGTGCTGCCGGCGGAGCCGGGTTCTGCTGTTGCGGCGGGGAACCACCCTGCGGGCCGGTGGGGGCTTGGGCAAAGACGGAATTCTCAGCCAGCGGCAAGATCAGGCCGGTCGCCAAAGCCGCGAGTAGAGCTACGGAGAGAATGGCCTTCATCATGCACCCCTCGATTGCAATTAAGAAACTTCAAGCTGGCGATGACTCGCGCCTGCGGGACGACGTGGCTGCCCAGATGCGGTTGAATTTAAAGCAACGTAACGCCGATGCCGCGGCCAAGCGCCCACACCTGCATGTTAGTATGAAGCACATTTGAGGCAAAACGTTTACTGAGGCGGCTGGGTTGCGGCAAACCGTTACCAGGAGGATGGATTCGTGAACTGGAATCGCATGGTGCAGATGATGGCGGGAGCGGCGTTGGCGATGGCCGCAAGTTTTCCGGTTGCGGCGCAGGTTGCGCCAGCGGCGGCGCCGGGAATCCCATTGAATCCGTCGCCGATTGGGGATACGTCCGCCATTGCCAAGGAAGCGCAAAGCTGGCTGAGGGACCTCATCAAGATCAATACGACGAATCCGCCAGGAAACGAGCAGATCGCAGCGATGTACATTGCCGGGATCCTGGCGAAGGAAGGGATCAAGGCGGAAATTCTTGATTTGACGCCGGGGCGGAGCGCGGTGGCGGCGCGGCTGCGAAGCACGGCGATGGCCGATCCTTCGAAGGCCCTACTGCTGGTGGCGCATATGGATGTGGTCGGGGTGGAGAAGTCGAAGTGGACGGTCGATCCGTTCGCTGCGGTGGAAAAGGACGGGTACCTGTACGGCCGCGGGGCGATCGACGACAAGGGGATGCTGGCGGCAAATCTGGCGGCGTTCATCGCGCTGAAGCGCGCGAATCCGCGCTTGAATCGCGACGTGATCTTCCTGGCGACGGCCGACGAAGAACAGTTTGGGGACGCCAGCGTCAAGATTCTGATCGCGAAATACTGGGACAAGTTTGCAGCCGGGTTTGCGCTGAATGAGGGCGGCGAGGTCCTTCTGAAGAACGGCAAAGTGCAATATGTTGCCGTGCAGGCGAGCGAGAAAGTGCCGGTTAACGTCACGGTGATCGCGCGCGGGACGTCGGGACATGCATCGATGCCCAC
>Ga0066660_10000482_pt1 | contig 14029 bp, 14 predicted proteins | sample GraSoiAngelo_109_FD_75177 | JGI IMG/M metagenome (GOLD analysis project Ga0066660, IMG submission 75177) | Grasslands soil microbial communities from the Angelo Coastal Reserve, California, USA - 14_0903_12_20cm | ecosystem: Environmental > Terrestrial > Soil > Grasslands | place: USA...
CGGCCTGATGCAGGGTGACACCCTGATCGGGATCGACGGCACCTCCACCACCGACCTCGATGCCCTCTACACCAGCCTCCGGCGGCTCCAGGTCGGCTCGACCCAGAAGGTGCGCATCGTCCGTGCCGGCGAGCTCAAGGAGCTGAGCATCACCGTAGGCGAGCAGAGCCGTTAAGACCGGAATGGCGAGGCCACTAGAATGGCCTCGCCAAGCCGGGATGACGGAATAGGTAGACGTTGGCGACTTAAAATCGCCTGCCCGTGAGGGCGTCAGGGTTCGAGTCCCTGTCCCGGCACTCAGGTTTCGCCCAACGCCGGTTGGGGTATAGTTGTCGTTGCATCCACCGGGATGCGCTCGCCGTGGGCCACGCTCGAACAGGCCTCGTCAGCGCGAGGCAGTACGTTCGAGAAAGGAGGTCCACATCAATGTCTGGAACCATCAAGAAGCTCGTCGCCGAGCGTGGGTTCGGTTTCATCGCCGCCGAGGACGGCAATGAGTACTTCTTCCACCGCAGCGGCACGGCCGACTTCGACCGGCTGGATGCCGGCGTCAAGGTCAGCTTCGTGACCGAGCCGAGCGCCAAGGGTCCGCGGGCGACCAACGTTCAGATCGCCGCCTGACGGCTGAGCCTGAGAAGCGGAGAGCCTCGCGCCATCGCGGCGCGAGGCTCTCGTGCCGATTAAGGACCGGCTGAAGAGCTTGCGGTAGGCGACGGTGTCGGTATTGTCGGTGCCGGAATCACGAGGACGAGAAGGGCGCAGATGACTGCGACGAGCGCCAGGGTGCCGTATGCAACCAGGAAGATGCGATATCGGAGGTGGAAGAGGTCTCGCCAGCGGAAAGCCTGCAAGTTGGAGTAGAACCCATATTTGTTACTGGCGAGCGCGGCGTCCGCCTCGGCGATGAACCGTGGATTGTCCTTCCCTCGGGCCAGGGCGTCAAAGTGCTTGGCTGTGATCCGTTCCAGGGTGCGCGCCCGAAGTAGAGCCTGCGCGTACAGCGACGACTGGTACGCGTCGACGACCGCGAAGGATAGGATCGTTATTGCGGCAAGAAGAGCGAGGGCCCATAGTCGCTGAGTGAATGAAACGCCGATAAGGGCGGCCCACACTGTGATCGCCCAGCCCCGGACGCTGGTAGTGATCCCTACGGATCCCTCGATGAATTTGGTCGTCCGTGCATACTCCAGCTCGACCAGGCGCAACATCTCCCTTTGCTCGTCTCCGTTCATGCCTTCGCCAGCCTGGCGCTCAGCGCCATCAGTCCCTTCTTGTATGCCGCCTCTGCGAGGGCAGATCGCTGAGCCAAATCTTGATGGTCAACGGCATTCGCCCAGCTCGTGATCGCTTCGAACAGATCCGGCAGAAGGGTCGCATGGAATTCGTCGAGTGCCCGGTGTCGGTACCAAACATAGCTCAGTCCACGTACGTCCTGCCATTCATCGCATAGCTCTTCGAACACAGCTAGCAACCGGCGAAGCGGCGCCGAGGCGTCATCCGACTTCTGTTGACGGATGGTCGCCGCTTGCTCCTTGGCACGGGCGTCGATGGAGCGGATTGGAGCGTTGAGCACGTTCTGGAAGAGCTGGGCGAAGAAATTCTGGCAGAAAACGACGATAGGTGTAGCGTCGGTGAGGGGTTTGCCGATGTCGGCCGTCCCTGTCTCCAGGGCCTCAGCATAATCAGAGACCCGGTCGAATAGCGAGAGGGCAATTGGCGAACCGGAACCGCCGCCTGGAGCAGCTGACGACGTCGTCACGATGCCGTCGCTATGTTCCGAATCGCCGAGATAACGGCAGGGACTTTGTCGCCAGCGTGCCGGTGAGAGAAAGGGAAACGAGCCTCCCGGCCCCGCGCCACCTGCAAGTAGAAGGGCTTCAGTTCAGCCACCCGCTGGATGTCATGTCGCAGTTGTGGATATCTCCGCGCGAGTGCCCGGAAAGCGCGATCCTTGTTGTATTCAGGCCTGCCGCGTTTCTCGAGCACGATCATCACGATCGCCTTGCCGATTGCGTAAAGGTGCGCTAGGCAGAAAAGAAACTCACCGTTGAACTGCGAGGTGTCCTCGAATGAGTGCAGGCGCCCGAGCTGGAAGGTGAGTTCCGGTTCGAGATCCAGGGGGGTCTGTGCCTGGGCGGCGAATGCACTTCGCATCGCGCCGTGCCGGTCGAAGAGGATCCTGCCCTCCCGGAGGACGTGGGCGAGGAAGGACGCACCCGAGGCGAGCAAGAGATCAAATTCCGCCACCGTGTACAGGACTGGCGCTGGACGCGCCCACTTGAAGGCGTCCGGCACCATATCCCGAAGCTGGCGATTGGATACTCGCCCGCTGTCAGCGACTACCAAAAGGTCCAGGTCGCTGTCCTCCGTTGCGTCGCCGCGTGCGACCGATCCATAGAGACACACAGCGGTCACGTCAGGCAATTGAGCTAGGGTGGCTGCGATCAGTTGGGCGACCTGCAGCCGGTCGAGGCGTCCAGTTCTCACAGCACGGACATGAGCTGCGCTTTCGCTCATCCCGCCAACATGCTACACGGGCGCGGGCGACCGGCGTTCAGATCGCCTCAGGCCGGAGCCTAGAAAGCGGAGAGCCTCGCGCCATCGCGGCGCGAGGCTCTCGTGCGTCCAGAGACCCTAACGATCAAATCGTCGTCATCTCACTTGCACTTCTTGCCGTTGGGAATGCGGGCCGAGAACACCTCCTGCCACTGCGAGTAGTTGGGATCGGTCGTCGCCAGGTTGGCGAGGTGAGTGTCGTTCCAGAAGGGGATGGCGCACGTGTCGTCTGCGACCAGTCCCTGGTAATCGCCGTAGAAGTAGTTGCCCGCCCCGTCGATCGGCGGGTTGATCCTCGGATCCGACATGGCCTGCGTGACGCGTGTGTCGGCCCAGGTGGCGCCGCCATTGTTCGAGCGAGAGAGGTAGGTGTCGATGAAGAAGTCGTTGGGATCGTTGCGACGGTCGAAGTAGCTGACGTTGACCTGCCCCGATGCCGTGATCGCGATCTGCGGCTGGAACTGGTCCTTGCCGTTGCCGACCGGGTCCTGGTTGACGCGAACCGGGCTGCCGAAGACCGGGACACCGGCCACCGGCGTGCCCTTGACGATCAGGATGTCGGCGTCCTGGCCGCTGGCGTTGGTGTGCTCGTCGGCCCAGGTGACGTAGACGGAGCTGTCGGCGGGGGAGACAGCCATCGCGGGCAGCGACAGGTTGCGGAAATTGTCGGCCGCCTGCAGGTGGTTCGGCAGGGGGTTTACGGCCGCGACCTTGATCGGCGTGGTGAAGGTCACTCCGTGGTCGTCGGACCAGGTCAGGTACTGGCCGATGCCCGTCACGTATGGGGCCTCTGCCGGAGACGTCAGGGCGTATACGAAGAACGAGACGTACACGCGTCCCGACGGTGCCACCGCGATCTGGCACCCGATCTCCCTCGCGTTCGTGGCGCCCGAGATGATCACCGCCTGGCTCCAGGTGTTGCCCCCGTCCAGCGACCGGCTGAACACCTGGTTCTGCGTCGGGACCACGGTGCCGTCGAGGCCCCAGCACGCGTAGACGTTACCGATGTGGCCGTCGCGCGGTCGGTTCGTTCCTGTGGTGAGACCCGTGCCGGCCAGGGTGTAGTTGTCGAGCGCGATCGCGTCCTTGTCGTCGAGGAAGAAGTTGCTCAGGTTGTGGTCGTTGTGGTTGTGAATCACGCGCATGTTCGACAGCGGCCAGGTGCGGCCGCCATCGGTGGACTTGTACATCCACATCTCCCAGCCGGTGCCCACGTTGGACGACGGCGAGACCAGGACGATGCCGTAGGCGTTGCCCTCGTCGTCGAAAGTCAGCCAGATGTCGCTGGTCGTGAACAGACAGGCTGCGGAGAACGGTCCATCGCCGGCGCATGCAGACGGCGTGGTATCAGGTGGCGGTGAGCACAGGCTCGTCGCTGGGCAGGTCGGCACCGGCAGGTGGCCCGCGTCGCTCCAGGTCTGGCCGCCGTCGAAGGAGCTGTACATGCCGATCCGGAACAGGTAGTGCTTGTTGTTGACGTACATCTTGGAGCCGGCCACCAGGTTGGAGTGGTTGAGCGGGTTCATGACGACGTGCGGCTCGGAGTGCGAGGTGAAGATGTCGTGGCTGGCGCGGGCGCTGGCGAAGCCAGGCGGGTTCGTGACCACCGGCGGCGTATTGGGGATGGACGGGCCCAGGAAGAAGGTGAAGGTGCCGGTCGTGAAGGTTACGGTGGCAAAGGCGGCCGCGGCAACGTAATAGTCGCCCTGCGCCTTGTCGATCGTGAAGTTCTCGACCCCGCCCGTGCCGCCAACCGCGCCCTGGGAGGTCACCAGGGCGCCCTTGGTGCCGTCGCTGTTCTTCAGGTAGACGTAGAAGTCGAAGTCGTTGGCACCCTCGTCGGAATGGAAGCTGACGCCTCCGCTATGGGTGGACCAGAAGGTGGCCGAGGAGAGATTGACGGTGAGCGTGAAGACCTCGCAGGCGTTGGGACCAGTCGGCGTGTAGGGATTGGGATGCCCGGTCGAATCGAAGCAATTGTCCCCGTTGGTATTGGTGACGTTGGCGCCGCCCGGGAAGCTGTCGCTGGTCCAGGTGATCGGGCCGGGTGAGGTGTCGCTCAGGACCACCGGGTCGGGCGACCCGGCCGCGTAGGCCGAGAGCGGGCTCCCGGCGAGCGGGACGAAGAGCGCGCCCATGACGGCGACCGCCCCCAGGCAGGCGCGACGCAAAGTGAACGTGCGAGGCTTCCGATTTGCTGTCACAGATACCTCCTCGGCGGACCCCCCGCCGCAATCAATATCCCCCCGAACTCGCCGGCCGGAATTGGGCCAGAGCGGTGTAACGATAGCTAACTATAGGACCGTCAGGGGGTGGGGTCAAGCCGCTCAGCGGACGAGGAAACCGGTATGGAGGGGATCGCGCGGATCGAGAACGAAATGGTGGTCGCCGGTGCGGTAGGCGCTCCCTTCCACCTCGGTGATCACGGCCGGGATCCGGGCAACCTCGGTCTCGCCAACCACCTGGGCCGAGAAGCGGGTACCGATGATGCTCTCGTGCATCAAGATCGAGCCGCGGGGCAGTTCGCCCGACCGGTCGAGCAACGCCAGCCGGGCCGAGGTGCCGCTGCCGCAGGGTGAGCGGTCGACCTCGCCGTCGGCGAAGACGGTCACGTTGCGATTCCCCTCGGTGAAGATCACGCCGTAGATCCCGCGCAGCTCCGGCTGCAGCGGGTGCATCACCTCCCGGCTCGACTCGATGGCCGCCTTGACCTCGCGCCCCAGGGTGATGAAGCGATCGAGGTGCGCCGGCTGCACCGGGATGGCCAGCGCCAGGCTGTCCACGATGGCGTAGAAGGCGCCGCCGAAGGCGATCGCCGCCTCCACACGGCCGGACGTGGTCTCCACGGCAACGCGCTCCTCGAGCACGAAGCTGGGGACGTTGCGGAAACGCACTCCCGTGACCCGCCCGTCCGCCATCTCGACCGTGGTCTCGATCCGACCCGAGGGGACGTCGACGACGACGCAGGGACGCTCGCGCGGGAGCCGCACCATGCCGGTGTCGATAGCCCATGTCACCAGCGCGATCGTTCCGTGGCCGCAGGCGGTGCTGTAGCCGGCGTTGTGGAAGAAGACCACGCCGAGATCCGCCCCCGCATCCTCCGGTTCGGTGGGAAAGCCGCCGTACATGTCCGCGTGCCCACGCGGCTCGTTGACCAGCAGCTCCCGAACGTGGTCCAGGTGCTCGAGCGCGTAGCGTCGCTTCTCCAGGATGGTCCCGCCGGGCAGCGGCGGGATGCCGCCGGTCACGATCCGAAAGGGCTCGCCCGCGGTGTGGTAATCGACGGCGCTGACCTCCATGGCGCCGCCGGTCAGCGGGTCATTCACCCCGTCATCCTATTACCGAGCGCCCGGTGGTCAGGCGGCGAAGGCGCGGGGCGGATCGCCGTGGAGCCGCGCGGTGAAGCCCTGGGCGATGCAGTAGGGGACCAGCAGCGTGACCTCGAAGGTGGCGGACCGGCGTGCTATCCCCTGAAAGAGGTCGGGGAGAACCCGGCGCGCCATGGCCTCCGCCAGGCGCTGGATGGCGAAGGCGTCGGATGCTCTGACCCGGGCCGCGTCGTTGACCCAGACCGTCTTGCCGTCCTCCAGCTGCCGCCACTCGGCGAGCAGCACGCCCTGTGCCGTGCAGAGCGCGAGCGCACGGGTCAGCGCCGGCCGCCCCTTGGCGTCGATGGCCATGCCGCGCTGCTCGGCCAGGGCGAGGGCGCGCTCCAGCGTGGCCTCGACCACCGGCCAGGACTCGGCGTCGGCAGCCGCGTGCTGGAGCAGGTCGGGCGCTTCCAGGATGCGCTTGACGCGACCCAGCGCATAACCGTCGAGCGCCGAGCGGAGCGCAGAGGCGATCGCCTCGCCGGCGAGCGGGGGTGTGTCGGGGCGTATCCGGTCGATGTCGGGTGCCGCCCAGGCGATGGGTGGGTCCTCGGCCGGCGCCGGGATCTCGCGATGCTGCACCGTGGGCCGCCAGGTGGAGCTCTCCGGGGTCACCGCCTCGCCGCGGCTACGCTTCCGTCGCCGGAGCAGCAGCGCCAAGGCGGCTCCAAGTCCAGCCGCCAGGACGGCGAGCACGAGCAGGGATGGGATCAGCGACACGTCAACGGCTAGAACGGCGTGAAGCCGAGAACCCGACGCGGGTCAGGCGCTCAGCATGGGGATATGAAAGTCGTAAGGGTCCTAAGGGTCAGTTCAGGTTGCGGAAAAGCGTGGCGATCCCCTGGCCGCCACCGATGCACATGGTGACGATACCCCACTCCTTCTGCTGCCGCCGCAGCTCGTAGGCGAGCTTGACGGTCAGGATGGCGCCGGTCGCGCCCACCGGATGTCCGAGTGCGATGGCGCCGCCGTTGGGATTGACCTTCTCCGGGTCGATCTCCAGCTCCCGGATGACGGCCACCGCCTGGGCGGCGAAGGCCTCGTTCAGCTCCATCAGGTCGATGTCGTTGATCGTCATGCCGACCTTCGCGAGCAGCTTCTGCACGGCGAAGATGGGGGCCACGCCCATGATCTCGGGCGCGAGCGCGGCCACCGCGTCGGCCACCCACTCCAGCTGCGGCCGCACCCCCAATTGCGCGGCCTTCGATTGCTTCATCAGGACCACCGCGGCGCCGGCGTCGTTGATCCCGGAGGAGTTCCCCGCGGTGACGCTGCCATCTTCGCGGAAGGCCGGTCTCAGCCGGCCAAGCTGCTCGGCCGAGGTCCCCGGACGGGGGTGCTCATCGAGCTTGACGCTGACCGGATCGCCCTTGCGCTGGGCGACCTCGACCGGCACGATCTGCTCCTCGAAGCGCTTCTCACCGACGGCCACCCCGGCCCGCCGCTGGCTCTCCGCGGCGAAGGCGTCCTGCGACTGTCGGGAGACCTGGTAGCGGTCGGCGACCTTCTCGGCGGTGCATCCCATCTGGTAGTGCCCGAAGGGATCTGTGACCAGCGAGAGGGTGCCGTCGATCAGCGCCGCCTCGCCCAGCCGCCATCCCACCTGGGAGCGGGGCAGCATGTAGGGCTGGATCGACATGTTCTCGTTGCCGCCCGCGACCACCACCTCGGCCTCGCCCAGCTCGATCTCGTGGACCGCGCTGTTGATCGCCTGCAGCCCCGAGCCGCAGAGGCGGTTCACGTTGTAGGCCGTCGTCTTCTCCGGGAGCCCGGCCTTGAGGGTCGCCAGCCGTGCGTTGAAGGCATCCTCCCCGACCTGGCCGACGCAGCCCAGGATCACCTCGTCGACAGCGGTCGCGTCGATCCCGGCCCGCTGCACGGCGGCCTGGATCGCGGCCGCGCCCAGGTCGGAGGTGGGCGTGTCCTTGAAGGAGCCCGCGAACTTCCCGATCGCGGTCCGGGCCGCCCCGGCGACGACGACGCGATCCCCGTTCTTCACCGGCTCACCGATTCTAGCGCGCTCGGCAGGCAGAGCCGGCGCGCCCGATCAAACCCCAGGGGCGACGTTGCCGCCGGGTTCCAGGCCGGCGGGGCCGGCGTAGCCGCGGTTGCCCTGGCCCTCCGCGCCCTTGCGGCCGATCCGCTGCTGCGCCTTGGCGATCGTCTGCTCGACCTGGGGCCGGGTGGTCTCGACCACGCCCTGGGCCTGGTCGATCACCGGTTGCACCTGGTCCCGCACCCGGGAGAAGCGGTCGGACAGCTCCTGGCGCGTCTCACGACCCGGCCGGGGCGCGTAGAGGAGGGCGACTGCGCCCCCGATCAGCACGCCGTGCATCACGCCACGCAGGTATCCCATCGAGTCCCTCCTTGACGGGGCCGCTGGCCGCGGTCGAGACCGTCGCCCCGATCATAACATCAGGCCGCTTCTATAATGATAGTACCGATGTAACGTAGCCGGGCTCGGGGACTGCGCTCGGGATCCGGTCCGGGCGGCGTACGAGGACGCGTCCGGCGCGCAGCGCCAGGTCGAGGAGGGCGTGTACGAGGACGGCGGCCAGGCAGCAGAAGCTGTAGAGGAAGACCTCCGGGATCCGGTCCAGGAGGAAGGGAACGCCGGCCGCCAGGCCGCCGATCAGGAGGGCGGCGGTGGCCCCCGCGGCCGCCAGCTCGATCCCGCGCAGGCGCAGCCACTCCGCTACGGTCATGTCACAGACACTTATATCGGTAATATCATCAAAAGTCAAGGGCTTTTCGCGTTCCCATGCCTGGCCCCGGCAAGCGCGGAAAAGACGATGATCGGCGCGGGATGGACGAGCTCACCGATTCCCTTCGCCGCCGGCTCAACGCCGTCCGCGTGGCTCGACTCGCCACCCTGTCCGAGGCTGGCCCGGCGCTGGTTCCGATCTGCTTCGTGCTCCTGGACACGACCGTCTATCACGTCCTCGACGCCAAGCCGAAGCGCGTCGATCCGGCCTCACTCCGCCGGGTGCGCAATCTCCAGCGCGATCCCCGCGCCGCGGTGATCGTCGATCACTACGAGGAAGACTGGGACCGCCTCTGGTTCGTGAGCCTGGAGGGCAGCGCCCGCATCCTCAGCCGGGGGAGCGAGTCGGCCCGCGCGCTCACGGCACTGAAGCGAAAGTACCCTCAGTACCGGCGGATGGCGTTACCCGAGCCGGCGCTGGTCATTGCGCTCGACGTTGGAGCGGTGCGCCGCTGGCGGGTCCGCCCTGGTCCTGCCTCGGCGGGCGCAGCTCGGGAGGCACGGAGGGTAGGTAGGTCCGGATCGACACGATCCCGGTCGACGGGTCGCCGTAGCGGTCGCTGAAGTTCACCGTGTCGCCGAACCAGGGATCGTTGATGGTCAGGCCCTGCTCGTTCGATCCCGTGACGATCACGAAGTGCTCGTTGCCGTCAAGGCTGACCTCGGCGATGACCGGGCGCCCGGCGTCCAGCTCGCCCTGGATCAGCTGCAGGTCAGGACCGAACCAGCCAGTCCAGGTGAGCTGTCCGCCGGTGTAGCCGTTGACCGCGTCCCAGATCACGTCGTCGTCGGCCCAGTAGCCGTTGTTCTGGGTCAGCCAGGTGTTGAGGGCGCCGGGATCAGTCTGGAGGCCGTAGTACTCGAGGAGCATGGCCAGGGCGGTGATGGCGCAGCCCGAAGATCCGACGGTATCCGTCGGCGAGGCGCCCAGCGGGGCCCCGGCCCAGGCGCCGTTCTGCTGGCTGATCACGGGCACCGCCAGCTCCATGTCCGCCGAGGCGTCGAGGCAGCCCAGGGTGAGGGCCGCCGCGACGGCGGAGCCGGCTGCCAGCGTGCGGAGCAGTCGCAAATGGTGGATTTGGACCAAGCGTGAAAATCCCGTGGACTGTGCGAAGTCGGCGCCCATCTTGCGGGGGATGCGCGGCGGAAACAATCGCGCCCGCCTGCCCAAGGTGGCCGAGCGCCGCGCTGCCAAAAGGGCGACGGGGCGTTGACACCTGTACGAGCCGGCCGCGCCGAGCCCTGGCTGGGCCCGGGTGACGGCCCAGCGACGGCGGCCGCCGGCTCAATAGGCTGTGCTGTGAAGACTCGGTAAAGACGCGTCGAAAAAGAGCACAGTCGGCCTGGAACCTTTTCCTGGTCCGGAACGGCTCAGGCGGCTTGCTTGCGGGCGGCCGCCCGGGCCACGGCGCGGCTGATCCGTTTTTCTCTGGCGGCGCGTCCCCGCCGCAGGTGCGGTTTCATCTCTTGGGATACAACCGCAGCCGGCTCCAGAATCGGCTCGCCAGCCTGTCGATATCCGGTGACGATCCGCCCCGAGGCCAGAGGCGGCCGCTGATAACATGGCAGCGGGATGAGGGAACCGCGCCCAGGCGTCCTCGCCAAGGGCGACGGTGGGCCGCTGCTGGCTGCCCCCGAGACCGACTTTCTGCAGCCGATCCGGGTCGAGCTGGAAGCTTTCGAGCTGCGCCTGCACGACACGGTGCACGCGGACCTCGGTCCGGTGGCCGAGGCCATGGAGTACATCCTGGCGGGGGGAGGCAAGCGGCTGCGCCCGGCGCTGGTCATCCTGGCCGCCCGCCTGGGCGCCCCCGACCTGGAGCACGTCTTTCGCGGCGCCATGGCCATCGAGTTCATCCACAACGCGACCCTGATCCATGACGACCTGATCGACCGAGCCCCCACCCGGCGCGGCCTGCGCACCATCCACGAGTCGCTGGGGGCGAACCCGGCGATCATCATCGGCGACTACTACTTCGCCAGAGGCGCCAACCTGATGTCCCTGATCGGCAACCCGCGGGTCGACCTCCTGCTGTCCCAAACGGTGATGTCGATCTGCTATGGGGAGATGCTCCAGCTGACCAGCCAGCGCAAGTACGACCAGAGCGTGGAGGAGTACCAGGACAAGATCGAGCGCAAGACCGCGGCGCTGCTGGCGGCCTCAGCCTACGTGGGCGGTGCGCTGGCCGGGCTGGACGAGGCCGAGGTCGAGACGCTGCGACGCTACGGCCGCCTGCTGGGGATGGCCTTCCAGATCGCCGACGACGTGCTCGACTACCTGTCGTCGGAGCGCGAGATGGGCAAGCCGGTCGGAAACGATCTCAAGCAGGGAACCGTCACCCTGCCGCTGATGCTGGCCTTGAAGGACGCCGCGGTCGGGCCTCGGCTGGAGCGAGTCCTGTCACGCGAGCCGCTCGGGGACGGTGACTATGCCGAGGTGGTCCGCCTGGTCCGCGACTCACCCGGGATCGAGGAATCCTATGAACTGGCCCGCAGCTTCAGCCGCCAGGCGAGCGCCGAGCTCGAGCGCTTTCCGGCCTCGCCTTACAGGGACGCGCTCCTGGAACTGGCCCGTTATGTGGTCAGGCGGAAGCACTAGCACTAAGCTGGGATCAATGTTCGTACTGGTCGGCCTGAGCCAGCGGACCTCGCCCCTCGAGGTCCGAGAGAAAGCCTTCGTCCCCGAGGGACTGGTGGGGGAATGCGTCCGCCGGCTGATCGATCGCGACCTGATCGACAGCGGCTTGATGCTCTCCACCTGCAACCGGACCGAGCTCTACGCCATGTCGCGGAGCGAGCGCGCCGCGGACCGGCTGGTCGAGGCTTTCGCCTGGTGGCCGCACGAGCTGGCATTCGAGGTCTGGCGGCGGCATGCCTACCAGCTCGAGGGGGAGCAGGCGATCGCCCATCTCTTTTCCGTCGCCGGCGGTCTGGATTCGATGGTGATCGGTGAGGGCCAGATTCTCGGCCAGCTGAAACGGGCGCTGGAGCTGGCCATGGCGGCCGGGACGCTGGACCCGGAGCTGCAGATCATCCTGCGAGGCGCGCTGCGCGCAGGCAAGCGGGTTCGTCACGAGACCGACCTGGGCCGGCGCCCGGTCTCGGTCGGGCACGCCGCAGTGGCCCAGGCGGCGCTCAGCCTCGGCTCTTTGAAAGGCCGCGGCGTGCTCCTGGTCGGGGCCGGTCCGATGAGCGAGGTGGCGATGCGGCTCTTCCGCAACCAGGGGCTGAGCGAGCTGGCCCTCGCCTCGCGCACTCTCGAGCGGGCGCAGCGCCTGGCCCAGCCGCTGGGAGCTACCGCGATCGCCTTCCAGGAGATCGACGACGTGATCGACCGGATCGACGTCATCCTCTGCTCCAGCAGCGCTCCTTTCCATCTGTTCAACGCGGCCCGGGTGGCTGCTCTGCAGTCCCGGCGCAACGGCCGGCCACTGGTGATAGTCGACATCGCCGTCCCCCGTGACGTCGACCCCGCGGCGGCCGGCGTGCCCGGCGTGCGCCTCTTCAACCTGGACGACCTGCAGCGCACGGCCGAGCGCAGCCTGGACGACCGGCGGGCAGCGCTCCCTGAAGCGCAGCGCCTGCTCCAGGAGGAGCTGTCACGGACCGCCTCCGCGCTCGATGCCCGCGCCACGGCTCCCCTGGCCGGCGCGCTGGTCAAGCGGGTCGAGGCCCTGCGGGACCAGGAGCTGGCCCGCGCGCTCTCCCGCTCGAACGCAGGTGATGCGCAGACGCGCGAGGCGCTCACCGATCTGGCCCATGGGCTGACCCGAAAGTTCCTGCACGGCCCGCTTCACCACCTGCGCGAGACGCCGGACCCGCGGATGGACGGCGCCGTGCTGGGCGAGGCCTTCGGCCTCCAGCCGGAGGCTCGTCTAGATCAGTAGATACCGGCTGGCCACCCGGGGCAGTGCGCTGGCCATGGCCCAGGCCCGGCTGGCGACGCAGGCGCTGGCGGCCCGCCATCCGGAACACGAGTTCGTGCTCGCTCCGATGACCACTCATGGAGATCGGTCGCCCGGGCTGCCCCTGACCGAGGCCGCCCAGGAGGGTGTCTTCGTCAAGGAGCTGGAGCAGGCGGTGCTCAGCGGCCTGGCCGACCTGGCCGTGCACTCGGCCAAGGACCTGCCCACCAAGGAGACGGCGGGGCTCGAAATCGCGGCCTACCTTCCTCGGGCCGACCCTCGTGACGTGCTGGTCGGTCGCGAGCCGGTCAGCCTGAAGACGCTCGCGCCGGGCGCCCGGGTGGGGACGGGGAGCCCGCGCCGGTCGGCGCAGCTGCTCGCCCAGCGGCCCGACCTGCGCGTGGTCCCGGTCCGCGGGAACGTGGACACCCGCCTGCGCAGGCTGGCCGAGGGCGATGTCGACGCCCTGGTGCTGGCGGGCGCGGGCCTGGAGCGGCTGGGCCGGACCGAGGAGCCGATCGCCTGGCTGTCCCTGGACTCCATGCTTCCCGCGCCGGGCCAGGGTGCGCTGGCCCTGCAGGCGGCCGTTGGCACGCAAGCCGCGGCGCTCGCATCAGGGGTGGACGATCGCGATACCCGCCGCGGGGTGGAGGCGGAGCGAGCCGTGCTGCGCGGCCTGGGCGGCGGCTGCCTTTCCGCGATCGGCGTCCACGCCCGGGTAGAAGCGGGCGAGCTGGCCATCGAGGCCGTGGTCATGGCGGAGGATTCGGCTGACACGGCGCGGGCCAGCGCGCGGGGCCGTGACGACGCCGGCGTGGTGGGCGAGGTGGTCGCGGGCCTGCGCGGTCGGGGCGCCGGCCGGCTGCTCCGCTCCGGCGCCGGCACCGGCCCGCTCGCCGGCCTGCGCGTGATGGTGACCCGGCCCCCGGAGCAGGCGGGCGCTTTCAGCGCGGCGCTCCAGGAAGCCGGCGCCGAGGTCCTCCTCTGTCCCCTGATCGCGATCGAAGCGCTCCCCGCTCCCCCGGACTTCGCCTCTCGACTGCCGGGCTGCGACTGGATCCTCTTCACCAGCGTCAACGGGGTCGACCGGTTCTTCGAGGTGCTGGCCGGCGTGCGCCCGCCGCCGACGGTGAAGATCGGCGCCATCGGGCCGCAGACCGCCGCCCGGCTGGAGGCGCACGGCGTTGCCGCCGATCTCGTCCCGGAGAGCTTCAAGGCCGAGGGGCTGGTCGCCTCGCTGGACGCTCTGGCCCTCGCGGGACGCCGGATACTGATCGCGCGCGCCCGCGGATCGCGCGACCTCAACCGCGGCGCCGCCCCAGGCCTCGACGCGCCTGCACCGCCTCCTCGACGCCGGCATCGACGTGGTGACCCTGACCAGCTCCTCCACCGCGCGCCACCTGGCGCAGGCGCTGGCCGCCCGTCCGCTCCCA
>Ga0066660_10000490_pt1 | contig 13990 bp, 7 predicted proteins | sample GraSoiAngelo_109_FD_75177 | JGI IMG/M metagenome (GOLD analysis project Ga0066660, IMG submission 75177) | Grasslands soil microbial communities from the Angelo Coastal Reserve, California, USA - 14_0903_12_20cm | ecosystem: Environmental > Terrestrial > Soil > Grasslands | place: USA...
TCCTGCGCGCCGCCCTCACCGAGCTGCGCGATCCGTGTCTGAATCATGCTGCGCACCGACTCCGGCAGGTCGCGGTGGAACTCCGGGAGCGAACGTGCGAGCACCCAGTGACCGTCCTTCTCACCGATTACGCGGCTGTCACGCAGATAACGCACGAGCTCGACGGTGAAGAGCGGGTTGCCTTCGGTTCTCGTCTGGATCGTTGCCTGCAGGTCTGCGGGAAAACGATGCTCCGGAAATTCCAGCGCCAGATAATGCTCGACATCGTCCGTCGTCAGGAACGGAAGGGTCATCTCCGTGCAGACGCCGCGTGCCTGCAGCTCCAATTTGATTCGCAGGAACGGATGATCGGCCAGCAACAACTCGGAAGGGCGATAGCTCGCGACGATCAGGACCGGCAACGCTTCGAACTTCGTGCCGACGTACGCCAGCAGATCGATCGTCGAGATATCGGCCCAGTGCACATCGTCGAAAAACAGGACCAGTGGACGTAGCTGCGTCACGTTCTGAACGAATGCGCACAACTCACGTTTCATCCGCTCCGGCGACAGGACCGGCGCATCCGCGGCGGCAGGAGCCGAAGGGCCGTTGCCGGCCGCGAGCGGCACGACCCAGTGATACCAGGTGGGCGCCATCAGCTTCATTGCGAGTGCAACCGACTCGCGGCATTCGCCCTGGAGCAGGCTCTCGAGCGCCTCGAGCCACGGTAAATACGCTTCGGCGCCCGCCAACCGCTCGGAGCATTGGCCGCGCCCTATGCAGCACGGCTGGCCGTCGGCCAGCAGCTCGCTCAGGAAATCTTCGACGTGCGTCGTCTTTCCGATGCCTGGCTCGCCCGCAACGCACAGCAGCATGCCGTGACCGGCGACCGTTGAGTCGAACGCGGCGCGCAACTCCGCGCGCTCTTTCTCACGACCAACCGGGTGGCGCCGGCGCTCGCCTGAATGGCTCGCGCTGCCGGTGTCGTGTAGCGTGAGGCGTTCAGCCGAGCGCGAAGGCTTCAGAGACCGCTGCAGCGCCGCTTCGACCTCCGCAGCGCTCGGTCTGAGACGTTCGTCCTTCTCGAGCATCTGCAGAATCAGGCCTTCGAGCGTCCTGGGAATTCCAGGATTGAGGCGCGATGGTGGATGCGGCAGTCCCGAGATGATCTGATGCAGTACCCCGAGTTCTGTATCTGCCGTGAACGGACGTTGCCCCGTCGCCAATTCGTACATCACCACACCGAACGAAAAGACGTCGGTGGCGGATGTCATGGTCTCGCCTCGCGCCTGTTCCGGCGACATGTAATGGACGGTGCCGAACGGTATACCCGGAGCCGTCTTCACCATCGTTTCTGTTTCTGACTGCGAAGCACGTGCACCAACCGTATGCGCGAGACCGAAATCCAGCAGCTTCACGTAGCCGTCAGCACGAACCATCACGTTTTCCGGCTTGATGTCGCGATGGACGATCCCCGCCGCGTGAGCGACAGCGAGGGCTCTGGCTATTTGCGAACCGATGTGCGCGAGCGATTCGAAGGGGACCGGCCCTTCGGCTTCGCTCAGGGCGGGCGCTTCGACTGCGCTCAGGGCAGGCTGACGGATCATCGCTCGCAGCGTTTGACCCTCGACCAGCTCCATGATGATGAAATGAGCCGTCTCCGTTTCGCCAATCTCGTGGATGGTGACGATGTTCGGATGATTGAGGGCGGAGGCGGCACGGGCTTCCCGGGTGAAGCGCTCGACGACGGATGGATCGTGCGTGTCGCCATCGGGCAGAATCTTCAACGCGACATTGCGGTCGAGCCGCAGGTCGTGGGCGCGGTAGACTTCGCCCATGCCACCCGATCCGAGGAGCGCTGTGACCCGGTAGGGTCCGAGGTGAGATCCGATCGCGAGAGCGCCTGCGACGCGATCGTCGCCGTTCACGGGCGAGACGCTCGGCTCCAGAAAATGTTCGGCGTCCGGCGCAACCGACAGCAATCGGTCGACTTCGCGGCGAAGTCGAGCGTCGCCGCGACATGCATCGTCGAGGAACGCCGTCCGCTCGCTGGCGGACAACCCGACACCGGCATGGAACAGCTCTTCGACCCGCCGCCAGCGCTCACGGCGTGAGTCGTCGCTCACCGCGGAGCTCCTGATACAGCCACGTCTTCGCGAATTTCCAGTCGCGGGACACCGTGTCGGTCGACACGCCGAGCACCGCCGCCGTCTCTTCGACGCTCAACCCCGCGAAGAAGCGCAGCTCGACGACGCGACTTTTCCGTGGGTCCATTTCCTCGAGCGCCGCCAGCGCATCGTCGAGCGCGACGACGTCGGGATCGGGCGACGTGCCTGGAAGGAGAGCCTCGTTCAGGGTGATTCGAACGCCGCCGCCGGCCCGCTTCGCAAACTTGCGTGCCCGGGCGGCGTCGACCAGGATGTGCCGCATCAGCCGCGCGCACAACGCGAAGAAATGCGCGCGGTTCTGCCACTGCAATCGTTTCATGCGAACGAGCCGCACGTACGCTTCGTTGACGAGTGCCGTCGGCTGCAGGCTCTGACCCGGCCGCTCGAGACGCAGGCGGTTGCGGGCGAGACGCCGCAGCTCGCCGTAGACCAGCGGCAGCAACCGATCGAGCGCATCCCGATCGCCTGCGGTCCACGCAGCCAACATTTTTGTAATGTCGAGCGGCGGCTCGGTCATGAGGTTTCCGTCACCGGGATCCGGCGGGGCCGTCATTCTAACCCGCGCCTCACGCATGCGGCTTATTTGCCCGGAATCTCGCTTTCATCAACGTGAACGACCGGTTTCTTTGATGGAGGCGACCATGAGAAGGCGAGATTTCGTGAGACACGCGGCGGGGACGGCTTTCGCGATGGGGGGGTTGGTCGGTGGCGACCTCTCGCTGGCGGAGGCTCAGGTGAGCGGCTCGGACGAACACGTGGGCGGCATCTATCAACTGCAGGCCGCCTTCCATCGCGCGAAGACCACGCAGGATATCGAACTCATGATGTCGCTGTGGCATCCCGATGGCGTGCTGATGGTCCAGGGGGACGCGAACTCGCCCTATAGCGGCGACAGGCTTCGATCGTTCTGGTTGACCTCAGGCTCGTTCACGCATCGCCGTTTTTCACTGGTGCCGTCCTTCAAGATCCAGATAGGCGCGCACGGCAACCGCGCGTGGCTCTACTTCGAATGCCACGACGTCGGGAATTTCGATCTCCCCGATCGATCCATCGCGGGGGACACGTTTCTGGCCGGCACGGTCGGCAGGTTGCACGGGCGGTGGGTGTTCCTGGAGATGACGGCCGGCAGGGCATTCCCGCTGTCTGTCGACACGTACTTCTTTTCTTGAACGCGCGGGGCCCCACTTTTCTTATGAGCGGCGGGGGTGGGGCCCCGCCGTGTATAAGAAAAGCGGGCCCCACGCGTGTAAGAAATGCTTATTGCGACGGCGAACGGTTGCCTTCCGGCAGTGCGAACGCCATGAGCGTGCCGCCCGACGGGATGACGACGAACTGGCGGCCATCGAGCATGTAGGTCATCGCTGCCGCGCCCCAGATCGACGCGCCAGTCTGATAGCGCCAGAGGTTCTTGCCGGTGCGCCCCTCGAACGCCAGGAAGTTGCCTTCGTTGTCGCCCGCAAAGACGACGCCCGACGCCGTGGACGTCACCCCCGCCATCGACGGCGTGGGGAAACGGAACTCCCACCTGCGCTCGCCGGTCGCCGGATCGATCGCGCGCAGCGCGCCGTACGGACGGTTGTCGCCGCGCTGCATGCCGCCTCCCGTGTACCGCTCGCCTTCCTTGTACTCGGGCTTCCAGTTGTAGTACGTCGCGCACGCTTCGCGCGCGGTGACGAAGAACAATCCCAGATCGGGATCGAACGACGGCGGCATGAAGTTCGTCCCCCCCGGAATGTCGGGACAGGTCGTCGCGCCGCGCTCGTCCGGGCGATTGTTCGGAAGGAGCAGCGGGCGTCCGTTCGACATGACCTCCTTGGCCCACGTGGTGGTGACGAACGGCTTTGCGACGATCACTTTTCCGGTGAGCCGATCGATCGTGTAGAAGAACCCGTTGCGGTTCGCGAACATGACCACCTTGCGCCGCTGACCGCCGATCGTCACCTCGCCGAGCACCGGCACCTGCGTCGCGTCCCAGTCGTGGACGTCGCCCGGCGTGAACTGGTAATGCCACGCGAGCTTGCCGGTGCTCGCGTCGATCGCGACGAGCGAATCGGTGTAGAGGTTGTCGCCCTCGCGATCGTCGCCGTAGTAGTCGGGGCTCGGGTTCCCGGTGCCGAAGAAAATCAGGTTCGACTCGGCGTCGTAGCTGCCGGTCACCCAAATCGAGCCGCCGCCGCGCTTCCACGCGTCGCCCGGCCACGTGTTGCCGCCCGGCTCGCCCGGCGCCGGCACGGTCCAGAACCTCCACGCCTGTTTGCCGGTCTGCGCGTCGTAGGCGTCGATGAAGCCGCGGATGCCGTACTCGGCGCCGGCCACGCCGACGATGACTTTGTCTTTCACCACGAGCGGCGCGAGCGTCGCGGCGTACCCGCGCTTGTAGTCTTCGAGCACCACGTCCCAGACGATGGCGCCGGTCTTCATGTCGAGCGCGAGCAGATGCGCGTCGAGCGTCACCATGAACAGCCGGTCGTCGAGCACGCCGAAGCCGCGGTTCACCGGGCCGCAGCAGTAGGTGAGGCCCGTCGGCGGCAGCTCGCGGCGGTAGCGCCAGATCTGACGGCCGGTGCGCGCGTCGAGCGCCCACGCGTTGTTGTTCGGGCCGGTCACGTACAACACGCCGTCGATGAGGATCGGCGTCGCTTCGAAGCGGCCGAGCGTCTCGGTCTGGAAGCTCCATTGCGGCACGAGACGGTGCACGTTCTCCGGCGTGATCTGCGTGAGCGGACTGTGGCGCTGGCTGCCGTAGTCGCCGCCGTACATCAGCCATCGCGACGAGTCCTTCAGGCCGGCGACGAGCGCGTCGCCGGTAATCCGCTGCGGCGAATTCTGAGGCGGCGCCGACGCGACGGCGCCGACCGTCGCGCGCTGGCGGCTCAGGTACGCGAGCAGGTCGGTGAAGTCGCCTGCGGGCAGCTTGTCGACGCCGTAATCGGGCATCAGCGAGCCTTTCTCCTCGATGATCTCGCGCAGCTCCGACTTCATGTGTCCCTGCAGGCGCTCGTTGACGTCCATGATCTGGATGGAGAAGGCGTCCTCGTTCTTCCTGACGCCGCGGATGCGCCGGCCGTCGCGCGTCACCAGCGTGACCGCGTCGTACCCCGGCTGGACGGACGCGCTCGCCGTCCGAATTTCCTTCGTCAGCGCCGCGCGCGATCGCGACGACCCGATCCGCGAGAGATCCGGACCGATCCGGCCGCCACGTCCGTTCACGCGGTGACAGCTGATACAGTTCGCCTGGAACAGCCGCTCACCGTGATCGGCGTCGCCGCCGACGTTGGCCGCGGCTGCCGGCGCGCTGAGCGTGCGGAGGTACGCGAGCGTCTGCCAGATCTCGTCGTCGGGCGCGTTGGTCGGCGGCATTTCCGTTCCCGGCACGCCGCGCTTCACGTACTGAAAGAGCTGCTCATCGGTGATGCCCGACGACATGACGGACGTGAGATCCGGCCCGCGAAGGCCCGTCGCATCCATGCCGTGACAGCCGGAGCAGCGGATGCGGTACAGCGCGGTCCCGTTGCGAATCGCCTGCGGATCGCCTTCGCGCGGGTTCTTCGTCTGACGGTCCTGCGCAAATCCTCCGCTCGCGAAACAGAGAGCCGTGATCGCCGGCAGCGCCCAGGTCCACTTCATGGTCGACTCCTGCCTTCAAAAATCCACGCCGACGCCGAGTTGGAGATGCGGAGCATACACCGAACCCGATTCTTTGGTAGCATCCGCGCACTGTGTTCCTACTGTTTTTCGCGCTTCTCGCTGGTCCGCTCGCGTTGGCGCAAGGCGCCGAGCCCGGTCGCCAGGTGTTCGTCAGCCGCTGCGCCGGATGCCATGGAAGCGACGGCAACGGCGGCGAGCTCGGTCCCGCGATCGCGACGCGCGTGCCATCGTTGACGAACGACGATCTGACGTCGCTGGTCAGACAGGGGCGATCTGCCGCCGGCATGCCGGCGTTCCCCGGTCTGAACGATTCCGACGTCGGCGATCTGATCCGCTATCTGCGCACGCTGCGGCCGCGCAGCGGTGCGGCGCCGACACGGACGCGCGCCACGCTGGTTGACGGCCGCTCGATCGACGGGCTCGTGCTGAATCAAAGCGCATCGGACCTCCAGTTGCTCGGCGACGACCGCAAGATCCACCTGCTGCGCAAGAGCGGCGGCGATCGCTATCGCGCCGTCACCTCGCAGGCCGACTGGCCCAGCTACAACGGCCAGACGAACGGAAGCCGCTACAGTCCGCTGACGCAGATCACAGCTGCCAACGTGGGACGCATCGTGCCGCGGTGGATCTTCAGTATCTCCAACACGTCGCGCCTGCAGGTGACGCCGGTTGTCGCCGGCGGCGTCATGTACGTGACGAGCGCGAACGAGTGCTACGCGCTCGACGCGGGCGCGGGGCGTGAGATCTGGCATTACCAGCGGCAGCGAACGAAAGGTCTGGTCGGCAACGCGGCCGGAGGCATCAACCGCGGCGTGGCAGTGGCCGGCGATCGCGTGTTCATGGTCACCGACCACGCGCACATCATCGCGCTCAACCGCTTCACCGGCTCGCTGCTGTGGGAAACCGAGATGGCCGACTGGCACCAGAACTACAACGCCACTGGCGCGCCGCTCGCGGTCGGCAATCTCGTCGTCACCGGCACGTCGGGCGGCGATGAAGGCGTTCGCGGTTTCGTCGCGGCATTCGATCAGGCGACCGGCAGAGAAGTGTGGCGCTTCTGGACGGCGCCGCGGCGCGGCGAGCCGAAGGCGGACACGTGGCAGGGAGCGGGCATCGAGCATCCGGGCGCGACGACATGGCTCACCGGAACCTACGATCCGGAGCTCGACACGCTGTACTGGCCGACCGGCAACCCTTCTCCCGATCTGATTGGCGACGATCGCCCCGGCGACAATCTCTACTCGGATTCCGTCGTCGCGCTCGACGCGAAGAGCGGGACGCTGAAGTGGCACTTCCAGTTCACGCCTCACGACGTGTGGGACTACGACGCGCAGGAAACGCCGGCGCTCGTCGACGCCACGTGGGAGAATCGGCCGCGCAGGCTGCTGGTGCAGGCGAACCGCAACGGGTTCTTCTACGTGCTCGATCGCACCGACGGCACGTTCCTGATGGGCAGGCAGTACGCCGCGAACCTGACGTGGGCGCGCGGCCTGACGCCCGAAGGGCGCCCGATCGTCGTGCCAGACATGGAGCCGTCGCTCGAAGGCAAGCGCGTGTGCCCGTCGCTCGAGGGCGCGTCGAACTGGTACTCCACGTCGTTCAACCCGGCGACCGGTTTGTATTACGTGCAGACGAACGACAAGTGCGGCATCTTCACGAAGACGCCGATGACGTGGGAAGCGGGCAAGGGCTACATGGGCGGGTCGTTCAAACAGGCGCCTGACGAACCGGCGCGGCGCGTGCTGCGCGCGATCGACATCCACACCGGAAAAGCTGTCTGGGAGCTGCCGCAGACCGGCGCCGTCGAGTCGTGGGGCGGCACGCTCAGCACCGCGGGCGGCGTCGTGATCTTCGGCGAAGACGGCGGTGCGCTGATGGCGGCCGACGCGTCGAACGGAAAGCCGCTGTGGAGCTTTCAGACCAGTCAGATTTGGAAGGCGTCGCCGATGACGTTCATGTTCGACGACAAGCAGTACGTCGCGGTCGCCTCAGGGCCGAACATCATCGCGTTCGGCTTGCCGGACGAGTAGCCAAACGAACCAGCGAGCTGAGAGTTGCCCTCGTATCCGCTGCCGACCACAATGCGGCTTTCCAGAAGAGTGCGTCGCACGCCCTATGCAGGCGGCGCCTGAATCCGCAATGTCGGGCGCCCGTTGGAGGCGCAGAGTCTATGGATCGACGAACGCTGTTGAAGACCGGCGGCCTCGCGCTGGCCGGATTCGGATTGACCGGTTGCGGCGCGTCGCTGCGCAGCCGCGGCGCCTCCTCTGCGGGGCGGGCGCCGCTCCAGCTCGCCCCGCCGACCGTGACGTGGGATCGCGTGCTCCGCACGACCGTCGGCCTGCGTCCCCACCGCGATTCCGGGTTCGTGCTGCGCGCGGAGAAGCTCGACGCGAAGACGATCGTCCACGATTACGGGTTCGGCGGCTCGGGCATGTCGTTGTCGTGGGGATGCGGCGCGCTCGTCGCCGACCTCACGCAGCAGACGGGCGAGCATCGGGCGGCGGTCATTGGATGCGGCGCGCCGGGTGTGTGCGCGGCGCGACAGCTGCAGCGGCGCGGATGGGACGTGACGATCTACGCCGCGACGGTGCCGCCCGACACGACGTCGAACATGTCGATGGCCGGCTTCACGCCGACGACCGCGCTGATCGAAGCGACGCAGCGAACGCCCGAGTGGGACGCGCAGTTCCGCGAGGCCGCCGAGATCTCGTACCGTCAGCTGCAGCTGATGGTCGGGCCCAATTACGGCGTCTACTGGATCGATACCTACAACGCCACCGACGATCCGAATCGGCAGCCGGGACCACCGGCCGAAGGCGATCTGCTGCCGGACCAGCTCCGGCCCGGACGCTTCCGCGAAGTGATCGGGCCGGGCGATCATCCGTTTCCGTCGAAGTACGTGATTCGCAGCACGGCGCTCGCCATCGAGCCGTCGATCTACATGGACGCGATCGTGCGCGATTTCCTGCTGTTCGGCGGGAAGATCGTCATCCGCAAGTTCGACACGCCGCGCGATCTGATGTCGCTGCCCGAGTCGGTGATCGTCAACTGCACGGGCCTCGGATCGTTCACGCTGTTCGACGACAAGGAGCTCGTGCCGATCAAGGGTCAGCTGACCGTGCTCGTGCCGCAGCCCGAAGTGAAGTACCGCGCCAACGGACGAACGGCGAACGGCGGCAACGCGAGCATGAACCCGCGCGCCGATGGGATCGTCATCGGGAACCTGCAGGATCGCGGCAACTGGTCGCTCGAGCCGGACCCGGAAGTACGCCAGCGGAACATGGCGGCGGCCATCGAATTCTTCGGCGCGATGTATCAACGCGGTAACGGACGAATTCGACGCTGACGACGAACACACGAAATCACGAGATTCACGGGGGCTGGATTGGCACCCGGGTAAAATCGTGTAAGGTTATGTCCGGTTTCGAATAATACTAAACCGTAATATTACACCGCTCGACAACACCGGCGGAATTCATCTCGATCTCCAACACCAGCTTCGGCTGCGCCCGATTGGAGATGTCGAACACCGCGGCCCGGAGCGCGTTGCGATGGCCGACATAGAGACGCTGTTGTCCTCGTTATTCGCTCGGCTGAAAGCCTCGCGCTACAGATGTTGATCCATCTAAAACCGCACGACGGTCTGCAGCGTCATCGCGCGCGGCGTCTGCGGGTTCGTAAATGTGCCGAACGTCTGCGGGTTGTAGATCCGGTTCGCACCCTGGCGGCTGAACTCGGTGTAGTGCCCTTCGTTCAGCAGGTTGAACACCTCGGCGGAAATTTCCACGTTGCGGCCGCCTCCCAGGTTGACGCGCTTGCCAAGCTTGACGCCGACGATGTGCACGTCGGGCGCGCGCGGCTGTCCTTCCCCGCGAGTTGGATAGAAGAACCGGATGCGCGTCGCCAGCGGATTCGACTGCCGCACGCCGGTCGACGATACGACGGTCGACGGACCGAACGGCGCGAGCAGCGCGCTCGTCGACGGCAGCTGATCGATCACCGGACCGGTCCAGTTGCCCGCGACGATCGTGTAGCTGCCCGAGGCGACGACATCGAACGGTGCGTGCCACGTGCCGGCCATGCGCACCGAATACGGATTCCACATCGGGTTGTTGACGAGCGAATTTCCCGTCGCCAGGCTGTTCTGATCCTGCACGCCGTCGGTTCTCCAGATGTTCTTGTCGTTCGGGAACGCGTCGGGCTGGATGAACTTCGCCGGGTCGGAAGGGTTCCACGTCCCCTCGAGATGCTGCCACTGCCGCTGCGCCGTGAAGAGCATCTGGAAGTTGTGCGTCATGTTCTTCGTCAGCGTCGCCTGCAGCGCCTTGTAGTGCGTGGTGCTCCAGGTGTTGTTCGTCAGCCGGTAGAGCAGTCCCTGATTGGGATCGACTTTGCCGAATCCTCCGAACGGCCTGAACGGCGCGTCGGGATAGAAGCCGTTGATGTCCACCTGCGCGTACTGATCGTGGTTCACCTTGACGATGACGCCGGTGTCGAGCGCGATCTGACCGGGGAATTGCCGGCGGTAGCCGAGCGACCATTCGTCGAAGTACGGCTGGTGCAGATCAGGATCGAACTGCAGGTTCGAGATGCCCGTCGCCACCGGCGGCGTCACGATCACCGTCTCGAACACGCCGTTCGAATCGAGATCGTATTCGTTGCGCAGCCCCTGCGCGTCGTTGCCGCCGAAGGACGGCACTGGATTGCGCGTGCCCATCAGCTGCTGATGGTATTTGCCGTACGAGCCGCGCAGCACGTTCTTGGCGTCGGATGTCAGCACGTACGAGAATCCGAGGCGCGGTGCGAGTTCGGTGCTCGACTGCCGCTGCAGGTTCCGCAGCACGTCGAAGCGCCGCACCAGATCGACGCGCAGCCCCGCCGTCGTCGTCATCCGTCCCGCGCGCCAGCTGTCCTGCGCGTAGAAGCCGATGTCCTTGTCGCGTCCGTTCGACTGATCGAGGTTCAGGTCGCCGATGACGTACTGCCGGTGGAAGGGCACCGTGCCCGCCGCGGCGTTGGCCGCGTTCACCATCCGGCGCTCCTCGAGGATGAAGCCGTTGTTCAGGTACTCGACGTTCTTGTCGTAGATGCTCCGCGGCATCGCGAGGACGCCGGCCTGGAGCTGGTGCGATCCGCCCCATCCCTCCTTGTAGTAGGTCGCATCGCCGCGCAGCATCGTTATAGAAGAAGTATCGAGGTCGAAGCACGAGTTGCACGCCGTCGAGGACCACTGCCCGCCGCGCAGCAGCAGTCCCGATCCCTGGAGCACGCCCTGGTTCACGAACGCTTCGCGGTGGATCTCGATGAGCGGTCCCTGTTTGTCGGACGCGTAGCTGTCGAGGTTGTTGCCGCCCTTCGTGTTGTAGCTGACGTAGAACGTCGTCGTAAGATGCTGTCCCCATAACGACGTCAGCTTGCCGCCGATCATCGGACCGCCCGTCGACAACACTTCGACCTGCTCGTAATCCTCCGCGCCGACCACGTTGAGCAGCAGCCGATCGGCCTGATAGATGACCGACAGATCGTGGTTCTGACTGATCTTCGTCGTCACCTTCACCCACGGCTGGTATCCGGTGATCGTGTTGTTCTCGAGCGCGCTGCCCGGAAAGAACGCTTCGTGATACGAGAGCTGCTCGGGCGTGCGGCCCGTGCCGCTCTTGTTGTCGGTGTAGCGGATCGCGCCGAAGAACCACGTGTGATCCCTTTTGATCGGGCCGCCGAACGAGAGATCGTACTGGTGAACCTGCCGCGTCGCCGGCGTCCCGTCGCCAATGTTGTTCGCGTTCCATTTGAAGGGCTGATAGGCGACGACGCCGGAGCCGTGAAACTGATTGCCGCCGCTCTTGCTCACCATGTTGATGACGAGGCCGTATCCCATCGGCGACGCCGCGTCGACGCCGCCGGTCTTCACTTCCGTGTCCTGAATGGCTTCGGAGCTGAGGCCCGTGCGGTTGATGTTGAAGTCGTTGTAGTTGCCGGCATACAGCCCTTCCATCAGCGTGACGGCGTCGCGATGCTCGACCGCGTTGCCGAAATAATTCTGCCGGCCGCTCGCGTCGTTGTGCGGGCGCGAGATGACGCCTGGCGTCAGCATCAGGAAGTCGCTCCAGAATTTCCCTTCGACGACCGGCGCCTGCTTCTGGAACTCGCCGTCGATCGTCAGCACGCCGCTCGGCTTCGTCACTTCGAGCATCGGCGGATCGCCGGCGACGGTCACCGTTTCGGTGAGCGTTCCGATCTCCATCGTGATGTCGACCTGGAAGTTGCTGCCCGCCCGCAGCAGGATGTCGTCACGGCGGAAGATGGAGAAGCCGGAGAGCTCCGCGGTGATCTTGAACACGCCGGGAGGAAGATTGATGAGGCGATAGTTGCCGGCGCTGTCCGAGACGGTGACGCTCGGCGTGAGCATCGCCGGACTCGTGGCGGTGATCGTGACGCCCGGCAGCGCGCCGCCCTGGGCGTCCTTGACGGTTCCGCGGAGGCTGCCGTCGCCGCCCTGCGCCGCGACGCGCGCGGCGGCCGAAAGGCTCACGACGAGGACCAGTGGGACGATCGACCTTCTCGTCACGTGTCGCTCCTTTCGTAATGCACGCTCGGCCGAGAGCGTAATGAACGCTCGGCTGAAAGCCTCGCGCTACAACGGTCACCGGTAGCGCGAGCCTTTGAGGCGAGCGAACAATCCGCGAGCCTTTCAGGCGAGCGGACGGTTCGCGGGCCTACGCTAACATCAGGAAGGCATAATGGCTAGGTCGATGTGGGAGCCGAACAACGTTCAGTGGTGGATGCTTGCCGTCGTCACGCTGCTGATTGTGTTTGCGTGGCCGCCGCAGGACGACCGAAGCCTCGCGATGAAGATCGTCAACTGGGCCGTCGATCGCGACGGCACGCTGCCGGTGCTGCCCGATCCGCTGGCGCTCGGGCACGGCGACGATCCCGACGCGGTCGCCGAGCATGACGTGCAGGTGCAGCGCTACGACGAGATGTATTTGAAAGGCGGATGGACGCGGAAGCGGCTCGAGCTGAAGGTGGCGCGCGACCCGTTTACGCCGGCGACCGAGCGCCAGGTGCTCGCGTTGATTGCGGTCGTCACGGTGTTGCTGGTGTGGCGCACCGGAGCGCGCCACACCTGAGCGTGTTGCTTCATTAGGGCGCGGACGATTTCGCGGTGCCCTTGATCGTGACTTTCTCCACCGTCCACGTCGAGCAGTCGCCTTTGTAGATCACATTCTCCGATTCGCAGTGCAGCTCGTGGACGAGACAACCGGCCTGGCCGTGCCCCTCGCTCGTCTGCGCCCAGCCGAGCAGGTTGCCGTTCAGATCCACTTTGTAGATCTTGCCGTTGCCGTCGCCGCTGAACAGGTATTGACTCGGCGCCGGCGACGTGCAGACGCTCCACGGCGCGCCGACGGTCGAAATGATTCGTACGGGATTGAGATCGGGATCGAACACCTGAATGCGGCGGTTGCCGCGGTCGGCGACGTAGATGTTGCCCTTCGCGTCCGACGTAATTCCGTGCGGCGTGTTGAACTGGTTCGGGCCGGCGCCGCGCGTGCCGAGCGCCTTCACCCACTTGCCGTCCTTGCTGATCTTGGCGACGCGCGAGTTGTTGTACCCGTCGCTCACGAAGATGTTGTCCTGCGTGTCCCAGGTGACGTCGGTCGGGCGGTTGAACGTGCCCGGATTGCCGGCGGGATACCGCTCCGACTCCTTCTCGCCGCGCTCGAAGAACCGCTCCAGATAATCGATCGCTTCGGTCTTCCTTCCGAGCACCATCGACACCATGCCCTGCGGGTTGAACTTGACGATCATGTTCGCGCCCTCGTCGGTCATCCACACGTTGTCGTACTTGTCGACGCGGACCGTGTGGGCGAACGACGCGGCGTAGTTGTCCTGACCCCACTGCTTCACGAACTTCAGGTTCGGATCGAACTCGAAGAGCTGCGAGGCGGTCGCGCCCTTCGCGGGGCCCAGGTTCCCGCTGCGCGTGAAGACGAACAGGTGCCCCTTGGAATTCTTGGCGACGCCGACCGCTTCGCCGATGGTGTGGCCCGGCACGACGAGCGGCAGCACCTCTTCGGTGACCTGCAGGCGCGGCGTGTTCTTTTCGAGCTCCGCCTGCTTGGCGAGGGCCGCCTGCATTTCAGGGCTCGGACCCGCGCCTCGCTGGGCGACGGCCGACGCGCCCAGCAGCA
>Ga0066660_10000495_pt1 | contig 13960 bp, 12 predicted proteins | sample GraSoiAngelo_109_FD_75177 | JGI IMG/M metagenome (GOLD analysis project Ga0066660, IMG submission 75177) | Grasslands soil microbial communities from the Angelo Coastal Reserve, California, USA - 14_0903_12_20cm | ecosystem: Environmental > Terrestrial > Soil > Grasslands | place: USA...
AAGCGCTGCGAGAAGGTCACGATCCACTGAGGGCCCGCCCCAGGGGCGCCTCACCCGGTATAAGACCCTCGTGCCCCAGGACGGACTTACCGTCGCGGTCACAGGGCCCACGGGCGATCTCGGGATCGCCCTGGTGTCCGCGCTCGAGCGCTCCCGCCGCGTGAAGCGGATCGTTGGGATGGCGCGCCGCCCGTTCGACCCCGCGAGCCGAGGGTGGCGGAAGACCGAGTACCGCCAGGGCGACGTGCAGGACCCCGACAGCGTGCGCGACGCCGTGAAGGGCGCCGACGTGGTCGTGCACCTCGCCTTCACGGTGATCCAGGCGAGCGACGCGAGCCGCGCGATCAATGTCGAGGGATCGCGGAATGTCTTCGAGACGGCGGTCGCGAGCGGCGCCGAGCGCATCTGCTACGCGTCCAGCGTCGCGGCTTACGGGTTCCACGACGACAACCCGAACTGGCTCACCGAGGACATCCCGCCCCGCGGGACGCCGACCATGCCGTACTCCGCGCAGAAGGCGGAGGTCGAGGGCGTGCTGGAGGACGCGCTGAAGAAGTCGACCAGGACCGGCGCGTGGATCTTCCGCCCCTGCATCGTCGCCGGGCCGACCGCCAACACCTTCCTGCGCCAGCTCCCCTACTTCCAGCTCGGCGAGCGCCTGCCGGACCCGGTTCGCCGCTTCCTGCAGGGCATGCCGGTGCTGAAGCCCGTGATCCCGGACGCCGGCCCGTCGTTCCAGCTGGTGCACGAGGACGACGTGGCGTCGGCCTTCGTCGCAGGCGTCCTCGGGCGCGGCACACCTGGTCCCTACAACCTCGCGGCCCGCGGGCGCCTGACACTGGGCGATGTCGCCGGTGCACTCGGCTGGTACTCGTTCCCGATCCCCGACGCGGCGGTCGAGCTCACCGCCGAGATGGTCGCCCGCGTGCCCGGGCTGCCGGCCGAGGTCAGCTGGCTGCAGGCCGGCCGCAAGCCCGTCTGGATGCGCACGACGCGCGCGCAGAAGGAGCTCGGCTGGAAGCCGAAGCACACGGCGAAGGCAACCCTGAACGAGATGATCGAGGCCTACCGGGAGGAACTCGACCGGGTCTCCGACTAGTACCTAGAGCGCCGCCTGGAACAGGTCGGCGTAGTCGTCCTCGCTCGGGTCGCGCGGGTTCATCAGCGTGCAGCCGTCGCCCATGGCGCCCTCCACCAGCCCCGGGATGCCGTCCTCGGGAACGCCAACCAGCGAGAGGCGGGTGGGCAGCCCGAGCGAACCGACCAGGCCCTCGATGTGCGTCGCCAGCCGGTCGCCGACCTCGTCGTCGGGGCCGGCCGGATCCAGCCCCAGGATCTCGCTCACGTCCCGGTAGCCGTCGGCGATCGCTCCGCCGCCGGCGGCGTTGAAGCGGACGACGTGCGGCAGGTTGATCGCGTTGGCCACGCCGTGCGGGACGCCGAACTGGCCGCCGCAGGGATGCGACATCGAGTGCGTCGCACCCAGGTTGATCGTGATCGCCAGCGAGGCGGCCACCAGCATGTTGCCGCGCGCGTCGTCGTCCTCCGGCTCGTGGACGGCGCGCTCGAGGTTGTCGCGGATGAGGCGCAGCGCGTGCAGCGCGGTGGCCTGCTCGTGCGGGCTCGAGTCGTTCGAGACGTAGCACTCGACCGCGTGGGTCATCGCGTCCATCCCCGTCGAGGCGGCGATCGCGGGCGGCAGGGTGCGCGTGGCGTCCGGGTCGAGGATCGCGAGCCGCGGGTACAGCGGCAGGTCCGCCAGCTCGAGCTTCACCTTGGCCGCGTCGTCCTTGATCACCGCGGCGATCGAGACTTCCGACCCCGTGCCGGCGGTCGTCGGGATGCAGGCGAGCGGTGCGATCGGCAGCGGCGGGCCCATCCCGTCGTCCGCGCGCGGGAGCGTGTAGGCGCCCTCGTAGTCGCGGACCGTCCCGCCGTGGCTGAAGACCGTCGCGGCCACCTTGGTGGTGTCCATCACCGAACCGCCGCCGATCGCGAGGAACGAGTCCGCTCCCGCGGCCGTCGCGGCCTCCGCGCAGCGCTCCACGACGACCGTCGACGAGTCCTGCGGCACCTCGTCGAAGATCCCGGCCACCTCCAGGCCGCCGTCCTGGACGCCGGCGCCAACCCGGTCCACCAGACCGGTGCCGCGGATGACCTGGTCGGTGACGAGCAGCGGTCGCTTGGCGCCCTCCTTCATGAACTCGAAGCCCGCACTGTCGAGCAGACCCTGCCCCGAGACGACGCGGGTGGGAGCCTGGTACTGGGCGAACTCCTTGAAGGCGAGCCGCCGCGTGCTGGCGCCCGCGGCGTCGGCGCGGCTGACCGCCACCTAGGCGGCTTCCATCAGATCCTCGCGCCCGGCGCTCGCGAGCATCTGCCTGTAGCGCGGAAAGACCGGCTTGACGAGCGGGACGAGCTTGAGGATCTTGGCGACCGGCCCCTTCGCCTTCATCTGCCCGCGGGCCAGCGCCACGGTGACGTTGACCTTGCCCAGCCAGAACTTGTGGGCCGTATCGGCCTCCATCGTCATCAGGACCTCGGGCTCCAGGTCGCTCGGACCGAGGTCCACCTGGGCGTCCTCGTTCTCACGCATCCGGACCGTGATCTGCGACTCGGGGTTGCGGAACTGGTACTGCACGATCGTGTTGGCCCGGCGGAACTTGGGCCACATCTCCTCGTCCTTGACCAGGTCCTGGAACAGCTTCCCGATGTAGTCGTAGACCTCTTGCTCGTCTTTGAAGTAGGGCATGGTGGTGATGCTAACCGGGCGCGAAGCGATACACATCCCCATTCAGGGAGGCTGCGTACACGTGGCCGCCCGTGTCCTCCCCGAATGACGACAGGCCGCTCACCCGCAGCCCGGTGGCGTGGTTGTCGCGCGCGCCGCTCGCCGTGAGCCGCACCGAGTAGATGTCCGGTTTGCAGTTGTCGCCGTAGAGATAGCGCCCGCCGAGCCCCGGCAGGGACGGGTCGCGCACCACGTAGCCGCCGATGAGCGCGCAGAAGCCGTCCTGGTGGGAGGGCGCGATCTCCGGTTGGACGGCCCCTGGAGCGCTGCCGGCTCGGTAGCGATGGAAGCCCTCGAAGATGCTCCAGCCGTAGTTGGCGCCTCGCCCGGCGCCCTTCGGCTGGAAGTCGACCTCCTCGAACTCGTTCTGGCCCACGTCCCCGATCGTCAGGTCGCCCGTCCGGCGGTCGAAGCTGAACCGGTACGGATTCCGCAGGCCGTAGGCCCAGATCTCCGGCCGCGCGCCCGCACGTCCGACGAACGGATTGTCGCTCGGCGTGCGGTAGCCGCCTCCCGGCAGCGGGTCGATACGCACCAGCTTGCCGAGCAGCGTGTCGAGCCGCTGCCCCGTGCGGAAGGGGTCGCCCTCGCCGCCCCCGTCGCCGAATCCCGCGTAGAGCATCCCGTCAGGGCCGAACTGGAGCTGCCCCCCGTTGTGGTTGGGCGCGCTGCGGTGCGGCACGCGCATCACATCGCGGCGGTAACTCGGGTCGGCGACGTCGGGGGCGCGGGAACGGCGCAGCTGCTGGATCCGGATGTCGCCGGTGTGGTCGGTGAAGTACACGTAGAAGAGCCCCGACCGGTTGTAGTCCCGCGCGAACGCCATCGATAGGAGCCCGCGCTCCCCGCCGGACGCGACGTCGGCGCTGATGTCCACGAACGGCCGCCGCAGCGTGCGCCCGTCCCTGATCATCCGGATCACGCCTGCCTGCTCGACCACGTAGAGGCGCGACGCGTCGCCCGGAGCGCCGGCCACGTATACCGGATTCGAGAACGACCCCACGCGCTCGAGGCGCACGCCGGCCGCCGCCCCGTGGTGGGGAGCCGTGGTGGATTCGCGCTTGGCCTGGGTGCCCCCTCCCCCGCAGCCAGCAAGCGCGATCGCCGCCGCGAGCGGCAGCACGGCGCGGGAGAGTCGGCTCATGTGCCGAGGCTACGAGGCGACGGCCTTGTAGTAGCGCACGGCGAGCCCGGTCAGGAGGGTCTCGAAGCACTCCTCCACGGTGAGGGCGTTGTCCCTGGCGTAGCCGCTTAGCCCCCGTTCTTCGATCTCCACGCTCTGGCCGATCACCTCGTCGACCAGGTCCGGGTGGCGGTCGCTGAAGTAGGCGCCCATCGAGTAGAGGCTCGTGTCCATCAGGGACTCGAGGAACTCCCGGGTGTCGCGCTCGGCCATGCCGGCCGGAGGTTAACGTTGCGCGCGTGGCCGCCCGCGACGAGCTGATCTCGTTCCTGGACCAGCTGCTCGACGCCCAGGGCTTCGACGACTACGGGCCGAACGGCCTCCAGGTGGTCGGGCGCGAGGACGTGCGGCGCGTGGCGACCGGCGTCTCCGCCCATCGCGAGCTGTTCGAGCGGGCGGCGGAGACGGAGGCGGACATGGTCCTGTGCCACCACGGCCTGTTCTGGGGCTCGGAGCCGATCACGATCGACCAGCGCATGAAGGGACGCCTTCTGCCGCTGTTCCGGTCAGACATGTCGCTGGCCGCCTACCACCTGCCCCTCGACGCCCATCCCGAGGTCGGCAACAACGCGCTGATCTGCGGGGAGCTGGGACTGCGGCGGGGCGAGCCGTTCGGCGAGGCGCGGGGCCGGGCGATCGGCTTCATCGGCGAGACCGACGGGGCGCTTCCGCTCGACGAGCTGGCCGACCGCTGCCGGTCCGCGTTCCGCCGCGACCCGCTGGTCTTCCCCGGCGACGGGCGGCCGCTCCGGCGCGTGGGCGTGGTCTCGGGCGGGGGCGGCTCGAGCCTGGGCGAGGCCATCCGGCTCGGCCTCGACGCCTTCCTCACCGGAGAGCCCGAGGAGCCGGCGATGGCCGATGCGCGCGAGAGCGGCGTGGCGTTCCTGGCCTGCGGCCACTACGCCACAGAGACGTTCGGCATCCGCCGTCTTGGCGAGCTGCTGGCCGAGCAGTTCGGCGTGGAGCACTCGTTCATCGAGATCCCGAACCCCGTATAGGGGTCAGACCCCTTGAGTGTGGTCGACTTAAGGGGTCAGACCCCCATTTTTGGCGGGGTGCGCGAAAACCGACCCGGAAACCGCGCATTTTGCGGCCGTATCGTTGCGCTGTCCGCCTCGAGCGGTAACAATCAAGGGGCCATCTTCAGCGACGGAGGGAGACAACTCCATGGCGATCCACCTGACGCCCACCGAGCTCGCGCGTGAGGCCGGGATGCACCGGCGCGAAGTAATCGTCAAGTGCATGGAGCTCGGGGTGCCGATCTTCCAGGGCCGGATCGACAAGACCCTCTTCCTATCGTCCCTCAAGGAAGCCCAGACCAAGGCCGGCGGCAACGTCGGCTTCGCGCAAGCCTAGCCCGCTGCAAAGCGTCGCATCTCTACGTCATCGGTCGTGGGCCGTGCAGAGCACTGTCCCACGCCCTCTTCCTTGATCTGCTCGCTTTTCGCGGGCGGGCGTGTCCACCGCGCCTAGAATCGCGGGGTCAACCGAGCTCCGGGGGAAACCTGAATGGAAGTAGGAACCGCCGCCGTACCCGCGCGCGAGGCCGGGACCGCGACACCGACCGTCGCGGCCCAGATCGCGGCTGACGTCCAGAAGCACGCGGGGAAGCCCGCTCTTCGTCACAAGGTCGGCGACGACTGGCGCGACATCTCATACGACGAGCTCGGCCAGGCCGTGCGCGAGATCGCGCTCGGGCTCGTGGACATCGGCATCGAGCCCCGCGACCGGGCGGCCATCCTGAGCCACACCCGTCCGGAGTGGACCTTCGCGAACTTCGGAATCCTCACGGCCGGGGCGACCTCCGTCTCGATCTACCAGACCAACTCGCCCGAGGAGTGCCACTACGTGCTCGACCACTCCGAGGCCCGGGCGGTCTTCGTGGAGGACGGCGAGCAGCTGGCGAAGATCCGCGCGATCGAGAAGGACCTGCCGGCGCTCGATCACGTGATCGTGATGGCCCCGGAGCCGGGGCTCGAGCTCGGCGACGCGATCACCCTGGCCGAGCTGCGCGAGCGCGGCAGCCGCCGCGACCCCGCCGACTGGAAGCAGCGCATCGACGGAGTGTCACCCGACGACCCGTGCGTGTTCATCTACACCTCCGGCACCACCGGGCCGCCCAAGGGCTGCGTGCTCACCCACGGCAACTACGTCGCGATCCGCGACATGATCTTCGAGGAGGGCGTGCTCGAAGAGAACGAGCTGGCCTACCTCTTCCTCCCGCTGGCCCACTCCTTCGCCCTCCTCATCCAGTTCCTCGTGATCGACCTGGGCGCGACCCTCGCGTACTGGGAGAAGGACCCGCAGAAGATCATCGCCAACCTGATGGAGGTCAAGCCGACCTACTTCCCGTCGGTCCCGCGGATCTTCGAGAAGCTCTACACGATGGCGATGGCGAACGCCCCGGATCCGGACCAGCTCCGCAAGGCCGTGGAGGTCGGTATCGCGGTCCGCCAGGCGCAGGAGCGCGGCGAGGAGGTCCCCGCCGAGCTGCGGACGGCCTTCGACCAGGCCGAGGAGAGCCTCTACAAGAACGTGCGGGCACTGTTCGGCGGACGGATGCGCTACTGCGCCAGCGGGGCCGCTCCCATTGGCAAGGAGATCCTCGAGTTCTTCTACGCCTGCGGGGTCCCGGTTCTAGAGGGCTGGGGCATGACCGAGACATCGACGGCGGCCACCGTCAACCGGCCGGACGACTTCCGGCTCGGCTCGGTCGGGAAGCCGCTCAGCGGCGTCGAGGTGAAGATCGCGGAGGATGGCGAGGTCCTTCTACGCGGCCCGAACATCTTCCGGGAGTACTGGCGCAACCCGGAGGCCACCCGCGAGGCGCTGGCCGACGGCTGGCTCCACACGGGCGACGTCGGCCGGCTCGACGAGGACGGCTTCCTCTACATCACGGGCCGGAAGAAGGACATCATCATCACCGCGGGCGGCAAGAACATCACCCCCGCGAACCTGGAGAACGACATCAAGCAGTCGCGCTGGGTGTCTCAGTGCGTGGTGGTAGGCGACCGCCGCCCCTACCTGGTCGCGCTGATCACGCTCGATCCCGAGGAGGTCCCGGCATTCGCGCAGGAGCATGGGCTCGACCCCGACGACGTTCCCGGGTCCGAGCAGATGCGCGCCGAGATCCAGAAGGTCGTCGACGAGACGAACGCCAAGGTCGGGCGCGTGGAGCAGATCAAGAGGTTCGCGATCCTGCCCGAGGACCTCTCCCAGGCGACCGGCGAGCTCACTCCCACGCTCAAGGTGAAGCGGAACGTTGTGGTCGAGAAGTTCGCCGCCGTCATCGAGGAACTTTACCGGCGGTAACCTCGACCCCCTCCGGATAGACTCGGACGCGGTGGCGAGCAACGACCCCACGGACACCGGCGGCCTCTTCATCGGCCGCCGCCCCGGCACCGCGCCCATCCGCTACCGGCCGCGGCCCGTGCCCGCTGGGCCCGCGCGCCAGAACGCCGACAAGGGCCTGGCCGCCCTCCTCCTCAGCATCGAGGCCACGATGTGCGTCTCGGTCTGGGGTCCGCAGCCAATCGGCTGGCTGTGGGTCGGCTCCCACGTGAAGTACTGGACCGGCTCGATCACGGTGGGGATCGTCGCCGCGTTCTCGGGCATGCTCCTCACGCTGTTCGTGACGCTCGCCATCGCCAAGCGCGTGGACCACGCGTGGAAGCTCGTCAGACGGGCCGCCGGCTACCACCAGGAGCGAGGCGCGCTCGAGCGGATCTTCGTGATCAGCCTGATCATCGTGGGGACGGCGTTCGCGTTCTGGTTCTTCGTCATCGCCGGCCCGGGGCCGGAGCTCGCTCCGCGGCAGTAGCCGCCGCCTGGGCGCCGCCGGCCGCATGGGTCTACTCGACTACTACCGGCAGTTCGACGACATCGACCAGGAGTCGGTGAACCGCGTCCTGCGAGAGCGGCGGCGGCGCGAGCGCGAGCTGGCGCTGGCCGAGGTTCCCACGATCGACCTATCGGGCACCGAGTGGCCCGACTTCCCCCACTCCGAGATCATGAACGCCGCGATCTACGCGGCGCGCGGAAGCGTGAACAGCTATCCCGACCGCCACGCCACGCGATTACGCCGCCTGCTTGGCGAGCGCCACAGCGTGGAGCCGGAGCAGGTGGTCGTCGGCAACGGAGCCACCGAGCTCCTCCAGGCGGCCGCGCTCGTGCTGCTGGCCGCGGGCGACGAGCTGGTCACGCCGTGGCCGTCGTACCCGCTCTACCCGCTCATGGCCCAGCGTGCCGGTGCCCGACCGGTGCCTGTGGACCTGGCCGCGGACAGGGTCGACTTCGACGCCCTGCGGGCCGCCGTGACCGACCGCACGCGGGTGGTGGTCCTCTGCAACCCCAACGACCCGACCGGCACGTACGCGCCGGCGGAGCGCATCGCCGCGTTCGCCGGCTCGCTGCCAGAGAACGTGCACCTGCTCGTCGACGAGGCGTACGTGGAGTTCCAGGACGTGGAGCCGCGCGACTCGGTGCTCCGGCTGGTGGACGCGTTCCAGCGCCTGATGGTCTTCCGGACGTTCTCGAAGATCTACGGCCTCTCGGGCCTCCGCGCGGGCTACGCCGTCGCCTCCCCGACGGCTGCCTCGCTCCTCGGCTCGATCGCGCCTGCCCTCGGCATCAACGTGCTCACCCAGGCCGGCGTGACGTACGCGCTGGAGATGGGCGACCGTGAGATCGAGCGCCGCCGCGAGCTCGTCGTGTCGCAGCGCAAGCGGGTGCTTCGCGAGCTGCACGAGCTGCCGGTGGACGCGCCGGAGTCGGAGGCCAACTTCGTGTGGCTGCGGGCCGCCGGGCTCACCGGCGCCCAGCTCGCCGCCGGGATGGAGCAGGCCCGGGTGATCGTCGCGCCCGGCGGACCGCTCGGAGCCGACGACCACGCGCGCGCGTCGATCCGGGGGACAGCGGCCACGGACCGCCTGCTGCGGGCGATCCGCGAGGCGACGGGGACGAACGGGCGGTAGGACCGCCCTAGGCGTCCTCTGACTGCCTGAGCAGCGCGCCGGTGGTCTGCTCGAGGATCCGGCGCCAGGCGCGGGTGCGCTCCTTCTCCCGCTCGAAGTGGCGGATCACCTTGCGCACGCGGGTGGCGGAGATCTCGATGCCGTGCTTGGCGCAGACGGACCGCAGACGGTCGTAGTCCTTGGCCAGCTGGAGGGTGACCGACTCGAATCCGTGGCGGGCGATCTCGACCCGCCGGTTGAAGTTCATGATGTTGGTGTCGAACATCAGCTCGTCGTTCGGGTCGGGCTCGATGAGCACGATGTCCACACCGGGGTACTTGTCCTGCCAGTGGGAGACCGCCTCGTGCAGCCGCTGGTGGGCGAGCAGCTTGAAGGCCTGGTAGCCGACCTGCGGGAAGCCCATGTCGGCCACGCGGCGAACGCGGCTGCCGAGCATGGTCGGGATCATCTTCTGGAAGTCGTTCACGTAGGGCACCAGCGGGTTGACCACAATCACGAACTTCGCGCCGTGCTCGACCGCCAGGTCCACGTTCGTCGTCGAGCGGAGGCCGCCGTCCACCAGCTGCCGGCCCTTGATCTCCACCGGCCGGTAGACCATCGGCAGCGCGGTGGAGGCCGCCGCTGCCTGGGAGATCGGGATGTCCTCCCAGCCGTCGGTGCCGAAGACGATCCGCTCGCAGGTGTCCAGGTCCGTGGCCGTCAGGTAGAGCTCGTTCTCGAGCAGCCGGAAGTCGTTGGTGCGGTCGGGATCGCCCAGGACCTCGCCGAGGTAGCGCTCGATCCCGGAGCCGTCGTAGAGCCCCGGCGGCAGCCCCTCCGCGAGGCCCAGCAGGATGTCCATCAGCGACGTCTGGCCGACGTGTGTGACCAGCATCCGGATCAGGCCGACCGTGCGCAGCGGCATCAGGGCGAGGCTCTTGGCCAGCTCCGAGTAGCTCGGCTGCAGGACCGTACCCATGTTGATGTCGCGGAACGGGGTCGGCACCTGCTGGTTGACCACCCGCATCATCTCCTCGGGCGTCACGCCGTTCGCGACCAGGCTGGCCACAAAGGACCCCGCGCTCGTGCCGACGTAGACGTCGAACTCATTGACCGTGCGGTTGACGGCGAGCAAGTCGAGCGCCCGGAGGGCCCCGATCTCGTAGACACCGCCGGTGACTCCGCCGCCGCCGAGGACCAGCGCGGTCCGCGACCGCCGAGTCCGCCGGCGAGCCGGCTTCGAGCCCTGCGGCTGCCCCTTGCGGGGCTTCTCGAGCTTTACGACCGTCCCCATGGCCAGTGATCCAGTATGGCAGCGGGTCCGGCCCCGGGGCCGCTACTTGGAGCAAATGAAAGGGTTAGAAGGCCCCTAAATGCGCATTCGACGGCCCCTCACAGCCGCGCTGGCGGCCGCGGCGACCCTCCCGGCCGCGGCCACCGCCAGCCCCGAGTCGGACCTGGGGAACTCGCTGTCCCGGGACATGCGGGCCGCCGGCCGCGACTCGGGCGCGGTGGTCCGCGACCAGACGACCGGGAAGCGCCTGTTCGCCTGGAACGCCGGCACGGCGCGGATCCTGGCCTCGAACACCAAGCTCTTCACGCTCGGCGCGACGCTGGCGCGGCGCGGCCCTCGCGGCACGATCGCCACGCGGGTAATGGCGGCCCATGCGCTCCGCTCGAACGGCGTCGTGAAGGGGAACCTCTACCTGGTGGGCGGCGGCGACCCGGCCTTCGGGAGCCAGAGCTTCGTGGACGCCCACTACGGCGGCGGGAACGCGACCGTGGAGCGCCTGGCGAGCAAGCTCCACGCGGCCGGGCTGCGCGCCGTACAGGGGCACGTGGTCGGCGACGAGTCGCTCTTCGACTCCCTGCGCGGCGGGCCGTCGAGCGGCTATCGCGCGTCACGCGACGACGAGGGGCCGCTCACCGCGCTCGTCTACAACCACGGGCTCACGGCGAGCGGCTACTTCCAGACGGACCCGCCCTCGTATGCCGCGGACCGGCTGACGGACGCGCTACGGCGGCTTGGGATATCGGTGGGCCAGTCAGCCACGAGCGGCCGGACGCACTCGGGAGCCGCCGAGCTCGCGCGCGTGAAGTCGCTTCCCATGAATCGCATAGCCGAGCTCACGGGCAAGCCGTCGGACAACTACTTCGCCGAGATCCTGGCCAAGGGCATCGGGGGCGGCACGACCAGCGGCGGCGCGCGTGCGATCGTCCGATTCGCCAAACAGCGCGGCGCCAAGGTCACCCTGCACGACGGATCCGGGCTCTCCCACTACAACACGGCCACCCCGCGCGACATCGTTCGCTACCTGCTCGACGAGCGGTCGGAGCCGGAGTCCGAGGCGCTCTTCGGCGCCCTGCCGATCGCGGGCGTCGACGGCACGCTGGCGCACCGCATGACGTCGGGCTACGCCCACCGCAACTGCCGCGCGAAGACCGGGACCCTGACGGGGGTGAGCGCGCTGTCGGGCTACTGCCGGTCGCGCTCGAACCACGTCCTGTTCTTCTCGATCCTGATGAACGGGCAGAGCTCGGACAGCCACGCCCACTCGCTCCAGGACGACATGGCGCAGCACATGGCGGGCTACAACGGCTAGTTGGCCGGCCCGCGCTCGAGCAGCTCGAGCAGCCGCTCCTTGTCGATCACGTCCACGCCGAGCTGCTCGGCCCTTGCGAGCTTGGAGCCGGGCTCCGACCCGGCCACCACGTACGTCGTCCTCTTCGAGACCGAGCCGGTCACCTTCCCGCCGGCGGCCTCGATCATCTCGGCGGCCCGCTCCCGAGACAGGTCTGGCAGGGTCCCCGTGAGCACGAAGGTCAGGCCCGCGAGCTTCCCGTCCCCCCCGGGCGGCGGGCCCTCGTCCTCCATCTTCAGCCCGTAGCCGCGCAGCCGCTCGATCAACTCACGGGTTCGTTTCTCGGCCAGCGTCTCCACGATCGTCCGCGCCAGCACGGGCCCGATGCCCTCCGTCTGCTCGATCTCCTCGGCCGACGCGGCCATCAGCGCGTCCATCGACCGGAACTGCGCCGCGAGCGCCCGCGCGTTCACGTAGCCGATGCCGGGCACGCCGAGCGCGTATAGGACGCGGAAGAACGGGACCTCCCTGGAGCCCTCGATCGCCGCCACGAGGTTGCGCGCCGAGACCTCCCCGAACCCGTCCAGGCCCACGAGCTTCTCCTCGGTCAGCTCGTAGATGTCCGCCACGCCCGTGATCAGGCCGTCCTGGAGGAAGCGGTAGGCCTGCTTCTCACCGAGCCCGTCGATGTCCATGGCGCCCTTCGAGACGAAGTGCTTGACGGCCTGGAAGATCTGGCCCGGGCACGAGGCGCGGTTCGGGCAGATGGTCCAGACCCCGTCCTCGGGCTTGATCGTCGGCGTGCCGCAGGCCGGACACTTCGGGGGCGGCTCCGGCTTGGGCGAGCGCCGCCTGCGCCGCTGCGCCGCCGGGGTCGGCGACACCACCTGCGGGATCACGTCGCCGGCCCGCATCACGATCACCTCGTCGCCGTCGCGCACGTCCTTCTTGCGGAGGTCCTCCTCGTTGTGGAGCGTCGCCAGCTTCACGGTCACGCCCGACACCTGCACGGGCTCGAGGTTGGCGAACGGGATCATGTGGCCGGTCCGCCCCACGTTCCACATCACCGACCGCAGGGTGGTGGTGGCCGTCATCGGCGCGAACTTCCAGGCGATGGCGCCGCGCGGCTCGCGCCCGACCACCCCGAGCGAGCGCTGGAGGTCGAGGTCGTTGACCTTCACCACCACGCCGTCGATCTCGTAGTCGAGCGCCTCGCGGTCCGCCTCCCAGCGACGGCACTCCTCAACAAGCCCCTCGAGGTCGTCGTGCACCTTCCAGTCCGGAGCCACCTTGAACCCCGCGCCCTCCAGCCATTCGAGCTCGGCGGCGTGCGACTCGTGCTCGATCCCGTCCGTCGCCCCGATCCCGTAGCACCACATCGACAGCGGGCGCGACGCGGCCACGGCAGGGTCGAGCTGGCGGATCGATCCCGCGGCCGAGTTGCGCGGGTTGGCGAACGTCGGCTCGCCCGCCTCGGCCCGCTGCTCGTTCAGGCGGGCGAACGCCGACCGCGGGAGGTACACCTCGCCGCGCACCTCCACCAGCCGCGGCGCGTCCGGGATCCGTAGCGGGATGGCCTTGATGGTCCGCAGGTTCTGGGTCACCTGCTCGCCGATCTCGCCGTCGCCGCGCGTGGCGCCGCGGGTGAGGATCCCGTCCTCGTAGACCAGCGAGATCGCCAGCCCGTCGATCTTGGGCTCGCTCACGTACTCGATCCGCTCCGCGTCCTCGCCAGCCAGGCGGCGGACGCGCACGTCCCAGGCCCGCAGCTCCTCCTCGTTCCGCGCGTTGGCCAACGAGTACATGGGCTGGAGATGGCGCACCTGCTCGAACTTGTCGAGCGGCTTGCCGCCCACCCGCTGGGTCGGGGAGTCGGGTGTCCGCAGCTCGGGGTTCTCGGCCTCGAGGTCGCGCAGCTCGTCGAGCAGCGCGTCGTACTCGGCGTCCGAGATCTCGGGCTCGTCGAGGACGTAGTAGCGGTGGTTGTGGTGCTCGATCAGGCGGCGCAGCTTGGCCGCCCGCTTCTCAGCTGTCGCGCTACTCAACCTCTTGTGCGGCGGGTCGTAGCAGCCGGTCGAGGTCGAACTCCGAGAGCGCCTCGACCCCGGCGGTGTCGGTCAGGTCGAAGTGGAGCGGGGTGACCGCGATCGCGCACTCGCTCATCGCGGCGAAGTCCGTGCCCTCCTCCTCGTGGAAGCCTGCGTCCTTGCCGTAGATCCAGTAGCGCTGGCGGCCCCCCTCCTCCTCGGTCAGCTCCAGGCGGTCGTGGTAGATGCGCTTCCCGAGGCGGCAGGCCCGGGCGCCGGTGGGCTTCTTCCATGGGACGTTCACGTTGAGGAGGGTGCCCGCGGGCATCGGCACGCGTTCGATTTCCTCAACCAGTCGGGCGACGAACGCGGCCGCGTCGGTGAAGTCGTACCGGCGTCCCGCCCTGAAGTCCATCTCACCCCCG
>Ga0066660_10000500_pt1 | contig 13910 bp, 11 predicted proteins | sample GraSoiAngelo_109_FD_75177 | JGI IMG/M metagenome (GOLD analysis project Ga0066660, IMG submission 75177) | Grasslands soil microbial communities from the Angelo Coastal Reserve, California, USA - 14_0903_12_20cm | ecosystem: Environmental > Terrestrial > Soil > Grasslands | place: USA...
CATAGTTTTCATCAGATGAGGCAGTCTCAAGCCCATTTTCGGCAAAGACACGGAAACGGATTGCTCTGCACCGCCGGAATGCTCAATGGGATATTAGGTAAAGGAGAAGACCGTCACATCGCGCACTGGCGCTCTGTGAAATTCACGGATCATTGGGAAGAAGAGGAAGAGGACGGAACCAAGATTCTGCACGACCGGGAGCGGTTTTCGCACGAACTCACGCTTGTCTTTGCCAACGGTAAGACCCAGATTCTCACCCACGAAAAGAAGGAGGCCGAATGAAAAATGCCCACCTTCGATTCGGCTGGCTGACCTACGTGAAGAGCACGGAGAAGACGACCACCAGCATCAAGCTGCGCCTCGACCGCTTTATCGGGGAAGTGTTGCCCGATCCGCCGCGACAGGCCAAGGCCCATCTCATTTCTGTGATCGGTGGTGACACGCAGGTTGCGGCGGTCAGCGCGGCGATCTCCCTAGGGGACAGGTTCATGGTGGAAGGGCCAGGTGTACAGCCGATTCGAGTATGTCTCGAACGAAAAGCGCAGTGTTTCAAAGGCTCGGTACAGCTTGCCGGCCGCAAGAAGCCCCTGCGTCACCTTATCGCGTTGTCGGAAGAGTTCGCCTCTACCAACGTCTCGGCGGGTTCGGGACGAACTCTGCTGGCAAGCTCGGAAAACGGATTTATCTGGGCCTCCATCGCCCGTATTCACGGAATCCCCGGAACGCCGAACTGGGCCGACTGGTTTGCGGGTGAACTGCAAACGCATCGGGCGATCATCCCTGCTCTTGGCATCGGATGTGCACCCGTACTGGTCAAGGGGGAGAAGGAACAGTTCCTTTCCTGGCTCAGTTGGGGCGTGGAGAGTGGAGCCGTCAGCCTTCCGGCTGCAACTGGTTCGATCCGCTGGCCGGCTTTGAGTCTCGAAGACCTTTTTCTGTCGGCCGACTAGCCTTCCGCACATCTCATCTTTTCCTTCTTGCCCGTTGTTCTCTCGTTCTCTTCCGCAAATCTCCCTCCCCGTACCAGAGGACTTCCATGCCAGAACTGTCCACAATTTACGACTACATGAGACGTCACGCGGCACTCTTGGGAGACCGCATTTTACAGGAGTTCCCGGCGCTTCATCAATTCGACGATGCAGTTTCACCTCGGATTGAAGGGCTGCTAAGAACACCTTTCCCTGCACAGACCATTGCCCTTATGGGAGTGGCCAAACGCTGGAAGCAGGCGCGGACCGCCATGGTGGTCGCGGAATGCGGTACCGGCAAGACGCTGATCTCTTTGGGAGCAATCCACATCCACAGCGGAGAAAGTCCCTTCACGGCACTAGCGATGGTTCCACCGCACCTGGTCGAAAAGTGGGCCCGGGAGGCGTTTTTGACATTGCCAGGAATACGCGTGTTCCTGATCGATGATTTGCGGAATGGCGGTGACGAGAACAAGGCGCACGGAGTGAACGAAGTGCGATTGAGACAGGGCCGGATCGTGCGGGAAGGTTTGCAAACAACGTTAAGCGAGTTGCGGCTACGCAAGGGCTCGCCGAGTTCCCGGAAACGCTGGTTGTCACTTTGCGGGAGACCATCCTTATTTATTGTTGGCCGTGAGCGAGCCAAGCTCGGTTACTTCTGGCGTCATGCTTACCGGGTACCGCGCTCGGGTCCATACATGGGTTGCGTCGTCAATTCCGACACGGGCAAGCCGGTGATCGTGGACGACAGCCGATTAACGGCAGGTGAGTTTGAGAAGGTCAAAATCGCCGAGACCATCGAAACCAGAGGCGAGAAGTCCTGCCGCCCACTGCACAGCCCGCTCTGGCAGGCGGATTCGGACAAGATCCGCCGTATGGCACCGATCGAGTTCATTGGGCGCTACATGCCGGAATGGTTTGACTACGCGATTTGCGACGAGATCCACCAACTGGCTGGCGATACCGCACAAGGAAATGCCCTGGGCACGCTGGCCTCATGCACTGATCGCATTGTTGGTTTGACCGGCACGCTGCTGGGTGGCTATGCGGACGATCTTTTTAACACGCTCTTTCGTCTCGAAGCGAGAAGGATGAAGGAGCATGGCTACGAGTGGGGCACCACGGGCCGCAGTTCCTTCATTCAGGATTACGGGGTCCTTGAAACCATCACTAAGGTAGAACCTGCCAACAACGCCTGCTCCAAGGCGAAAGCCACGAGCACGGTCCGGCGCAGCCCGGAGCCTCACCGCTGTTGTTTGGCGAGTTCCTCATGCAGTTATGCGCCTTTGTGTTTCTGGAAGATATCTCGGGGGAATTGCCCCCATACGAGGAGACCTATCTCAGCGTGCCGATGGACGCTCCCATGCGGGAGGCGTACCGCGATCTCGAAGAGGACATGCGGAGGGCGCTGAAAGCTCATAGGGGCAACCGGTCGGTGCTGAGCACGATGCTTAACACTCTGTTGCTGTATCCCGATCACCCGTTCGGGATTGGGACGCTGTACGGGACCGAGTTCGATCCTGAACTCAAGCGCAGAGTCCGATTTGTCATTGCAGAACCCCGCGACCTTCCTGAGGACCGTATCTATTCCAAAGAACGCAGGCTGATCGAAGAGATCAGGAAAGAGCTGGCGGAAGGACGGCGGTGTCAAGTCTTTGCCGTGTATACCCAGAAGCACGACGTTACAGCCCGGCTGCAACGAATCCTGGACAACGAAGGGCTCCGCACCGCAGTCTTGCGCGCCAGCGTGGATACCTCGAAGCGAGAGGCCTGGTACGCCAGGCAAGTCAAAGAGGGAGTCCAGGTGGTGATCTGCCATCCCAGGCTGGTGGAGACCGGTCTCGATCTGCTGGACTTCCCGACCATCATCTTCTACGAGTCCGGCTACTCTCTGCACACCTTGCGGCAGGCCAGCCGCCGGTCCTGGAGGATCGGGCAACGCCGACCTGTGCGCGTGAAATTTCTATGCTCGGAAGGGACCATGCAGACGTCGTGTTTGCGCCTCACGGGGAAGAAACTCCTAGTGGCTCTCAGTATGGAAGGCAAGTTTGCCGGCGAGGGATTGCAGAGCATCGATGAAGACGATGACATGCTCTCGGCGATGGCGCGGGAACTGGTCGAAAGGAATGGCATTGGAGAAACCGCCGACGCCGTCTGGAGATCCCTCAACACAGAACATCAAAAGCTGTTTCCGACGACTTCTCGCAGCGAGGATGAAACGTCCTCAATCGAAATGCCCGGTGTTCTCCTGGATCCTCAGGCTGAACCCGCGAGTCTTGTTGAAGGTGCCATGGCTACCGCGTCCATCGTCGTCTTCGGACAGCGACCGCAATCGTTGTCAGGTAAGAGGCGGCGCGGACGGACAGCTGTCCCGGAACAGGCGTCACTATTCGGCTTCAGTTGAGCTGAAGCAACCGAACGTCAATTGCTCTCGCAACCCTCGTCACTATTGAGCGAAGTCCTCTCTCCTGACTCGCTCTTCCTTCGCGGGCGATTCGGCTAGTCTTCGCTGCTGCGCGCGTTTTTGCTCACCCTTCCAGAATTTTGTTTCAAATCACCAAGGAGGAAAGAAGTATGTCAGAAACAAGTACGCTGATTGGTTATGGCGGCCGAACGATTGGCCGCGAAGAACTAGCACTGTTGCCGACACCAGCGCCAACGGAAACGCACCGCCCGGTCCCACATCACGAGATAGTGCAAGCTCTGGTCGAGACGCTCGGGTTTCGCCACATCGGCGTCGTCCATGATGAGTATGCGGTCTCACCAGACGGCATGAAAGCCTTTGGGGTTCTCGACCTCGCAACCGAGATGTCAGGGTGTCGTTTCTCCATCGGTTTGCGAAACTCCCACGACAAGAGCATGCGTTTGGCGATGACCTGTGGCTATCGCGTGTTCGTGTGCTCCAACATGGCGTTCGCCGGGGATTTTACGCCCGTGCTCGCAAAACACTCGAAGTCGTTCTCGCTGATCGATTGCATTTCGGTTGGTGTCGATCGGATGCAGAGGAACTTTGAGCCGATGCGAAAGCAGGTGGAGACTTGGCAGAAAAGTGAATTGACGGACGTCATCGCGAAGATGGTGATCTACGAAGCGTTCGTCGAGGCTAAGCTCGAAGCTCCCAAACATCTTGCCCGAAATGTGCATGACCTGTACTTCGAGCCGAAGTACGATGAGTTCCGGCCGCGGACGATCTGGAGCCTTTCGAATGCGTTTACCTCCGCATTCAAAGAACTGGACGCCATCCCGCAATTCAAGGCTACGGCCAAGCTGGGGGAATTCCTAGAAGCTCGGTTTTCAGGATCGTTCTAGCTTGTAGGGCGGTGTCCGCCGACCGCCCCCTTTTATCAGCGAGCATCGCGCGGAGGATCGAGGTTTCGCCCGAACTGACTTCCCGGAAGCCCGTTTCTTGTTCTTATTCTATTCAGTTATGTCTGGACCTGGACCGTGGCTCTCCCCACGGGGCGCAAAGGCACCGCTGGCTCTGGAGAGCGAGAAGTTGAAGCCAGCAGTTCGGGCAAGATTCCGCCTTTCTCAGGAATCAAGATGATACGGGCCTTGCTCTCGACGATCTTCTGAATCTCGAGAATCTCGAACATGGCACCTTCGACTTGCGGATCAGCCGCAACCTTGTTTAGCGCCTCCCCGACAATGCGCGGACGCATAGCAGCGGCTTTAGCGAATTCGACTGCGGCCTGGCGCTCGGCCGTGCTCGTGATGATGCTGACCTGATTCGCTCCGTCCTGCTTGATGGCCGATGTCACCTGGCGCAGCCGGTTCACTACCTTTTCTTCGATTTGCTTGATCATCTGGCTGTCGCGGAAGTGCACCTTGCGGATGTACACCGAACCCAGCTTGTATCCCCATTCGTGAGATTGTGGAGAAACCTCGGCGCGCACCGTCTGGCTCATTGCGTGGCGGTTCTGCAGTAGGTCAGCAAGCTTCAAGTTGCTGAGGCAGCGCACGGTGGAATTACTGACGTTGGTAGCCAGCGAGCCTCGCGGATCGGCATTCTTGAACAAGAAGGCCACGGGATCGCTAATGAACATTTCGTACCAGATGCCGATGCCCATAGGCGCGCCTTCTTCCGAATTCACCGGCTGGCTGCGCAGGTATTGCTGGTCGATGCGCATATCCAGCACATAGAGGCGGCCCAGCCAGCTCACAATCGGCGCCTGCAGGCCAAGTTTGAACAGCAGAATGTGCAACCCGGGTTCATCGAGAATCGCGACTACCTTGCCGAACAGCACATAAACATTGCAGGTGCGCTCTTCCACAATCGCGTAGACGCCGAAGAAACGCAGCAGCCAGAAAATCGCCGGCACGAGCACGAAGCACGCCACAAACGTTGCCACCGCCGCGATAAGCAGATTCATTGCTTAGTCTCCAGAACAACCTGCTGCGCATTGCCAAAAAGGCCGAGGCGCACGTTACGCACGTAGGCTCGCAAGGCCCCTTCACCCGTGCCCTTTAATTCGGACAGCTGGCTAGCCAGAGAAACCAGCGGCTGCACCTCAGCCTCTGCTTTCAGGGTTTCGATCTCGGCCGCTCGTTTCGATTGTTCAATGCGTTGGTCAGCCGTGGCCTGGGCTAGACTCACGTCGGACGACACCATATTGTGCGCGGTATTGATCGCCGCCAATGCCGACTCGACTTCCGGCGGCGGATCAATGCCGGTGATCAGCGAGGCGTCGAGCACGATGCCATAGCGAGCCTCCGACGTGCTGCACTCGCGATCCATGTGTTCGTTCAGGTCGCGAAGATTTTTGCGCAGGTCATTGATAGAAACCCCGCCGCTTCCAGCCTCCGGAGCGCCGCGAACTGCGGGCGCTTCGAAGGTGGCAATGCGCTCACGCAACACAGAAACAAAATAGCCCATCACGTGAGAGATCGGACGCTTGGCGCCGAACAGGTTCGCGTAAAGATTCCGCTCGGAGATATGGTAGCGGATCTGCCCAGTCAGCCCGGTATTAAGCTGATCCTTCGTGACCGCATCGACGACCGTGCCCGATTGATTGGCGCCAGGAGCGTCGGGATCGAAGGCCATATTCACGGTTTGGGTAGCGATGGAAACTTTGTAGATTTTTTGCCATGGCCACTTGAAATAAGGACCGCCCGGCATGATCACGCGGACCTGGGGATACCGATAGCGCTGTTTCTCGTCGGCGTCGAGCCCGGCTGAGATGGGATCGTTCACGGTGGTCGCTCCGGGGATACGGTCCGCCCGCCCGAAGTTAGTCTTCACTGCGCGTTGGTTCTGATCGAACGTGTAAATACCGCCGGCCAAGTAGCGAACAAGAAACCAGACGATAAGACCGATGAAGATTCCGCCGAGCATGTCCGGGTCCATCGAAAATTGCTCCTTAGAGCCACCATACATGATGAACTTAACGCGGGCTTCCAAAACTCGTCCCGAGTGGGATTGCAAGAGCAGATTCCCCCGCAGTTCGGGGGCTGAGCGAGAAGCTACCGCCCGAAGGTCCTCGAAGCGCGTTTCTGGCCAACATCCGAGCAGCCGCCCATCCCTACCATTTGATTCCAACATTACAGGGAGATTCATAAGAGCCCCCAATCTGAAAATCCGAAAAGACACAACGCAATCGTGCGTCATTCCGGTCTACAATGGCCGGCACAGACGCTTGAAGGGCCCTGTTTTTCCCATGCGTGGAGGTGTCTATGTGGAAAGTGGCGTCGTTCAGTGACGGAAACTGGACCGAGGTTGAACCGATCGAACTGGTTGGGCAGGTTCCCACGACCAGCGATGTACTGAAACTGGCGGCAGAAAAATTGCCGCAGAACCTCAAGCATCTGCTAGGGCATCTCGAATCGGAAAGCGGCGTGATCGAGCACGGCAAGCTGGTGGACCCGCGCGGCGCGATCGAATCCTGGGCTGGCGAAGCCGAGCAGATGGCACGCGAATTTAACTGGGCTGACGGAGGAAGGATCGAGAAGCGTGGAGAAGCTCTGGTGCTTTATCCGGAAGGCACAAGCTATGACGACCGCGCAGCGGATCCTGATTCCATCGCGTGGAACGATCATACGGCAGTCATTATTCCGCTGCCCGCGGACACGCAGGTAATGCAACTGCAATATTTCCCTGAACTGAGCGACGAGAATCGCGCCGGACGCCTGCGCCAGGAATATGCCGACAGCCGGCTCGAGACGGAGACCATTCTCGATTGGCGCGGATACTTTGGCCGCGAGAGCGCCGTCATCGATGGCTGGACCATGATGCGCAGCCAGGGGCATGGATACGTTGCGTCGTTTACCGGGACATTCGGGTTTGTGGTGGGGCATGTGGTGCGCCGGCTGGTGCGGCCGCAGAAGCCGTGGAAAAAGGATCCCACAGCGCGCGGCCGGCTTACGCGTCTTTCAGGAAAGTATCGCGAGATCGCCCAGTGCTGCCCTGACCTGAGCCGGACGGCGCCAGTGCAGAAAGACGCGATCATCGTGTTCGTTCACGGAACCATCTCTTGCGGCATCCAGGGATTGAAAGATTTCTTCTGCCCTGGAGTGGACCAGCCCATCTTCCGTTTCGAGCACGATACGTTTCTTCCCGTTCAGGACAACGGTAAAGAGCTGGCCGATTTGGTGGAACAGAAGCTGAGCACGCAGAAGCTGCTGCTGGCGGGACATTCACGCGGCGGTCTGGTGGCGCGGATGGCCTGTGACGAACTGGTACGAAGACGGTATTCGACGGAAACCCAGGTGTACACCTTCGGCACGCCGCATCTAGGGACTCCACTGGCCATGCTTGGCGGCGAGCTCTTCAATCTACTTTTCAAACTCAGCGGCGACGTGGTGAATACCGTCCCGATCCTTCATCCGCTGGCGAAAGCCTATTCCGTGGCAGTGAAGTGGCCGGCCCCGCCGGCGGGAATCGCGCAGATGAGCGAAGACTCGGATGTCCTATCGCTGCTCGCGATGTATGGAGATCCCGCGCGAGTGGACTGCTGGGGAAGTGAATTCCGCATCAACAGCAGCCAACACACGGGCTTCGGCGTGTTCACCACAGGCACTCTGCTGGGCGCAATGGGAGTAGTTCCTCACGATCTGGTGGTGCCCACGCATTCGGCGCTGGGATTCGGTAACGTTCGCCGGCCGGTGCTGGGCTGCTCGCATACACAGTACTTCGAGGATCCGACGGTTCAGGCGGCCATACGCGGGTTCTATCCGGTCGCGCTGCCTGTGGCTCAAGTTGCAGCCGCAGCAGCGCCGGGAGCGGCAATGGCTCTGGATCGTGCCATCACGGTGCGTCCGCCGCTGGTCCTGGTGAATCAGCGCAAGATGGGATGAAGGAATTGCGGAGGGTTCACGAATCTTCCAGAACCTAGGAGAGCCTGGCTGGCCAGAAGTCGGCTTCGGGGTCATTGCCACCTCTCAGCTGTCTTCCAGTCCGAGATTGTCGTTCACGGCATGGCCGAGTTTCTGCTTGCAGCCGAGATACCGCTCGGTTGTCTGAACCGATGCGTGGCCAAGGAGAAACTGAATTTGCTCAAGTTCTCCGCCTGCGAGATGGCATAGCCGAGCACAGGTGCGACGCAAGTCGTGGGGAGCCAGATTCTTGATGTCAGCACGTTTGGCAGCCGCCTTCACCACGTGCCAGATGGCCTTCGGCGTGATTCCATCGCCCCAGATCTTATCCAGTCGACTTACTCGACGAAAGATCGCCCCGCCATTGATGCCAGCCGCCATGATCCACACATCGACGGCGCGTTTCGCCCAGAGTGGAACAGGAACGGTCCGAATGTGCTTCCCTTTGCCAACCAGGTCAGCAATGACGCAGCGCTCCTCGCGGATTTGAAAGTCTTCCGTTTCGAGTCCAACAAGTTCGGCCCGTCGCAGTCCGCATCCGATGAGCAGCGCCAGGATCGCCCGATCACGTTTGCCTCGGAGGCTGCCTGACAGCGGATCGCCGAGCAGGCTTCTGGATTGATCGACGGTCAACCAGTTCCCAATCCGTGCGCCTAGACGCTTTGCGCCTTTGACGCGACGAATCCCGGCGGCCAGATCAGGGCTCAGAAGGCCAGTGTCGGAGGCTTCATAGGCGAGGCGCCTGACGGCGGCCAATCGCACATTGATCGTAGACGGCGCTAGGTTCTTCTGTTCGAGAAAGAACCGGTACCGGAGGACGACCGTCCTGTTAAATGCAAGACGTGGTTCGGAACAGTACCACCCGATAAATTCGTCGATGGCGTGACCGTATGATTCTTGCGAACTGGCCGCGCCGAGCGAGTGAAGAACCGCATTCTTCGACTGCTCCAAATCGGCTAGTCGGAGCATACTTCTTGCCTTGGAGCGTTTCGCTGTCTTCCGATGCGCCATACAAGCGGCCTCCTAGCCGCGACGCTCAGTATGGTCTTTCAGTTGGAATTGATGGTGTCGAAGCCCGTTTGTGGATAGTCGGAGTGTGGCACTCGATAAGGCATGTCCATCAAACGAGCTCACGGCGGGATGCCGACGCGTCGAAGCAGGTCGGCGAACCGGGGATCGGAGCGAAGGGGGTCCCAGAGCGCCTCTACTTTGAGGTAAGCGAGACGATTGAACCGCTCCTCGTAAGCCTTTTCTAGCCAAGTGAAGGCCTGATCTTTGTCTTCCAGCCCGGCGTAAACCAGCGCAACGAAAAGGGCAGGCACAAAACTCTGCTGCGAGGCCGCCTTAAGCTCCTCGATCATGCGTAACGCCTCCTTTCGTTCGCCTAGTCGAGCATGCGAGTAGCCAAGAAAAGCGAGCGACGTGGCGTTCCTTCGGCTTAGTGCGGAGTACTTTTCCAGCGCGGACAGACCATCTCGGTACATTCCCTTCGAGAGATACACCTCCCCCAGTACCACGTATGAAATGGCAAAATTCCCATCCATCTCCAGCGTGTCATAGGCCTGCTCGATAGCCCGGTCAAATTTCCGTGCGAGGTAAAGCTGTACCGCCAGGCTGTGGCTGACAGCGGGGGAAGCAGGATCGAGATCCAGGGCGCGTTTCGCCACCTCCAAGGCTTCCTCTGATCGTCCAAGAGAGCTGAGATAGAAAGCATAGAACGTGTGAGCTCTGGAATAAGCCGGGTTCAGGGTGAGGGCTTGCTCAAAGTGCTTTCCGGCGGCCGGCCAATCCCCCTCGTAGGTGAAGCTGATGTATCCTAGTGAAACGTGAGCTTCCGCAAGATCCTTGTCTATCTCCAGCCCCTGTTCAGCGGCGGTCTTCGCTTTCGGCATGGCCTCCCGCGGAGCAACCACATTGAAAAACGACAAATGGGCATAGGTGTCAGCCAAGCCTGCGTAAGCCAGCGAATAAGCTGGGTCTTTGTCGAGAGCCTTCCGGAAATATTCAACGGCTTTCTGCAAGCTCTCTGGGCTCCGTTTGTTCCAGTGATAGCGTCCCTTCAGATAAAGCCGATATGCTTCGGCGTCCTCCGTGTAGCGTTTCGTCAGTCGCTGCTTCTCATCGCCGGTCAATCGCAGTCGGAGCTTCTCAGAAATTTCTCTGGAAAGATCGTCTTGTAGGGCAAAAACGTCCTCCGGCTTGCGGTTGTATTGGCCACCCCACAGCTGCCCGCCCGTTGCAACATTCATCAGTTCGGCCCGGACGATCAGCGTATTCCCGCGCTGCAGCAATCTCCCCGAGACCACGGCGCGAACGTGCAGATCGTTCCCGGCCTTTTGGGGGTCGATGTCCTTTCCTTTGTAGCGGAACACCGTGCTGCGTGCCACTACGCGCAGGTTCCAGATTTGCGAGAGATTGTTGATCAGGGTTTCGGTGATGCCGTCGCTCAAGTATTCCCCATCGGGATCGGCGCTGTCATTGGCGAAGGGCAGCACCGCTACCGATTCGATGGCCTCCTGGTGGCGCCCCAGGGGCGCCGCGTCGACCGGAGCGATGAAACGGTATCCCTTGCCCGAAATTGTTTCAATGAATGCCGGCGACTCTCGCGAATCCCGCAGAGCTTGCCGCACCTTACGGATCGCTGTATTGACTCCCATTTCGACGTCAACGAAGACACCCGGATCCCACAAACGCTTTGCGATATCGGCCCGCCAGACGAGCTGACGATGGCGTTCTACTAAAAGGATGAGCAGGTCCATCGGTTGGCGCTCAAGGTGGACTGGCTGCCCGCCTCGGCGCAGCTCGTAGGCCGAAATATCGAGCTCGAATTCACCAAATCGAAGGGTTGAGTGTGAATCAGGCTGCGACATAAGCCTAGATGCCATCCATGCCTTACATGCTATCCGCCGCTTCAGAAAAACTCCAGATTAACTTCAGGCGCTCTCTATGGTCATCAATGCTGGCCAATGTCACTATGCCGCCGGTGATCGCCGCAGCGGCGGAACCACATCAGCGACATTCGAAACAAGAAGGAGAAATCGCTTGACATCAAGAAATTTGAATCGCTTTACAGCTTCCGGTCGAGCAGCAGCATGGGTCTTGGCCGGCATGCTTTTGCTAGGGTCGGGACTATCAGCTCGAGCTCAATCTGAGGGGCATAATTCGCAGAGAGGTCTTGAAGGCGCATGGCGCTTGCAGCTCACAGTCCGCGACTGTAACACGGGTCAGGCGCTAAGGACGTTCCCCGCCGTTTTCACGTTTGCCAAAGGGGGTACGGCAACCGTAATCACAGCAGGTCAGCTCCCCTCCCTAGCCACGACCGGTTTGGGTGCCTGGCGGCACGCCCAGGGCCACAATTACAGCGCGGTCACCGACGCCTTCGTTTTTAGCCCTGCCGGGGTCTGGATACAGACACACAGACTCACCCGCGCCATCGAGGTCAGTATTGACGGGGACGCGTTCACTGATACAGTTGCCCTTGAAATCTTCGACACCAACGGTGACCTGATTGTGACGGGCTGCGCAACGAGCGTCGCGAGTCGCCTCGAATGAGTGGGGGGAAGATTGGTGGAAGCGGAGGGCAATGAGAGTCAATGAAGGGGCGAGGAGGTTCGCCCCTTTCCGGTGTTCGCCCCTTTCCGGTTGCAGCAAGACGACCGCTTGAGGTAAAGTGTGCGGAAAGTGGGCGTATTCGAAAACAATTTTCCTCGATGACAGTCATCATGCGCGCTCACGATGAGCGTGGCATCCCGGCCCGTCCTTGAGATTCAGGTCAAACGGACGATCGCCTTCACGTCGACAGACAAGGGATTTCGGTCAGTCGTCGACCAGATTGTACTAACATCTCGCAAACCTGAGGTTATGCCCCAGAAAAAACTCTCAGCGAAGCTGGTCAGAACTCTTAGTGCTGTATCTGAAGCGCCCACGAGCGAAGAGTTGGGAGTTGAGACGCTGTGGAGGGGCGCTTCAGATACAGCGACTTGAAGGAAGCCGCCCCGGGGGGACTATGGGATTTGTATCTCGATGAGCCGGGTTTGATCTTTTGCGAGTTTGCCGTTGCGTTCAGAGCGCTTGGGTTTCAGTAGCCGGTCGCAGAGAGAATCGGCGTGGGGTGGCGCATCGGAGAGTCTGAATCGCACCACCATACCGCATTCTGACAAATACGGGACAAAGAACCAGTGTGCGTGCCGAAGCACGAGAGAGATTCGAGGCCGGGGATGTGGATTCATGCGGCACGCCGGCTGAGATGAGGCGGGGATCGGAGGAGGAGTTGCGCGGCGGAGAGGTGCTCGACAACCTCCATCGTCCCGCCGCAGAGCGGACATCGCCACAGCGAGTGAATGGGTAGCGCGGACGGGGTGGCGCGTGCTACTGGCCGATCGGATGGCTGGAGCAATCGGAAACAGAGTGGGAGGAGTTCTGCTCTCTGTCGGTTGGCGAGGAAGCCGAAGTTGCGGATACGCATAAAGCCGCGCGGCAACAAGTGAAGTAGGAAGCGGCGCAGGAACTCATCGATCGGCAGGGTCATGAGCCGCTTCTTGTTGCTGTGAGCGAAGTCGCGCCAACGAAAGGTGACGCTGCCCTTGGCGAGAGCAACCAGCCTGCTGTTGGAGATGGCGACACGATGGGTGTAGGCGCCGAGATAGCGCAGCACATGTTCTGGGCCGCCGAAGGGCCGTTTGGAGTAGACGACCCACTCGTGACGGAACAGTATCCGCAGCCAGGAAGCAAAAGCGCGCGGTTCTGCAAGCGGTAAGAGATGTCCGTGGAACTGGAGTGCACCCGCATGATAGGCGGTCTTGAGTCCGGCGATAAACTTGCCGCGGAAGACACGACTGAGCACCTTGGCGGGAAGGAAGAAGGAGCGGCGTGAGGAGATCCAGCGGGATTGGTCCGGAGCGAGACCGCCAGCAGCGGCCACGCAGTGGACATGGGGATGATGCTGCAGTCGCTGGTCCCAGGTATGGAGCACGCTGAAGAAGCCGATCTGCGCGCCAAGGTGACGAGGATCGCGGGCGATCTCCAGCAGGGTTTCGGCGCTGGCGTGAAACAGTAGGTTGTAGATCAGTCGCTTGTTCTGCAGTGCGAGGGGAGCGAGTTCCCGCGGGAGGGTGAAGACGACGTGGACATACTGGGTGGGCAGCAGTTCCTGTTCCCGTGCCTGGAGCCAGCGCACACGGGCGTTGCCCTGACACTTTGGGCAATGCCGGTTTCGGCACGAGTTGTAAGAGATGGCAGAATGTCCGCAGTCTGAGCACTGATCGCGATGTCCGCCTAGCGCGGCGGTGCGGCAACGTGTGATGGCGAGCAACACCTTTTCGTGTTGTCCGTTGATCCACTTGCGACTGCGCTCAATGAAGGACTGTCCTGCACAACGAACGATATCGGCCACCTCCAGAGGAGGCCGGTTCATGCGCTCTGTGTCGGCTCTCCTTCTCCTCGAATCGTGATTGCATCCAGCGGACTGCCAGTGGCGCTGAGATGCCGCCGGGACAGATGCAGATAGATCGTCGTTTCTTCCAGGTCGCGATGCCCCAGCAGCATCTGAATGGTGCGCAGGTCGGCACCGGCTTCGAGCAGATGAGTGGCAAAGCAGTGGCGCAGGGTGTGAGGATGAATGTGCTTGTGTTC
>Ga0066660_10000501_pt1 | contig 13904 bp, 6 predicted proteins | sample GraSoiAngelo_109_FD_75177 | JGI IMG/M metagenome (GOLD analysis project Ga0066660, IMG submission 75177) | Grasslands soil microbial communities from the Angelo Coastal Reserve, California, USA - 14_0903_12_20cm | ecosystem: Environmental > Terrestrial > Soil > Grasslands | place: USA...
CCGCTGCTCGATCGCATAGCGAAGCGTCGGCACTGGCGATGGCTCGAAGTGCGAGCCGGTGCCGAGGCGGCTCGTCGGCAACCCGAAGCCGTGCAGCTCGCCGGCGATCGACACCGCCGGGCCGGCGTCGACCAACGTAATCTCGACGTTGGCCGCAGCCGCGCTTAAGGCGAAGACCTTGGGCCGCGGCGATAGCGTGGCGAGCGCTATCTCGTCGCGGACCTCCGCGCCGTGTGGCATGACAAAAAGCGCGAGCAGGATGAACACGCCACCGGCGCCGGCGAGGAGCGGCAGCGTGTAAGTACGCCTAGCCGATGGTGCTCTCCCGGCATCGGTGCGCAGCGCATGCCGATGGAGGACATGCGCCAATCCGAGCGCGATGTACGCCGACCAGACGACGTCGGAGGCGAAGTGCCCGCCGGCCGCGATGCGGCCGATGCCGAGCGCCGTGCCGACGACGACACCGGCGGCAAGTGCAACGGCCGCTCGCCGCGGCCGCCGGCGCCGCCAGATCCACCAGCCGAGCGCGTAGAGGAAGCCAACCGAACAGTGCCCGCACGGAAAGGACTTGCCGCCCTCGCCCCGTAGCGGCGCGGCGGCGTAATGCCACTGCGCGCCGAACTCGATGAGATCGCGCGGGCGCGGCCGGTTCCAGTGGTCCTTGAACACGCCGTTGACGAGGAGCCCCGGGCCGAGCACCAGCGCCAGCAGCACGAACGTGGCGTCGCGCCGCAATTGCTCGCGGTTGCGCACGAAGCCGACGGCGAGCGCGCCCATGGCAGCGAGCACGAGCGACGCCGTGATCCAGGGCGCCATTTTGTAGAGCAGTGACCACGGCATCTCGCCGCCCAAGGGCCAGCGGTCTTCGCCGTGCGGAGTGTAGAAGAGCCGCGCCGTGGCGAGATCGAGTGCGCCGTTCGCGAACACGAGCGTGATCGCGGCAGCGATCGCCAGCAGGACGACAAGATCTTTTTTCAGCCTAAGTGCGCTTAAGGTGCTCGGCGACGATCGAGAGCAGCCGGTCGGCGCGCACCGGCTTCGTGACGTAGCCATTGACGCCGATCTTGCTGCCGCGCTCCTGCCAGTCCGCCTGGGAGGTGAGCATGATCACCGGAATGGAGGCGACGCTCGCATCGCTGCGCAGCGCTTCGACGAGCTCGAAGCCATCCATGTGCGGCATCTGGGCGTCGGTGATGACGAGATCGGGCCGGCTCTTCAGGATGGCGTGCCCGCCCTCAATGCCGTCCTTGGCGGTCTGCACCTGGTAGCCGGCATTGCGCAGGTGGATGACGAGCGCTTCCCGGATGTTCGGATCGTCGTCGACCACGAGGATGGTTGCGGACACGCTCGGCACCTTACCCGTGATTGTTCCGAACACAAAGCGACTTGGGTCACGGCTGGGGCTTTTTTGACGCCTGTACGAGCAATGTTGCGGGAAAGTCGGCGAGCAGCTCGCGCACGTGCCGCGCGCCGCCGCGCTGCGCGCGGCCACTGATCGCGTCGTCGTACTCGCCCTCCGGCAGGGAAAGCCGCGCCTCGCCCCAGTACGCGCCCACCGGCGCAGCCGCGTCGCCCAGCCGGCGCGCGAAGAGCCGCGGCGCGAGCGCAACCACCGTCGCTTCGCCGGCATGTAGCGAGAACGCGATGAGCTGCTCCTCGTAGCCGCCATCGGCATAGAGCGCGCGGTATTCGCCACCGTGGAAAAGCGCGGCATGCGCCTTGCGCACGGCAAGGCCTTGGCGAATGACGTGCAGCTTCGCGCGGCCGTCGGCGAGATCGGCGAGCAGCGCCGCCGGCTGGCGCGCGCCCTTCCCGAGCTCGGCGAGCAATCGGTGCCTCGCACCGAAATCGATCGGGCGCCGGTTGTCGGGGTCGACGAGGCTGAGATCGATGAGCTCGGTGCCCTGGTAGTAGTCGGGCACGCCGGGCGAAGCCACTTTGAGGAGCGCCTGCGAGAGGGAAACCAGAAACCCGAGATGCGCGATCCGCGGCATAGCCTCGGCGAGCTCCTTCTGGAAGAGCGGATTGGCGAGCGACTCGGTGACGAAGCGCTCGAGCGCCGCTTCGTAGTCGCCGTCGGGGTTGATCCAGCTCGTGCGGAGCTTCGCTTCGCGCGCGGCCTTCAGCATGTACGTCTTCAGCCGCTCCGCCTCCGCCGGCCAGATGGCGATCAGCGCCTGGTAAAAGTGGTACTCATCGACCCGGGAGGGCGCACTCTCGCCATGCACCTCGGTGCGATGACTGCGGTTGATGACGCTCCAGCGCCGCAGCCACAGCCGCCAGCTCGACGAGAGCTCGGAGAGCACCGCCAGCCGCGCGCGCGCATCCTCCGAGCGCTTGGTGTCGTGGGTGGAGCTCGCGAGCATCGTGTAAGGCCGCTCGCGCGCGCGGCGCTCCGCGGCCGCATGGAACGCTTTCAGCGAAAGCCCGTAGTGCGCCGGATGCCCGCCGACCTCATTGAGCGCGATCAGGCGGTTGTAGCGGTAGAACGCCGTGTCCTCGTCGCCCTTGGCGACCACCGGCGCGGTGAACTGCTGGTAGCGCATCGCGAAGCGCAGCATCTCCTGGCGGCGCAGCCCTGCGGGCGGCGCCGCATCCAACGTGAGAACGCCGTGCACGAAATCGAATACGCTGGGATCGGCGATGCGGCTCGCGCGCTTCGCCGCCTTCACCGCCCAGTCGATCCACTTGCGGTCGGCGGCGGAGACGCCGCGCGCGCCGACGTAGGTGCGGTACACCGGGAAGCGCGCCGCGATCTCGGCGAGCGCCTTGCGCAGCCCGCTCGCGGTGTGGTCGCGCGTGAAGCGGTTGCCCTGCGCGATGCGTGCGAGCCAGTTGGAGAGCATGTGCAGCTCGGCGGCGAGCGTCGTGTTCATGATCAGATAACGGCTCGCGATCGATGCCTCGGCGAAGCTCGCGCGCTCGCCGGTGAAGCGCTGGTAGATGCGGTCGAAGTGGCTTTCCGCCGTCTGGTCGATGTAGACGCCGGTGAGGAGATTGGCGTAGCGGTAGCCGGTCGTGCCGTGCACCGGCCAGTCCGCGGGCAGGTGCTCGTACTCCGCCAGGATCTTCTCCACCACGATCCACGGGCGCACGAACGCCTCGTTCAGGCGCTCGAGGTATTCGCGCGGATCGGCGAGGCCGTCCGGGTGGTCGATGCGCAGCCCATCGATGCCGCCGCGCTTTGCCAGGCGGCAGATCAGCGCATGCGTCGCCTCGAACACCGTGCGGTCCTCGACGCGCACGCCGGCGAGGTCCGTGATCTCGAAGAAGCGCCGGTAGTTGATCTCGTCGGAGGCCACGCGCCAGTAGGCGAGCCGATAGTGCTGCTGCTCGAGCAGGCGGTGCAGCGCGAGCGGGTCTTTCATCTCGCCCGGCTTGAGCGCGCGCGTGCTCTTCGCGTTGAGCGGAAAGCGGTGATCGAAGTAGCGCACGCTCCAGCGGCCGCCCTTGTTCTCGAGCTTGAGCTCGCCCGCTTCCAGCGCTTCGCCGTAGTGCTTGCCCAGCACCGGCAGCAACAGCTTGCCGCGCGACCAGTCGATGTCGAAGTAGCGCGCGTAGGGCGATGCCCTGCCCTTTTCCAGCACGTCGAGCCACCATGCGTTGTCCGCGTGCAGCACGCCCATGTGGTTCGGCACGAGGTCGGGCACGAGACCCATGCCGTGCTCGCGCAGCGCCTCGATCAGCTTGCGCAGCTCCGCTTCGGTGCCGATCTCAGGATTGACCGCGTTGTGGTCGATGACGTCATAGCCGTGCATGCTGCCCGGCCGTGCTTTCAGGAACGGTGATGCGTACAGGTGGCTGATGCCCAAGCGCGCGAGGTAGGGAATCAGCCGAATGGCATCCGCGAAGCGGAAGCCCTTGTGGAACTGCAGCCGGTAGGTGGCATCCGGCGCGCGCTGGGGCACGCCGCGGGCGATGCTGCGCTCGGCCATCACCTCCGCCGTCGCTGCCACGCGCGCATCGCCCGCCCAGCCTTCGAGCGCGAGCGGCAGCTTCCGGCGCCAGTTCGGATGTTCGGCCACCGTTGCCGGCAGGTTGGCCTGCTCCAATACTTCGAGCATGTCCTCGGGTTGCACCGTGGCGATCTTGCATGGCGTGCGCGCGATGTAGAGATGCGCCGAGCGCGCCGAGCGGTCGAAGCCTTCGCGCGCCAGCGCGCGTTGCAGCTTGGCGAGCTCGCTGCGCCTTAGCGAGCGTTCCTTCTGCGCATCGACGGTGAGGCCGACCTTGTCGCGCCAATCGAGGTCGTGCTCGGCCCAGTAGCCGCGCCAGGTCGGCAGATCGTGCGTGCTCACGCAGACGAGCGCGTCGCGCGGATAGGCGCGGGGCGGCGCGAGCTCGCCGTCGGGCGTCTTCTCGAAGTAGAGCGGACGGTAGGAAAGCACGCCCGCCTGGTTGAGCTTGGCGCGCAGCTCCGCCGAGACGGTGCCGAGATCCTCGCCCACCACAAGGCAGCGGCGCGCGCGGCTTTCCTCGGCCAGCACTGCGAGAAGATCGTCGAGCGGGTAGTTGAGGTAGCCGCCGCGGTCGGCCTTCGCGCCCCGCGGGATCCAGTAGAGGCGCGAGAGCGCCATCACGTGGTCCATGCGCAGCGCGCCGCCGAGCGGCATGTTCGCCCGCAGGAGCTCGCGGAACGGCCGGTAGCCGCTCGCGCGTAGCGCGCGCGGCGAATATGGCGGCAGGCCCCAGTCCTGGCCCTTGGGATTGAACTCGTCGGGCGGCGCGCCGCAAGTCGCCTCTAGCGCATAGGACTCCTGGTCGGCCCAGACTTCGGCGCCGCCACGATCGGCGCCCAGCGCGAGATCGACGTAGAGCCCGACCGGCATGCCGAGCTCCTGCGCGCGGCGCTGCACCGCCGCGAGCTGCGCCCGGGTGATGATCTGCAGCCAGTCGTGGTACGCGACGCGACGCGCATGGCGCCTGGCGAACTTGCGCACGGCGCGCGAATCGGGGTCGCGATAGTCGCGCGGCCAGCGATCCCATCCTCCGCCGTGCTCCTCGCGCAGCGCCTCGTAGATCGCGTAGGTGCTCGGCTTTGCTGCGCTCGGTCTTGCGTCGCGGAAGATGAGGCCGAGCACATGCGTCTTCAGCACCGCCACGCCGGCGTAGTTGACGAGCGGCGCGCGGCGCAATTGCTCGAGCTTGCGCTGGAAGGCTTTCGTCGCCACGAGCCGCTGTGCGGCGGCGCTGCGCGCATATTCCGGGATGGCGGTGACGTCCAGGTACAGGTAATTCAGGGCGAGGCGGCTCGACGGGCTGTAGGGACTCGCCTGCGTTGCGTGCAGCGGATTCACGCCGACCACGCCCGCACCGCACGCGGCGCCGAGCTCGACGAGCGTGCGCAGGTCGCCGAAATCGCCGATGCCCCAGTTTCTCTCCGAGCGCAGGCCGTAGAGCTGCACGGCGAAGCCCCAGATGCGGCCGCCCTGCGCGAGGAGCTCCGGCTCGTAGCAGCGCCCCGGCTCGAGCTTTACCTTGGCCGGCCTGCGCTCGGGGCCGAGCGAGCGCGCCAGCGCCTCGCGCGTCTCGGGATCAATGCGCTTCTCGTGCCCCCAGACGTCGAGATAGCTCTCGGCAACCTCTGAATTCCGATCCAGGGTCGTAATTACTTCCTGTGGGGCGTGATCACGCCGCATTAAGCGCATTCAGCAAATAGCCAACAGGAAATAGGACGAGAGCTAGGACCGCCGCTGTCAAGTCGACGTAATGACCCGGGCTGTTCTCAAGCCCCCAACCCATCCAGGGAAAGAGCCCGAGACTTTCGGCCAGGTGGGAGAGTACGACGATCAGCAGCCCAGCCGCTCCAATCACCTGGAGGAGAAACGCGATGCTGCGCCGTCTCCAAAACTGCACCCACGATGCGAAGACCAGAATGCTCGCAGGCAATAGTGCGACGAGCGCTGTAGAAATGATTACGACCCTGGATCGGAATTCAGCCACCAGTTGACGGTCCACGGGCCGCCGGGCGCGCCGTTGGTCCAGAGCGGCTTGGCGCTCGGCTGGTCTTCGACTGCGACCGGCTCGTCGCCGCAGTTGGCGATGAGCATGAGCTTGTCCCACGTCACCTGGAACGCGCGCTCGCCGAGCATGCGGTAGCGACCGGGGCCGCAGTCGAGCGGCACGATGTGGCTCTGGCGGAGCGTGAGCAGGTGCTTGTAGTGCGCGAGCCAGACGTGGTCGGCCTTCGGCCAATCGAGCACCGAGGCTTGGAACGTGCTCTCGGCGAGCGGGTCGGGGATCTCCCCGGTGAAGCCGGCGAAGCGCGAGAACTCCGCGCGCCGGCCTTTGCGCACTGCCTCGCCCAGCTCGCCGTCGAAATCGCAGAAGAAGAGAAACGGCTGCCGGCAGCCCCATTCCTCGCCCATGAAAATGAGCGGCGGCGACGGCGCGAGCAGCTGGATGGCGGTGAGCGCTTTCAGCTTCTTCGGGTCGGCAAGCATCGTCAAGCGCTCGCCGAGCGCGCGGTTGCCGATCTGGTCGTGGTTCTGCAGGAAGTCGACGAAGCATGAGGGCGGCAGGGCGCTGCTTTTTTCCCCCCGGGGAGCATGGGTGAACGGTGAGCGCTCTCCCTGGTAGGCGAAGCCCTCCGCGAGGCAGCGCGCGAGATGGCGCGCCGGCGCATCCGCATAGGCGACGTAATAGCCGTCGGCCTCGCCGGTGGCGAGCACGTGATAGGCGTGGTGCGAGTCGTCGTTCCACTGCGCGTTGTACTTGCCGGGACCGACGAAGCGCGCCTGGTTGGCGTCGTTCTCGAGCACCAGGTGCTTTCGCGCCGGCACGGCGTCGCGGATCTCCTCCAGGATGTGGCGCGGCGAGTCGTCGTGGATCGCGTGCACGGCGTCGAAGCGCAGTCCGTCGAAGTGGTACTCCTCCAGCCAGTAGAGCGCGTTGTGGACGAAGTACTGGCGCACCACGTCGTTCGCGAAATCGATGGCCGCGCCCCACGGCGTCTTGTGGCGCTCGGTGAAGAATGGCGGCGCATAGAGGCCGAGATAATTTCCCTTCGGCCCGAAGTGGTTGTAGACGACGTCGAGGAACACCATGAGCCCCGCCGCATGCGCGGCCTCGACCAGCGCCTCCAGGTCCTCGGGCCTGCCGTAGGCGCCGTCGGGTGCATAGGGCAGCACGCCGTCGTAGCCCCAGTTGCGCCGACCGGCGAAGTCCGAAAGCGGCATCAGCTCGATCGCGGTGATGCCGTGCTCGGCGAGATGGCCGAGCTTCGAAATCGCCGCGCGATACGTACCCTCGGGCGTGAAGGTGCCGACGTGCAGCTCGTAGATCACCGCCTCGCCCCACGGGCGGCTGCGCCAGCCCGCGTCCTTCCACGGGTAGCGGCTCGGATCGATCACCTCGCTCGGCCCGTCGACATCGCGCGGCTGGAAGCGCGAGGCCGGATCGGGCACGAGCTGCCCGCCGTCGATGCGGTATTGATAGAGCGTACCCGCGCCGGCGTCGCGCTCGATGAGCTCGTACCAGCCGCCCGGGGCGCTTTGCATGCGCCGCGCGCGGCTGCCGATGACGACGTCCACTGTCTTGGCAGCCGGCGCCCAAAGCCGGAAACGCACGCCGCCCTGCGCGAGCATTGCGGCGCCGAAGGGCATGGCGTGGCCGCGGATCAGCGTTTCTTGCGCGGCCACCAGCGATCGAGCAGCTCTGCGGCCCACTCGCGGCCGCCCAGGCCAAAGGCGAGTGCGAGCGCGAACACGACGCCCGCGAGCAGGATGAGAAAGGTCTGGCGCACGATGTCGCCCCCGACGTTCACCTGGTCGAGCGCGATCAGCACGACGAAGGCGAGGATTGCGTAGCGCGCGAGGTTGCCGAGGAGATCGGCGTCCTGCATGTGCACGTTGCGGAAATAGGCCGACACGGCGTTGCCGACGAACTTGGCGAAGTAGGCGCCGAAGGCGAGGATGAGGAGCGCGACCAGCACCTTGGGCACGAAGAGCAGCACGCGCGACAGGAGATCGGTGACGTACGCGAGCCCGAGCATGTTGAAGCCGACCACCAGCGCGGCGAGGATCACGATCCAGTAGACGAGCCACGCCAGGATGTCGGTCGCATCCATGCGGATGCCGCCGTCACGCAGAAACCCGTCGATGCCCGCGCGGTCGGTGACGACGTTGAAGTTCACCTTGCGCAGCCCCCGGCTGATCGCGAAGCGCACCATCTTCGCGATCAGCCAGCCGACGATCAGCACGATCAGCGCGAGCGCGAGGCGCGGCAGGAAGTCGGCGATCTGCGTGAGGAACACGCGCAGCGGCTCGAGGATGACCTCGATGCGGTCCACGGTCAGCCTCCTTCGAGCAGGGCCATCAGACCCTGCACCGGGATGTGCATCCAGTCGGGCCGGTTAGCGGCCTCGTAGCGCAGCTCGTAGAGCACCTTCTCCATCTCCGCGAGCTGCAGCACGCCGCGCATGTCATCGAACGACTCGTACACGCCGCTTGCCTCCATCGCGGCGGCATAGGCCTGCAGGAAGGCCTTGCGTGCCGAGCGCTCCCAGTCCTGCAGCGCGGGGCCGAGGCGCTCGATGGCGGGCTCGGTGCGCTCGCGCAGCTCGGTCGAGCCGCGCGCGTAGCTGAACGAGCGCAGCATCCCCGCAACGTCGCGCAGCGGCGTGTGCTTGCGGCGGCTCTCGGCGAGCGGACGCGACGGCTCGCCCTCGAAGTCGATGATCAGGAAGTCGTTATTGGAAACCAGGACCTGGCCGAGGTGGTAGTCGCCGTGGTGGCGCGTCTTCAGCGCTTTGCGCTTGGGTGCCGCGCACGCGTCGATGAACGCGAGTATCCGCGCGCGCTGCGCCGAGACGGCCTTCGCCTTGTCGCTCTTCTCGATGATGCGCAGCGTCTCGTCGGCCTCCTGGCGCACGCGCGCGCGCCAGGCATCGACGTCCTGCGTGGTGAGCGGCTCGGGCTCGAACGCGGCATCGCCCTTCGCGCCGGCGAAGGCGCGGTGCAATTCCGCGGTACGCGTCGCGAGCGTCTGGATGAGCGTGAGATACGCCCCGTGCGTCTCCTCCTCGCGCATGCTTTCGACGAAGCGCTCGAGATAAGAGAGCGTGTAGCTCCACGCATCGCCCTGGTTCGGTACATAGGCCTGCAGGAGCGCGAGCGCGGCCGATTCGCCGCCGGCCGGCAGGTATTCGACCGCGCCGGCGAGCGGCACGCAGTGCTTGAAGTGCGCGACCTCGGTGAGGAAGCGCCCGACTTCGAGCTCGGGATGCATCCCCTGCCGGATGCGCCGGAAGCACTTGAGGAACAGGCGCTCGCCGAGCGTGACCGAGGTGTTGGTGCTTTGCGTGTGCAGCGCACCCATCGTCAGGCTCACCACTTCTTCGCCCGCCAGCTCGGCGAACTTCGACGTCGGCGTGAAGCGCAGCGTGCCGTTCGCCGTGGGCATTGTGCGCTTCTCGCCGATGGCCTTGACCACGTGGCGGCAGAAGGCTTCATCGGCGAGGGCGTCCGCCATCACGCCGACGTTCGCCTGCTGGCGCACGCGCGCCACCGCGAGCGCCGAGAGCGCGCGCAGCTGGTCTTCGTCCTCTTCCCAGCCGAGCGCGAGCGGCAGGAAGTACAGCGCGTCGCGCACCGTGAGGAAGCTCAGGAGCCACGAGAGGCGCCCGACGTCCCAGATCACGTGGTCCTTCACGGTGGCGTTGCGCACCGGCTCGCCCTTTTGCGCGTACCAGCGCTGCGCCTCGATGAATTTCGGCAGCACCTCGACTTCGAGCCGCTCGCGCAGCTGCTCGGCCATGCCGATGCGCCAGGGCACGACGCGGTCGCGGAAGAAGCTCGTCCAACTGTCGAAGAGCACCAGCACCGGCGCCTCCTCGTGCACCAGCATCTCCTTGTGCCAGTCCGGCGCGGGCACGTCCTGGGCGAGGCGGAACCAGTAGAAGGCGTGCGCGGGCAGCGTGAGGAGATAGGGCAGCTCGCCGACCGGCGGGAACGCCGTACGGCCGAGGAGCTCGACCGGCACGCGGCCGCGGTACTTCTTCAGGCCGAGCTCCACCGGCTGCGCCGCGCGCGACAGGTTCGCGACGCAGAGAATCGCCTCGTCGCCGAGCTCGCGCATATAGGCGAGCACCTTGCGATTCCCGGCCGGCAGGAACGCGAGGCTGCCACGGCCGAAGGCGTGGCTCGTCTTTCTCACGGCGAGCATGCGCTTCATCCAGTTGAGGAGCGACCCGGGGTCGCGGCTCTGCGCTTCGACGTTCACGGCCTCGTAGCCGTAGATCGGATCCATGATCGGCGGCAGATACAAGCGCTGCGGATCGGCGCGCGAGAAGCCGGCGTTGCGGTCGGGGCTCCACTGCATGGGCGTCCTCACGCCGTTGCGGTCGCCGAGATAGATGTTGTCCCCCATGCCGATCTCGTCGCCGTAGTACAGGACCGGCGATCCGGGCATGGAGAGAAGCAGGCTATTCATCAGCTTGATGCGTTCGCGATCGTTCTCCATGAGCGGTGCGAGACGCCGCCGGATGCCGAGGTTGATGCGCGCCTGCCGGTCGGCGGCGTACATGCGCCAGAGGTAATCGCGCTCCCTGCTCGTCACCATCTCGAGCGTCAGCTCGTCGTGGTTGCGCAGGAAGATCGCCCACTGGGAGAGCGCCGGGATTTCCGGCGTCTGCTGCATGATCTCCACCACCGGGTGGCGGTCCTCCTGCGCGATCGCCATGTACATGCGCGGCATCAGCGGGAAGTGGAACGCCATGTGGCACTCGTCGCCCTCGCCGAAGTACGGGCGCACGTCCTCGGGCCATTGATTCGCCTCGGCGAGCAGCATCCGGTTCTGGTAGCGCGCGTCCATGTGCGCGCGGATCTGCTTCAGCACGAGATGCGTTTCCGGCAGGTTCTCGTTGTTCGTTCCCTCGCGCTCGCAGAGATACGGAATGGCATCCAGCCGGAAGCCGTCGACGCCCATGTCCGCCCACGACTGCAGGACCTTCAGCACCGCGCGCACGACATGCGGATTGTCGAAGTTGAGGTCCGGCTGATGGCTGAAGAAGCGGTGCCAGTAGTACTGCTTCGCCACCGGATCCCACGCCCAGTTCGAGGCCTCGGTGTCGGTGAAGATGATGCGCGTGCCCTTGTACTTCTGGTCGCTGTCGCTCCACACGTAGTAGTTGCGCTTGCGCGAGCCCTTCGGCGCGCGCCGCGCCGCCTGGAACCAGGTGTGCTGGTCGGAGGTGTGGTTGATCACGAGCTCGGTGATCACCTTGAGCCCGCGGCGATGCGCCTCGGCCACGAACGAGCGGAAGTCCTCGCGCGTCCCGTAGTGCGGATGCACGTTGCGGTAATCGGCGACGTCGTAGCCGTCGTCCTTGAGCGGCGACGGATAGAACGGCAGCAGCCACACCGCGTTGACGCCGAGCTCCTGGATGTAATCGAGCTTCGCGGTGAGCCCGCGGAAGTCGCCGATGCCGTCGCCGTTCGAGTCGAGGAACGCCTTGACGTGCAGCTGGTAGATGACCGCGTCCTTGTACCAGAGCGCGGTGTCCGGCAGCGCGGGCTGCGCCTCGGCGACGGCGACGAGCTGGTTATTTTCGCGTAACACGGAAGACGTGCGCCGGCAGCGTGTGGGGGTTGAGCTGCACGAAGTTGCGCCGCCCTTTCCAGGTGTAGTGGCCGGCGGCGACGAGATCGTGCAGCTCGTAAGTGTCGCCGGGCGCGCGGTCGAAATCTACCCACCCGGACTGCGTATTTCGCGGGTCGAGATTCACCGCCACCAGGATGAGGTTGTCCCCCGCCTGTTTGGAGTAGCAGATGAGCTGGTCATTGTCGGTCGGATGGAAGCGCAGGCTCCAGTCGCTCTGCAGCGCGGAATTCTCCTTCCTCACGGCGTTCAAGCGGCTGATGAGCGGGCGCAGGCTGTCCGGCCGGTCGCGCTCCCAGCGCTTGATCTCGTACTTCTCCGAGTTGAGGTACTCCTCGCTTCCCGGCTCGCGCGGCGTCGCCTCCATCAGCTCGTACGCCAGGCCGTACATGCCGTAATTGGCCGCGAGCGTGGTCGCCAAGACCAGGCGGGCGATGAACGCGGGGCGCCCGCCGTGCTGCAGATACTCGTGCAGGATGTCGGGCGTATTCGGCCAGACGTTTGGCCGGAAGTATTCGCGCGACGGCTGCTGCGCGAGCTCGGTGAAGTACTCGGTCAGTTCCCAGCGCGTGTTGCGCCAGGTGAAGTAGGTGTACGACTGCGTGAAGCCGAGCTTCGCCAGCCTGTGCATCACGCGGGGCCGGGTGAACGCCTCCGAGAGGAAAATCAGCTCGGGATGCTTGGCTTTCAGCTCCGGGATGCACGACTCCCAGAAGGCAAAGGCCTTGGTGTGCGGGTTGTCGACCCGAAAGATCGTCACGCCGTGGCCGATCCAGAACTCGAAGATGCTCTTCAGCTCGGCCCAGAGGCCGCGCCAGTCTTTGCTTTCAAAGTCGAATGGATAAATGTCCTGGTACTTCTTCGGCGGGTTCTCGGCGTACTGCACGGTGCCGTCGGGCCGCTGCTTGAACCACGCCGGGTGCTCGCGCACATAGGGATGGTCGGGCGAGCACTGGAATGCGATGTCCAGCGCGACCGAAATGCCGCGGCGGCGCGCCTCGGCCACCAGCGCGTCGAAGTCGGCGAAGGTGCCAAGCTGCGGATGCAGGGCCTTGTGCCCGCCCTCCTTTGCACCGATCGCCCACGGGCTGCCCACCTCCTCGGGCTTGGCTTTTAGCGCGTTGTTCTTGCCCTTGCGCTCGGTCATGCCGATCGGGTGCACCGGCGGCAGATAGAGCACATCGAAGCCCATCGCTTCAACTTCGGGCAGGAAAGCGATCAGATCGCGCAAGCTCGCATGCTTGCCGTCGCCGCGCACCGAGCGCGGGAATAGCTCATACCAGCTGGAAAAGCGTGCGCGGACTGGATCCACCACGACCTGGAGCGTTCTTTCGTACTGGAGAAGGCGCGATGGATCGGGCGGCGGCGACTTGAGAACCATGGCGGTGGCATAGCGCTCTTCAGCCGGCCGCGCGGCGTCCTTCAGCACCGGGTTGCAGGAGAGCGCGCCGCCGATGAGGAAATCGACCGTGAGGTCCTGCCCGGCCTCGTGGCGCTTGCGCAAGTCGCGCTGCCAGGTGAGGAAGGGATCGGTCCAGCCGCGCACCGTGTACTCGTATCGCCCGAGCTCGGCGACGCGGAAGGACGCGCTCCAGTGATCGTTGCCGAGGAACTGCATCGGCACAGCCTGCCAGTCGCGCGCGCCGGCGTGGCGCCAGAGAAGCTCGGCGACGACCGCGTCGTGGCCGTCGGTGAAGACGTCGGCCTCGACGAGCACCTCGTCGCCGATGGCGCGCTTCACCGGATAGCGCCCGCAGTCGACCTCGGGACGGACCGACTCGATGATGACCCTAGGCGGAGCGAGTTTCTCTATGGCGTCGCTATTCAGGCTTGAAGAAGAGCGCAGCTAACGGGGGGACGGTGATGGAGAGGGAGTGGCTGAAGTCCTCGTATGGCATCGGCGTCGCCTCGCAGCCGCCGTAGTTGCCAAGGCCGCTACCGCCGTACATCGGGGCGTCGCTGTTCAGGAGCTCGCGCCAGTAGCCGCCGCGCGGCACGCCGATGCGGTAGTTCAGCCGCGGCACCGGCGTGAAGTTCGCCACGATCACCGTGTGGTCCTGCGGGTTCTTCGCGCGCCGCAGGAATGACATGACGCTGTTCTCGTTGTCGCAGCAGTCAATCCACTGGAAGCCGGCGAAGTCGAAATCGACCTCGTGCAGCGAGGACTCGCGCTGATAGGTGTGATTCAGGTCCTGGATCCAGCGCCGCAGCCCTTCGTGTTCGGGATACTGCAGCAGGTGCCAGTCGAGGCTCGTGTCGTAGTTCCACTCGCGCCACTGGCCGAACTCGCTGCTCATGAACATCAG
>Ga0066660_10000503_pt1 | contig 13888 bp, 6 predicted proteins | sample GraSoiAngelo_109_FD_75177 | JGI IMG/M metagenome (GOLD analysis project Ga0066660, IMG submission 75177) | Grasslands soil microbial communities from the Angelo Coastal Reserve, California, USA - 14_0903_12_20cm | ecosystem: Environmental > Terrestrial > Soil > Grasslands | place: USA...
ACACGTTTGCCGTGCCGCAGCCTCAGGAATCTTTTGTACTCGCCGCTACCGAACACGACAATGGATGGAATGAGTGGGAGGTGCTGCCGGAAATCGATCCGGTGACATTTTTACCGTATAGCTTCATGTCCATTCCAACACGAGACCACATTGAGCTGTACCAGCGGGGAATTGAGCGCGTCGTCAAAGTGGACCACTACGCCGGGCTGCTCGTGAGCATGTACTGCCTCGGGCTCTATGACCGCACTCGCGCGACGATGCCGGGTTTTTCCGCGAAATACATCAAGTCGCAGGAATCGCAAACGGTGAATGATTTTTTGCAGACGCTGCGGCTTCAGCAGTTGCGATTGAAAGTGGATTTGCGCGCGGATCCCAAGATGAAAGATTATGCGGATGAAAAATGGCTGCAGGCAAACTCGCTGCGCCTGGAAGCGCTGGACCGGCTGTCCTTGTATTTTTGCATGGGACCGCTGGAGGGCGCGACCATCGACGCGGTTCCCGCCGATTATCATGGTCAAGAAGTGGACTGGAATTTGCAGCCCGAAGGGAACAACTCCGTGGCGCTCGAGCCTTACCCGTTCCGGCGCGATCCGCTGGAAATCAGCATTCTAGCCCGAAAAATTCCGCGGCGGCGCTACTCGGATAACGGAGACTTTCAGAAGTTGGTGGGGCAAGCGCCGTACTTCGCCCTGAAATACACGCTACGCGCCGGAAGCGCACACATGCGCGTGCACGGCGCAGCAATCTGATCAGGTCAATTGGAGGCCGCGGGTCTCCGGAAGAACCAGAGCAAGAAGGGCCGCCACAAGAAAAGCTCCCGCCAGTAGAAAAAACGCCGGAAGAAAACCGAATCGCGTGGCCATCGCGCCCACCGCGAAGGGTGCTGCGGCCGACAGCCCACGCCCCACGTTGTAACTGAGGCCCATGGAGGTGGCGCGAATCTCTCCGGGGAAAAGTTCGCTGGCTATGGCCGCGTAGCCGGAGAAGAAACCCGTACCGAAGAATGCGACGAAAGGGCCAAGAAGCAAAAGCACGAGCGGGCTTTGAATGACGGCATAGAGCGGAACTAATATCGCGGCGATGAGCAAGTAGGTGAAGTACGGTTTGCGCCGGCCAAACGCGTCCGCAAAAAATCCGAACGAGGCGTAGCCCAGCCATTTTCCCGGAGAGAGCGCCAAATAAAAGGTTGTGCCTACGACGAGGCTGAGACCGCGGCCTCCCTTCGAGACAGGAAGAGACAGGAAACTCGGAATCCAGGTAAAGAGTCCCCAATAGCCGAACATGCTGAAGGCGTTCATGGCCGTGGCCAGAATTCCTTTTCGCAAGACGTCTTTTTGAAGAAGCTTGCGAAACTCGGCGGGCTTTTCTTCTTTCGCGCGGTTCTTCCATAGTTCAGGTTCAGGAACACCGCGGTAAATCCAGAAGGCGAGAAACGCGGGTAGAACGCCTGCAAAGAACACGGCGCGCCAGCCGAAATGCGGAAAGACGATCAGAACGATAATTGCCGCCACAGCTTCCCCAATGGCGTAGGAAGACTGCATGAGGCCCAGGGCTCTTCCGCGATGTTCGGCGCGCCACGTCTCGGCGATGAGCGCGGCGCCGCTGCTCCATTCGCCCCCCATGCCCAAACCGAGCAGAAAGCGAAAGGCCGCGAGTTGAGGTATGGAATGGGAAAGACCACAAGCCGCGCTGGAAATGGAATAAACGAGGATGGAACCCATCAAAGCGCGCGTGCGGCCAAAGCGATCCGCAAGAACACCGAAAAGGAGGCCGCCAATCGCGGAAGCGATCAGCGTGAGGGAATTAAGAAAGCCTCCGGTGGATTTGCTCATGCCGAACTCGGTCATCAGATAGGCGAGGACGAACGAGTACAGCATGACGTCCATGGCGTCGAGCATCCAACCCAGGCCGCCGGCAATGAGGGATTTGCGTTCCGCGGGAGAAATGTCCCGCGGCCACGCGAAAGGCGACGCCGAGCGCAAAGAAGCGCGGGTTGGGGGAGCGGAGTCGCCAGATGTCATTTGGTCTTGCCGCCATTAGGCCGTTCGCTATGGGTGCGTGGCGCGATCGATGCTTTCCGCGATGCGCTGAACGAGAAGCGCTAACTCCAACATCCCGCGCCAAACGAGAACGCCTACGAAGAAAGACACAATCCCTATGCCAAAGTTGATCAGCCCTTCTGCGGGGGACTGCTGGGATCCCTGGACCACGTAGACGACGACGTCGATACCGCCCGCAAGAATGCCAATGATGTAAAGAACCTTCACGATGCGGCGCATGATCTGTTGTTGGAACGAAAAGTCAACGAGACCCGCAAAGAAGTTCTTTTCCTCGGGCATGAAGCCTCCTGGCGAAATTGTGATGAAAAGCCGGGCAATGATTTAGGTAAGGCTTTTCCGGGGGATAAGTCAAGAAGGTTTAAGGAACGTTTAAGGAACGAAGTCGAGAGTCGACCGTTAAAAGTCAACCGGCGAGCCAAGGAAAACGGAATCGCTGTTTGGCGAATAGGCTCCAAAGTTTAGCCGAGCTTTCTCATTCTTCGCGTGACATTCTTGGTCTTTCCCCTTGCACTTCGACAAGAGAGGTGCTATGGTGCTGGCGTCTTGTCGAAGTGAAGGGGGAGCGAATGACCGCGCAACGGATTGACCTGCCGCAAGGAACTTTGGATTTGCTGATTTTGCGAACGCTGGGGCTGCAGCCGCAGCATGGCTGGGCCATCTCCGAGCGCATCCAGCAGATTTCGAGCGACGTGTTGCGGGTGCAGCAAGGCTCCTTGTATCCCGCGCTCCACCGGCTGGAACGGCGCGGCTGGATCAAAGCGCGATGGGGAACTTCGGACAACAATCGGCGCGCCAAGTATTACGAGCTGACGAAATCCGGCCGGCGGCAACTCGAAGCGGAAAAGGTAGCGTGGGACAAACTGACGGCAGCCGTGGCGCAGGTGCTTGGGACGGCGTAGAGCGTGGAAGCAATGAAGTAAGGAAGCGAGGAAGTAGTGAAATAAGGGGATAAAACCGTTTGGGGATGTTGGGGTAGGAGTGAGTGATGTTCAGTGTTTTGTGGCTTCGAGTGAGGGCGGTGTTCCGGCGGAAGTCTGTGGAAACGGAATTGGATGAGGAACTGGGGTCTCACTTGGAGCGGCAAGTCGAGAAGTATGTGCAGGGCGGATTGAGCCGCGAAGAGGCGATACCACGGGCACGGGCGGAATTTGGCGGAGTTGAACTGGCGAAAGAGGAATGTCGGGACGCGCGCGGAGTGCGATTTCTCGAAACGTTGCTTCAGGACGCGCGCTACGGCTTGCGCGTGCTGCGCAAATCTCCTGGGTTCGCCGCGGTGGCGGTGGTTACTTTGGCCCTGGCCATCGGAGCCGACACCTCTATTTTTTCTGCGGTTTACGCGGTTTTGCTCAAACCGCTGCCGTTTAAGGATTCAAACCGGCTCGTCTTCATCGAAAAGAAAAATCCGCCGCGCGGCTGGACTCGGAACCCTATTTCGCCGGCGGAGATTCTCGCGTGGCGGGAGCAGAGCGGCGCTCTCGAAGACGTGGCGGCATACACGTTGAGCGACTGTGTGCTGACCGGCGCAGCAGAAGCCGAAGAGGATCCTTGCGAGACGATTTCCAGTAACCTGTTTCCCCTGTTGGGCGTGAATCCGATTTTAGGAAGGACGTTTTCTGCTGATGAGGACAAGCCAGAAGGGCCGCGGGTTGCGATTCTGAGCTACGGATTGTGGCAGCGCCGGTTCGCGGGGGATGAGAACGTAATCGGCCGCGCCATGGATATTGACGGAGCTAGTTATACCGTTGTTGGAGTTATGCCTTCCGATTTCTCGCATCTGTACGATCCTCCTCAGTCGCAGTACGACACGCTCTCCGACGCGGGCGCCGCGCTATGGCTCGCCGGGATTGGTCTTTCTCCCGTGCACGCGTGGAATGATTACTTCGGAATTGGCCGGCTGAAGACCGGCATCAATTTGCAAGAGGCTGCGGTGCGGATGGACGCGGTTTCGGCTCGCATCGACACGCTGATTCCCGAACTGAAAGGGTGGCGGGCGCAGCTCCTGAGCTTGCGCGAGATGAACGCAGGCGATACGCGACCAGCGCTGCTTGTTCTGATGGGAGCAGTCCTTTTTGTCCTGCTGATTGCGTGCGCGAACATCGCCAACCTGTTCCTCGCGCGTGGCGCGGGCCGCGCGAACGAGTTTGCGGTCAGAAGCGCACTAGGCGCCGGTCAGGGTCGAATTGTGCGCCAGCTTTTGACCGAGAGCTTGGTCGTTTCGATGTCGGGCGGGGCCTTAGGAGTCTTGCTGGCTTCCTGGGGATGCAAGGCCTTGGTGGCGCTGGCGCCGGCATTCCTTCTGAAATCCGTGCCAAGCTTGGGCACGCTGAATCTGCAGGTCCTTTGCTTTGCCCTCGTGACGGTGATGCTGACGACTTTGTTTTTCGGACTCGCGCCCGCGCTTCAGGCCGCCCGGCCGCATTCCACGGAAACACTTAAGGAAACCGGCCGCAGTTCGTCGCAGAGTCCCCGCAGCCGGCGCTTTCGCAATGCTCTGGTTGTTTCTGAGATCGCCCTGGCCATGGTGCTGTTGATTGGGGCGGGGCTTATGGTGCGAACCCTAGCGCAGCTTAGCCGGGTGAACCTGGGGTTCAATCCATCCAATGTTCTCACGTTGCGCGTGCCCCTCTCCGGGGAACGGTACACGGAACCTCAAGCCCGTGTGCAATTCTGGGAACGACTGCTCTCCGCAGTTGAATCGTTACGCAATGTGGAGTCCGCGAGCGTCTCTCGCGGCCTGCCGATCTACGGATGGAACGGCCAGTTCTTTACTACCGCAGATGATCCCAATCCGCCGGCAGGGCACGTGCCGGACGCGAATTACATCATTGTTAGTCCCAACTATTTCCGCGTACTGCGGATTCCCATGCGAAAAGGGCGGAGCTTCAGCGATCAGGATACGCAGAGCAGCGAGCGAGTTGCGATTGTGAATGAGATGCTGGCACGAACCTACTGGCCGGGCGAGGATCCGCTGGGTAAACAGTTGAGAGTCGGCGGCCAGGGGCCATGGCTTACCGTGGTCGGAGTCGCAGAAAATGTCCTGAGCCAAGGGCCCGCCGACCGCGCTCACGCGGAGATTTATGTTCCCTACCAACAGTATCCCTGGCTGCTTGGCGGACCAAAGCATTTGCTCGTGCGAACTTCTGCTGCGGCAAAACCGGAGAGCCTGGTACACGCCGTCGTGCGGGAGATTCATCGTCTCGATAAAGACCAGCCGGTGGCGGACACCGTGACCCTGGAGCAGTATGCGGCGGCACCGCTGGCACAGGAGCGCCTGGTGATGACGCTTCTGTTGTCGTTTGCGGGCCTCGCGCTGGTTTTGTCGACATTGGGAATTTACAGCGTGCTTTCGTATGCGATTGCTCAGAGGACGCGAGAAATCGGTTTGCGCATGGCCCTGGGAGCCGAGCAAGGAAGCGTGCTGAAGCTGGTAGTCGGCGGCGGGGCTACATTGGCGCTTTTCGGGATAGGGGCGGGAATTGCCGCCGCGCTGGCGCTAACCCGGCTGATGGCGGACCTGCTATACGGCGTCCGCGGCACCGATCCGACGACCTTTGCCGTGGTAACTCTCATTCTCGGGGCAACCTCGCTTCTCGCTTGTTACGTTCCTGCGCGGCGGGCGATGCGAGTGGATCCGATGGTGGCGCTGCGTTACGAATGAGACCGAGGTAAAGGAAGTAAAGGAAGCGAAGGAAGAAAAGAAAGAAGGAAGGGGACACCGGGCGGTTGGTGATGTTGGGGTAGGAGCGAGAGATGTTCAGTGACTTCTGGCTTCGCCTGCGTGCATTGCTTCGGCGAGAAGCGCTCGAGACGGAATTAGATGACGAATTGCGAGGGCATGTCCTGCGGGAAACCGAGAAATACGTCAGAGCCGGCGTGCCGCAGGAAGAAGCTGTGCGTCGTGCGCGATTGGCCCTAGGCGGCGTCGAGCAGACCAAGGAAGAATGCCGCGAAGTGCGCGGCGTTCATCTCCTCGAAACGACGCTGCAAGATATTCGCTACGCGTTGCGCATGCTGCGGAAGAGCCTGGGGTTTACGGCAGTCGCCATTTTGACCTTGGCGCTTGGCATCGGCGCGAACACGGCCATTTTTTCACTGCTCAATGCTTTGGCGCTTCGCGATTTGTCTGTGCCCCACCCTGAAGAATTGGTGTGGTTCGGCGCTTACTCACCCGATGATCGATTTCCCAATGACCCCTACACGGCACTTTCGCTCCCCATGTTTCAGGAACTCTCGCGGGATCAACAGGTGTTTTCGGGGACGTTTGCCTGGTGGGGCGGCGCGGTGATGAATGTAGAAGTCAACGAGACGCTCACGCGGGCAAGCATTTGGGCGGTGACGGGAAACTTTTATTCCGAACTCGGCGCGCGACCTGAAATTGGCCGCTTGCTCGAGCCCGACGATGTGGATTTGAATGCCAGTACGGTTACGCGTGTGGCTGTGCTCGGTTACGGATTTTGGCAGCGACAGTACGGTGGTTCGCGAGAGGCTGTTGGCAAAACGCTGAAAATTGAAGGAATTCCTTTCACCATCATCGGCGTTGCGCCCAGAGGATTTACGGGAACCAGCGCAGAAGGCGGTCTTGATGTCTGTGTGCCTCTAACCGCGGAGCCAATGCTTTTGGGTGATACAGACGTTCAGAAGCATCTGCAGCGACGAGACGCGCTTTGGTTAGCGGCGGCGGGCCGGCTGAAAGCCGGCATCCCGTCGGAACAAGCTCGTGCACAGCTCGAATCGCTTTGGCCGCCTGTGCGGCAGGCTATGCTCCCGGCGGCGCAGGACCCGGGGCGGCGGAATAGGTTCCTGGCGCTTCACATGAGAGTCGCGCCAGGCTCGAAGGGCGACTCGTATCTCCGCAGCCGCTTCCTGAAGCCGCTTTACATTCTGCTGGGCATAGCGGGAACCGTGTTGCTATTGGCCTGCGTGAACCTGGCGAGCCTCATGCTCGCGCGTGCGGCGGCGCGGGCCCATGAGACGGGACTGCGTGTGGCGCTGGGAGCGAGCAAGTTGCGGTTGGTTCGGCAAATGCTCACGGAGAGCCTCACACTTTCTGTCGCCGGAGGTCTGGCGGCATTCGTCGTTGCCTACTGGGGCAGCCGGCTGCTGGCGGATTTCATTCTGACACAGAGCTCCACGATGCCCGCGGAGCTGAACCTCTCGCCGGACACGCACATTTTGGGATTTACAGCGGCTGCGGCAGTTCTTACCGGGATGCTCTTTGGCGTTGCTCCAGCCTGGCGTGCTGCGCAGGGGAATTTGAACGCGGTACTGCAACAGAATGCGCGCACGCTTTCCGGCGGAACCGGGCGGCTAGGCCGCGGGCTCATCGTCACACAAATTTCGCTTTCGCTGCTGTTGCTGGCGGCATCCGGTTTATTTATCCGCAGCTTGTTGAAACTGCAGGCGGTGGAACCGGGATTTCGCAAGGGGCAGCTTTTGGCGGTCGGGTTGTTTCCCCGCCCGAACGGCTACAAAGACCTGAACTGGACAAATTACGATCGCGAGCTACTGGCAAAGGTTTCAAGTCTGCCTGGCGTGGAAGCGGCAGGAATCGTGGAAATGACGCCAGGAAGCGTGGGCGAATGGACGGAAAAGGTGCGCGTGACTGGCGCGCAAGCTGAGGAAGTCACCTCCGATTGCGTGCTGCTGATGCCGGGTTCGTTTCATCCACTGAACATAAGTTTGCTTCGGGGGCGAACCTTCACATGGAATGATGACGAGCACGCAGGCAAAGTTGCGATCGTGAGTCAGAACTTGGCCCAAAGACTTTTCCCTGGAGGCAACGCGATTGGCGGCCCCCTCGACGTTAGCACCGAGCCGAAGTGGCAGAGCCTCAAAATCGTAGGCATTGTGAGTAACGCGAGTTACTACAACATCCGCAAGCCACCGCAATTCACGGTCTACGTTCCCGGCACGCAGCATGGCGATTTTATGGGCTACCCCGACCTGATCCTTCAGACGAAAGCCTCGCCAACGGCATTGTGGGATGCCGTGCAGCAAGCGGTGAATTCCTTCGGACATGAATACGTGTTTTCCATCAAGGCGATCCGCCAGCTCATTGACAAATCCGTTTTGCAGGAACGCGTGGAAGCATTGCTTTCGATTTTCTTCGGTGTGCTGGCGTTGCTGCTCGGGGCCATCGGACTATACGGCTTGATGGCTTACAACGTCACGCAGCGAACGCAGGAAATTGGCATTCGCCTAGCGCTCGGGGCGTCCCGAGGAGACGTGCGGTGGATGGTCCTGCGCGAGACGCTCATCCTGACGTTGATCGGGATAGCGATTGGCGTGCCGTGTGCCATGGTTGCCTCCCGTGTTATTGCCAACTTGCTGTTTGGGTTATCGCAGCATGATCCGGCAACGTTGCTCTTGGTGGTGGCAACGCTGCTGGCGGTTGGCGCGCTCGCCGGCTATTTGCCGGCAAGGCGGGCTGTGCGAGTGGATCCGATGGTGGCGCTGAGGTATGAGTGAGGAAACGAGGTACAGGAGGTTGAGGCGGTAAAGGAAATAAAGGAGCAAGAAAAAGACAAGTGACGGTAGAGAGGCAGAGGAAATAGCCATGCTTAGGGATTTGTGGTTTCGCGTAAGGGCGCTGTTCTGGCGTAGGTCGGTCGAGACGGAATTGGATGAGGAACTGCGGTTTCACTTGGAGCGGCAGGTTGAGAAATATGTGCAGAACGGATTGAGCCGCGAAGAATCGCAGCAGCGGGCGAGGGTGGAGTTTGGCGGTGTCGAACTCGCGAAAGAAGAATGTCGAGACGCACGGGGCGTAAGGTATCTCGAAAGCCTGTGGCAAGACTTGCGCTTCGGGTTGCGCATGCTGCGCAAGAGCCCGGGATTTACGGCCACCGCCGTCGTTGCCCTGGCGGTCGGCATTGGGGTGAACACAACAGTGTTCACGGCGTTTGACGCCATCGCGTTGCGGCCGCGACAGGTGAAGGACCCGGACCACCTCGTAGGCGTTTACCGCACGGCCCAGGGAGAAAGTTACGGCGCATTTTCTTACCCTGATTACATTTATTACCGCGACCATACCAAAACCCTTTCTGACTTGGCGATGTGGAGCGGGGAAACGAACGTAACCACTCCGGACCTTTCCGTTGCCAGCACGGAAAACCTGCCGCGAGTCGCGGGGGCGCTCGGCTTTCATATGCCGCAATTGCTGAAGGGAGGCGTACAACGGCTGACCTGTATCTTTGTTTCGGGCAACTACTTTCAGTTGCTCGGAGCGCAGCCCGCGGCCGGCCGTTTGTTTTTGCCCGAGGACGATCAACTAGGCGCGCCGCCGGTAGCTGTTTTGAGCGGAAATTTCTGGCAGACCCAGCTCCACTCGAACCCTGACATCGTAGGGGCCACGATTCGCCTCGACCACGTGGCTTTCACCATCGTTGGTGTGACGCCCGTGGACTACCTTGGCACTCTTTCGAGGATGCCCGTTCTGTGGGCGCCGACCGCTGCACGGCCTCTGCTTGGAGACGGCACGCGCGAGACCCTGACAAACCGCAATGTGCCATCCGGGATTGTGTATGGACACCTGAAGGCTGGCATTTCCTTGCCTGATGCAGAAGCGGAATGGAAGGTTCTGGCTGCGCAGTTGCGCGCAGGATATCCAGACGTTGAACGAAATACCGGCGTCAGGATCATCAGCGAGCGAACCTTTGGTGAAATTGACTCGGAAGCATGGCCCATCGTAGCCGCCACGATGGGCGCGGTGGCGCTGCTGTTGTTGATTGCCTGTGCGAACGTGGCCAGTCTTTTGTTGGGACGCGCGGCGACGCGCCGCCGTGAAATCGGCGTGCGGCTTTCGCTCGGAGCCGGCCGGCGACGGCTGCTGCAACAGCTGCTGATCGAGAGCACGTTGATCGCTCTTTTGGCCGGCGCCGTGGGCCTTCCGCTGGCGTCGTGGACGCTACATCTGCTTGTCGTGAAAATTACTTCCGCGATTCCTTCGTATTGGGGCGCCATCGCATTGCAAGTCAGTCCGGACATCCGTATTTTCGGCTATACCGTGCTCATCTCTTTGCTGACAGGAGTGGCGTTTGGGTTGACTCCGGCTTTGCAAGCATTGAGGACTGACGTCAACTCGGCGCTCAAAGATAGCGGCAGCATGCTGGGAGAGCGACTGAGCAAGTCGCGGCTTCGCGACCTGCTTATCGTTGCCCAGGTCGCTGCTTGTCTCGTGTTGCTTATCAATTCGACGCTCCTGCTGCGAGGATCAGAGCGAGCGCTTCACGTCGATCCAGGATTTGATAGCAAGCATCTTGCGCACTTGTCCTTAGAAATGAATGGGCCACAGACAGGCTACAGCCAAGAGCGGTTGTTTCAGCTGAAGGGGCAACTGATGGATGAGGTTGGTAGTCTTCCTGGCGTCATCGCGGTTACTCAGGCTTCTCGTGCGCCGATCTCTGGCGGCAACCGGTTTGTGCCGGTCGGGATTGACAATGCGGAGCCACCATCGAATAACGGGAGCGAAGACAAGCGACCGACGGCAGGCTACAGCTATGTTCTGCCGAATTATTTCAAGACCCTTGGCATCCCTATCGTTGAGGGGCGGACTTTCACAAAGCAAGAAGCTGATACAGAAGCTCCCATCGTGGTCATCAGCGAGGCCACGGCGCGGCGTTTCTGGCGTGGTCAAAATCCCCTCGGCAAGCGCTTGGTGATCGGATCGGTGAAGGGGCCGGCTCCTTACCCCGGCGAGACGGCTCCGTATTCTCCGGGCAGCGAGGTGATTGGCGTGGTTCGAGATGCGCACAGCCTCTTTCTGGGCAAAGTGGACGAGTCGTATCTCTATTTGCCGCTCTCGCAGACGCGCCATTGGACTAGCATGTTGCTGGTACGCACAGAGGACGCCGCATCCGGTCTGCTCCCTACATTCAGAAGCGCAGTGCGGCGCGTCGACCCGAATTGGTTTGTCGTTGTCGCGCCCCTCGACTGGATGGTTTCGCTTGACCCTTACTTCGTGATCTCGCGCATCGGGGGCATTCTCTCCAGCATTGTCGGTGTGCTCGGCTTGATTCTGGCTTGCCTGGGTGTCTATGGGGTGGTGGGTTACAGCGTGGTACAGAGAACACACGAAATCGGTATTCGGATGGCACTTGGCGCGCGACCGCCGCAGGTACTCGGGCTGGTGTTGCGAGAGTGCACGCGGCCGACGCTGCTCGGAACTGCAATAGGAATCGCCTTGTCGGCTGCGATTTCGCGGCTGCTTTCGGCGCTGCTTTTTGGCCTGAATCCCATGGATGCTATTTCCTTTGCAGGAGTCTCGCTGCTGCTGGCCGCTGTGGCGCTGTTTGCAGGCTGGCTTCCCGCAAGGAGGGCGATGAGAGTGGATCCGTTGGTGGCGCTGAGGTACGAGTGAGGAAACGAGGTATAGGAGGTTGAGGAGGTAAAGGAAATAAAGGAGCAAGAAAAAGAGAGAAAAAGGAAATAGGCCATGCTTAGGGATTTGTGGTTTCGCGTGCGGGCATTACTCCGGCGTCGGTCGGTTGAAACGGAATTGGACGAGGAACTGCGTTTTCATTTGGAGCGGCAGGTTGAGAAATGTGAGCAGGGAGGGTTGAGCAGGGGAGAGGCCCAGCGGCGGGCGAGCGTCGAGTTCGGAGGGCTCGAACTGGCGAAAGAGGAGTGCCGCGACGCGCGGGGCTTGCGATTGCTCGAGAACTTGTTTCAGGACGTGCGCTATGGGATGCGCGTGCTGCGCAAATCGCCAGGATTCACAACGGTTGCCATTCTGACGCTGGCACTGGGAATTGCGGCCAACACGACGATCTTCAGCGTGGTGAACGCTTTTCTTTTGCGAAAGCCGCCGGTTCGCGATCCTGACCGCGTGATGGTCGTCAGCAGCGTCAATCCTGCGAAGGATGCCTACGCGCCAGATCGAACTCCTGTGTCGGCGCTAGACTTTCTCGATTGGCAAGCCCAGAGCCATTCTTTTAGCGCCATGGCAGCGGCCGATTTTGAGGATTTCACGCTCAGCGGCGGCCTTGCACCACAGCGCGTGGCGGGCGCTAGGGTCTCAAGCTCCTTCTTTCAAATTATGGGCGTTGCTCCTGCAAGAGGGCAAGCGTTCTTGCCCGAAGAGAACGAGTGGGGACACGATCACTCCGTTGTTTTGAGTGACGAGCTCTGGAAGGAACGATTTGGCGGTGATTCGCAGATTCTTGGCCGCCTCATTAAGGTCAACGGCCAGAACTATAACGTTGTCGGAATCATGCCAGGCACGTTTCACCTCTGGGACTTCGAGGCACAACTTTGGGTTCCCCTGACATTTTCATCAGATGATTTGCGCCCGCGTTCCCGGTCCTCGAGGCTCTTGCGCGTTTTTGCGCGATTGAAGCCCGGTATGGACGAACGCCGCTCCGCCGCGGAAATGCAGACCATCGCGCAACGGCTCGCGCAGGAGCATAAAGATACAAACGAAGCGTGGGGAGCGAGCGTGAAGTCTCTTCAACGCTACAGCACAGCGGACTCGAACTCGGAGACAGCCACGACGTTTCTTATGGCGGCGGTGGGATTCGTGCTCCTGATTGCTTGCACGAATTTGGCGAACCTGATGCTGGCGCGCAATTCGGCGCGGCATCGCGAATTTACCATCCGCTCGGCGCTGGGGGCCGGGCGTTTTCGGCTCGCGCGCCAACTGTTTACCGAATGCCTGCTCCTTTCCTTTGGGGGTGGCGCCTTGGGAGCCCTGGGCGCATTTTGGGGAGTGCGCGCGCTTCGCGTGCAGTTCAATTGGAATGAGTACGCACAAGCGATGGCAAAGGAGGTTTACGTTGATGGCCGAGCGCTGTTCTTCACGCTTGCGGTCTCTTTGGGCGCGGGTATTTTATTTGGCTTGGTGCCGACAATTCAGATTGCGCGAAGGAGTGCAAGCGACGGCTTGAAGGAAGGGGGCCGCGGCACGACAGCGGGTCCCGAGCGCCAGCGCCTTCAAAGGATGCTCGTCGTTGGGCAGCTGGCTCTATCTTTGTTCTTGTTGGTTGGCGCGGGGCTGTTTGTGGAAGGCTTCTTAGAGGAAATCCGAGCGAGCGTAGGATTTAATTCACATCATTTGCTGACGGCAACGGTGTGGCCTCGCGACCTCAAGTACCTTGACTCGCAGCGCCAGAGGCAATTTTTTGAAAACGTTCTGCAGCATCTCACAAATCTCCCTGGAGTCCAGTCGGCGGCCGGGGCCACTGATCTTCCGTACAATTTTCCAGGTGATGTGTCCTTCACGGTTGAGGGGCATCCTGGGACCAAGCCGGACGATCAGCCAAAATGCGCCTGGTTCGCCGTAAGCCCCGGATATCTTGAGACACTGCAAGTTCCGCTATTGCAAGGACGTGAGTTCACGCCCTCGGACACTGCGGATGTGCCTCCCGTGGCGATCGTCAACAAAGCTTTTGCCAAGAGCTTCTTTGGCGGAGAAAACCCAATTGGCCGCCATATCCGGCTCGACCTGGATGACCACAAGGAAAACTCATGGAGCGAAGTCGTCGGTATTGTGGGGAATGTGAAAGAGTTCCTCGGACAGGTGAAACCGCGGCCACAAATCTTTGTTCCGTTCGCCGCGCATCCCAGCCAGTTGATGAGGTTCATAGTGCGAACGAGAACAGAGCCGACGAGCCTGTCGGATTCTCTGCGCCACGCCGTGTGGGCTGTTGACCCGGACCAGGCTGTGACCGAAATCCGGACGATGGACCGGGTGATCGAGGACTCTGCTTCGGGAGATAACCTGATGGCGGAAATGATGGGTGGGTTTGCATTGCTCGCCTTAGTGATGGCTTCGATCGGAATTTTTGGCGTGCTGTCGTATTTGGTGGAACAACGCACGCAGGATATGGGAA
>Ga0066660_10000510_pt1 | contig 13825 bp, 10 predicted proteins | sample GraSoiAngelo_109_FD_75177 | JGI IMG/M metagenome (GOLD analysis project Ga0066660, IMG submission 75177) | Grasslands soil microbial communities from the Angelo Coastal Reserve, California, USA - 14_0903_12_20cm | ecosystem: Environmental > Terrestrial > Soil > Grasslands | place: USA...
GTACAGGGCCGGCCGGTGGCGTGTGTGAGGCCCAGATCTTCGTGGACAACGCGGCCATGAATCCGACAACGCTGGCGCCGTTCGACAATACGGCAAACAACAATTTCAGCGCCCACGCGATCACGCGGTGGCTCCGGGTCGGAGCAGGCAACCACACGGTGCAGGTAAGACGCAACACGAACAGCAGCCTGGTGCAGTTCGCGATCGACGGATGGAGCCTCGAGGTCCAGCTCGCTTCGTGACCTCCGTGGCTCTCGTCTAACGGGTGCGGAAGGGGCTCATCTCAGGCCCCCTCTCGCGCGCTTGCGCCTGACGGTGCGGCCGAATAGGCTGCGTCTGCGCGCTCCGAGGGAGGAGTGGCGCCTCGATGTCTCCTGACGTCGGGACTCGCACATAGAGAGAAGGAGCCCGGTGGGCTCAGTAGAGACGGTCACCGTCCTCTTCACCGACCTGGTCGGCTCGACCGGGCTGGCCACCCGCGTCGGGCCAGGTGCGGCCGAGGAGCTACGGCGGGAGCACTTCAAGCTGCTTCGAGAGGCGGTTGAGGAGACCGACGGCCGCGAGGTGAAGAACGTCGGCGACGGGCTCATGGTCGTCTTCCAGAGCTCGTCGAGCGCGGTGAGCTGCGCGGTGTCGATGCAGCAGCGGCTCGATCGCCGAAACCGCCGGGCGGACGAGCAGCTCATGGTGCGGATCGGGATATCCGCCGGCGAGGCCGACCTCGAAGACGGCGACTACTTCGGGCCGCCAGTTGTCGAGGCGTCACGGCTGTGCAACGCCGCCACGGGCGGACAGATCCTCTGCGGCGAGCTCGTCCGCATGATGGCACGCGAGGGCCACAGCTTCCGATCCGTAGGCACCCTGCGGCTGAAAGGGCTGACTGAGCCGTTCGCCGCCCACGAGGTCGGGTGGGAGCCGCTCAGTGCGCAGGCCGGCGCACTGCCGCTACCCCCGCGTCTGCGCGAGGTCCCGCCGGTCGGGTACGTGGGAAGGCGCGCGGAGCGTGAGGGTCTCGCGTTCCTGCTCGCCCAGGCGCGCGAAGGGAACCGGCGAGTCGCGTTCGTCTCGGGTGAGCCGGGCATCGGCAAGACCAGGCTCGCGACCCACCTCGCCGTCGAGGCATATGGCGATGGCGCAACGGTGCTGTACGGACGGTGCGACGAGGACCTGGGCGTTCCCTACGGGCCGTGGGTGGAAGCGCTTCGCCACTACGTCTCGGCAGCGCCCCTTGATGCTCTGCGCGCGCACGCCGAACGCCACGGCGGCGAGCTGACGCGGCTTCTCCCAGACGTTCGCGGCCGAGTTGCCGACTACCCCGCACCCACGGAGACCGATCCTGAGACCGAGCGCTACCTGCTCTTTGCCGCCGTCGCGGGCCTGCTCGAGGGTGCTACGCGCGAAGCGCCACTCATCCTGATCCTCGACGAGCTCCACTGGGCGGATAAGCCGTCGCTGTCGCTGCTTCGCCACCTGGTGACGCGCGGCGGCGAGATGCGGCTGTTCGTGATCGGGGCATACCGCGACTCCGACCTAACCCGCTCGCATCCCCTGTCGGAGCTCCTCGCCGATCTACACCGGGAGGAAGGTGTGAGCCGGATCCCGCTGACGGGGCTCGAGGAGGAGAACGTGGTCGCGCTGATGGAGGCGGCGGCCGGGCACGACATGGACCTCGACGGGCGGCGCCTTGCGCGGGCGATCGTTCGCGAGACCGACGGCAACCCCTTCTACGTTGCCGAGTTGTTGCGCCACCTCCTGGAGTCCGGCGCGATCGTGCAGGGCGACGATGGTCGCTTCCGCCTCGAGGGAAGGATCGAGGACCTAGGACTTCCGCAGAGCGTGCGCGAGGTCGTTGGACGACGCATCGAGCGCCTCAGTGAGGCGAACCGTCGTGCGCTCAGCGTTGCGGCGGTGGTCGGGCGCGAGTTCGACGTCGACCTGCTCGCGCGCGTGCTGGAATCGGAAGAGGACGAGCTCCTCGACTTGCTCGACGAGGCGGTGGAGGCCTCCGTCCTCAACGAGTCGGGCAGTGCGGTGGGGCGCTTCACCTTCGCTCATGCCCTGATCAACCACACCCTCTACCAGGAGCTCGGCCGCACGCGGCGCGCCCGGCTGCACCGGCGGATCGCCGAAGCGGTGGAGGAGGCGTGCGGTGAAGATCCAGGCGACCGTCTCGCGGAGCTCGCCCATCACTGGGGTCAGGCGGCGACGCCCGATGACCCGGACAAGGCAGTCGACTACGCGCGACGCGCGGGTGAGCGCGCCCTTGCGAACCTCGCGCCAGACGAGGCGCTGCGATGGTTCGGGCAGGCGCTCGAGCTGCACGACGACCGCGGCGACGCGGATCGGGCCGGACGTTGCGGTCTGCTGATCGGGCTGGGCGAGGCCAGGCGGCAGGCGGGAGAGGGGGACTTCCGGGAAGTGCTGCTCGACGCCGCACGACTCGCGCGCGAGCTGGGCGACACCACCCTTCTCGCGCGCGCGTGTCTCGCGAACAGCCGCGGGCAGGCAAGCGTCCACGGCGAGCTCGACGCCGAGAGGATCGAGATGCTGGAGGCGGCGCTACAGGCGACCGGGAGCTCGGACCCCGCGCTGAGGGCGCGCCTGCTCTCGCTGCTGAATCTCGAGCTGAACTGGGATCCCGACTTCGATCGCAGGCAGGCGTTGGCGGACGAGGCGCTCGAGCTCGCCCGCCGGAGCGGTGACGATCAGGCGCTCGGTGTGGCCCTGCACCAGTGTGGTCTGGCCGTGCAGTCGGCTACCAATGCAGCGGATCGGCTTGCCCTCGCCGCTGAGCTTCGTGGCATCGCGGAGAGGACCGGCGATCCGATGTTCCACTTCTGGGCGGCGTGGACCACGTGGATAACCGCGGGCGAACTGGTCGACTTCGCTTTGGCAGACGCTGCTTTTGAGGAGTTCGAGGCGCGGGCGGCGGAGATCGGGCAGCCATCCCTTCGCTGGTCGTATCTCTTTGGCCGTTCGCTTCGGGAGCGGGTCGCCGGCCGGCTCGAGGAGGCGGAGGCGACCGCGGCTGAGGCGGCCGAGATCGGCGAGCCCGACGCGTTCATGGTCTACACCGCGCAGCTCGCCGGCATCCGTTGGGAGCAGGGTCAGCTCGAAGAGATGATCGAGCTGATGGAGCAGGCCGTCGAGGATTACCCCGGGATATCTGGCTTCCGTCCAGGGCTCGCGGCGGCTTACTGCGAGATCGACCAGGTTGATGAGGCAAGGGCGCTGCTCCACGCCGAGCTCGAGCGTGGATTGAATCGGATCGGCCACGACCAGAGCGAGTCCACCACGCTCGCACTCTGGGCGGACATCTCCTTCCAGATCGGCGACGCCGCCCCGGCGCCGGAGCTCTACGACCGGCTTCTGCCCATCCGCGACGGGGCCGTGTGGAACGGTGCGATCGGCTACAACACGGTGGCCCACTACCTGGGCGGGTTGGCATCCCTGCTGGGGCGGCCAGACGAGGCAATCGAGCACTTCGAAAGAACCATCGAGGTGCAGCGCGGCATACCCGCGCCGCTATGGCTTGCGCGCACGCTTCACTGGTACGGGAAGGTGCTGCTCGACCGGGGGACTGACGACCTCGAGCGGGCGCGCGGCGCGCTCTCAGAGTCCATTTCGCTGGCCTCGGGTCACGGCCTGTCGATCGTCGAGCGGCGAGCCAGGGCTCTGCTCGACGACGCACGGGTCGCCGCGAAGTAGCGCCTGGGCTCACGCCGGGCCTTCGGCCTGGCATCCGCGGCTGCGAGGATGACCGGATGCCGCGCCACGCTTCGCGTTCCCTCGTCATCTCGTCGGGCGTGCTCCTCGTTCTGCTTGCAGCGCATGATCTGAGCCACGCGCTCGACGGCGGTCTGGACACGCCGCTGGCCCAGCTTGCGCTTGTCGCGGTGCCGCAGTGGCTGGTGCTAGCCGTCGCGATGACCGTCATCGTCCGTGGCGACCGCGCCCGGGCCTCTGCGGTGGCCCTGCTCCTCGGAATCGGCGTGGCCATCGGGTTCGCGGTTGTCCACCTGTTGCCGTTCTCGACCGCCTCCTACTGGGATCTACAGCCGTCGCTCGTCTCGTGGCTGCTCGCTTGGTTGCCCGCCGGACTGGGCCTCGCCGTCGCCGCGCTGGCGTGGTCGCAGTGGCGTGCGGCCGCCGGTTAGGGTTGCGGCTGACGATGGCTGAAGATCCCGGTCAGACGGTTCTGGTCACCGGCGGCTCCGGCTTTCTCGGCGGCTGGTGCGTGATCGAGCTCCTACGCCGTGGCTACGCGGTGAGAACCACGGTTCGCAGCCTCTCCCGGGAGCCGCAAGTGCGAGCCACTGTCGGTTCCGAAGTGGACCCCGGGGATCGGCTGACGGTGCTCGCCGCGAACCTCACCAGCGACGAGGGCTGGCCGGAGGCGGTTGAGGGCTGCGACTACGTCCTGCATGTCGCCTCACCATTCCCGCCCAAGCAACCGAAGGACCCTGACGAGCTGATCGTGCCCGCGCGCGCGGGAACTCTCCGGGTCCTGAGCGCGAGCCTGGACGCCGGGGTGAAACGGATCGTCGTCACCTCCTCGGTCGCGGCAATCAGGCTCAGCGAGGGCGCGGCGACCAGGCCGCTCGACGAGCGGGACTGGACGGATCCCGACAGCCCCGGACTCACGCCTTACGTTCGCTCGAAAACGATCGCCGAGCAGGCGGCGTGGGACCTGGTGCGCGAACGGGGCGATGAAGACCGCCTGTCGGTAGTCAACCCCGGCGCCATCATCGGGCCGGTGCTGAACGATGACCTCTCCTACTCGCTGCAGGCAGTTCAGCGGCTATTGGAGGGCATGCCCGGTGCGCCGAGACTGGGCTTCAATATGGTCGACGTCCGAGACGTCGCCGACCTCGAGCTCAAGGCGATGACAGCACCCGAAGCCGGCGGCGAGCGCTTCATCGCGGCCACCCAGTTCCTCTGGATGGCCGAGATCGGAGCGGTCCTCCGCGAGCGCCTCGGGGAGGCGGCATCGAAGGTGCCCACCCGGACGGTCCCAAACCTGCTCGTGCGCGGCATGGCGCTGTTTGATCCGGGCCTTCGCTCCGTCGTGGGCGGGCTCGGCAAGCGCACCGAGCTGTCGTCGGAGAAGGCGAGGCGCTCCCTCGGCTGGGCGCCCCGCCCCATCGAGGACACGATCGCCGAGACGGGCGAGAGCCTGATCCGCCACGGCGTTGCGGCCACCGCCGCCGCCGTCGCCTAGCTGTCGGCGGCCGCGCGCGGATAGCCTGCGCCGATGGCTCATCCCAACGACGAGCTGATCCAGCGTTTCTACGCAGCCTTCGCCCGCCATGACGGCGACGAGATGGCGGCGTGCTACGCACCGGGTGCGCGCTTCTCCGACCCAGTGTTCACGGATCTGCGGAATGAGGAGCCTGGGGCCATGTGGCGGATGCTCACCGGTCGCGCAGAGGACCTCGAGGTGAAGCTCGCCGAGCATGAGGCGGGCGACGAGCGCGGGAGTGCGCACTGGCTCGCTGACTACACGTTCTCGACCGGTCGCAAGGTGCACAACGACATTCATGCGGAGTTTCGGTTCGAGCGCGGGCTGATCGCCGAACACCGCGACTCCTTCTCCTTCTACGCCTGGGCGCGTCAGGCGCTGGGACCGGCCGGGCTCGCTCTCGGCTGGACGCCGATGGTCCGCGCGAAGGTGAAGCGCGAGGCGCGTGCAGGGCTAGACGAGTTCCTCGCGCGAGCGGAGGCGTAGGTCGCTCCCGATCACAGCCGTGCGGAGGTTGGCTCCGATCTAGCCTCCAAGAGACTCGCGTGCCAGACCGAACGGGCTTCCCTCGGTGTCCTTGCATATCGCCCACGCCTCCCCCGGATGGACCACGCTCCCACCGAGCGCCTTCACCCGCTCGAGCGCCTCGGCGACATCGCTCACCGCGAAGTAGGGCAGGGAGAAAGAATCGCCGGGGCCGCGTCCGCGGGCATGGACGCCGACGTCGGGGGCTCCCGAGTGCGTTTGCCAGCCCTCTCCCTCTCCGTTCTGGCGCGCCTGCAGCGGGGCGCCGAGTAGCTGCGCCCAGAAGCGTCGGGCGCGCTCGGGATCGTCTGCAGGAAACTCGATGAGCGACAGCGTGGAGTCCGGCACCGGCCACACGATAATGCCGCTCGGGCCGCACTCCTCTGGCGACCCGAGTTGGCGTCGTCAACTAGGGGACGATGCGGAACTTCACGCTGACGGTCTTGCCATTCTTGCCGCCGGATCGCGGCGTGGCGTCCAGCCGGTAGCTCCCGGCTTTGAGCGTCTTCCCACGCACGCGTCCGGTGAAGAAGAACTTGTTGGCACCGGCTCGGTCGGCGTGAGTGAAGGTGCCCACCGCCACGTATCGGGTGCAGCGCTTGCTGGGCTTTACCGCTTTGCCCTTTGGGGGTTTGACGCATACCCCCTGTTGGGTCTTCATTCCGGCCGTTGCCCTGCGCACCGCGAACGTGGCTATCGCGACGTGATTCTCGGCGTAGGAGACCTTCGTGCCGGTCTTGTGTGAGCTCTTCGTCGTGACGCTCGGCCCGGAGGGAGCGGCCGCGAACGCGACGGGGGCGGCGTGCAGGTCGACGATACCTGCGGGCAGGCAGATGAACGGGGAGGTGCCCTTCTGCGGATCGGTCAGTGTCGCGGTGAGCCCAGCGGGGCCGGCGAGCGGCTTGCTGAGCGCGATCGTGATCTTGCCCGAGCCCGCCGCACCCGGTTGGGTGGCGGAGCCGAGGAACCTCTCACCCTGACCTGGACAGCCCGGCGCCCCGGGGTTCGCAAACGCCTCGCCGGTCACATCCTGACCGGGCGTGACCTTGCTGAACGCAATCGTGACGATGCGGCGGTTGGCGGACAGCGACACGGAGCCGATCGGCACGCCCTTCGGCACGGAGATGCCGCCGGAGCCGTTGCGGGCGATCGAGTTGCGCCGGAAGAAATCGCCGTTCGCCGTGTCGAGAATCCCAAAGCCGCCATTCGACCAGATCCGTTGCGGGGCCGCTGACGTGCCGGCGATCGTCTGGCCGCCGCCGTGTAGGGCCACCCCGGCGCCGGTGTTCGGGATCGCACCAGTGCCGGCCGCGTTGGTGCCGATGAAGTTGCCCTCGACCGTGTTGCCGGGTCCCGTGATCGAGACAGCGTCGCCCGCGTTTCCGGAGATCACGTTGCGCGCCGCGGCGGTCGTCCCGCCGATGGTGTTGCCGGCGCCCGCGATCGGCATCACACCGAAGGACGTAGTTCCGTTGGGCACCGGACCGCTGCCCGCCGCGTTGGTGCCGATCAGGTTGCCCTGGACCTTGTTCGAATCGGTGTCGACGACCATCGCGCCGCCGGCACCGTTACCGGAGATCACATTGCCTGCAATGGTGTTGCTCGAGCTGCCCACGAGGATTCCCCCGCCGTTGGGGGAGGCCGCGGTCCCGGTTCCGTTTGTCCCGATGAAGTTGCCCTGGATCGTGCTGCCGGCGCTGCTGGTGGGGCTGTCATCGAGCTGAATCCCATAGCCCGAGAACTTGGCGATGTCGAAGCCCTTGATGGTGACCATGGCTCGGGCCTTGAGGCCGGCGGGCAGGAAGCCACCGGCGCTGGTGCCGTCGAGCACGATGCCGATCGGAGGCGTGCCACTGCTACCCGGCTGCGTCGTCGCATCGAGCGTCATCGGCTTGGTCAGCGACGGCAACGGCAGTCCGGTCGCGCTCGTGCTGCTACCGACGAGGATCGTCTGTTGCCCCGGGAGTGACACGTTGAAGTGGATACTGTCGTTCGAGCCGAAAGGCCCGGGCAGCGTCGGGTTCTGGCTGCTTATGTCGGGATCGCCTAGGTCGTTGCCCGCGTTCACCGCAGTGATCGCTTCGCGCAACGACACCGCCCCGTCGCTCGGAGTGACGTCGTCTTGCGTCGTGGTGACGGTGATGACCGCCGCGGACGCGGGCGTTGCCCACGCGAACGCGCCTACGACCGCGACGGCTGCGACGAGGCCGCTCAGATGGGGGACGGGGAGAATCCGGTGCGGCTTGCTCGCACGGAGCGTTGGTGCGCAGGCATCGCCGCCTTCGCGGGACCAGCGGCGCGCTCCGGCAAGCATGGTTCTCCTCCCTGCGTCCGCGCCGCCGCCTGGGAGGGCGAGGTCGAGTCCGCGATGGCTGGACGGGTCAGGTTGAGCCCGCCGGGCGGAAGTCAGGCGCGACGGCTAGTCAGCGTCGGCTCGTCGGCGTGTCCGGCGACCGTCCGCAGACGACCCTAACCCCATCCGCGCGAGAGCACAAGTCCGCGGTCGCGGAGCGACAGACCGTGCCGCTGTCTCGCGAATGGGTGCGGCTGGTTTCGAACCGGAGGCGAGGCCTGGAAGGCCGAGCGACTGTCGCTGGTTCGCAACCAGCCGACTGGATGGGCGCGGCTGGTTTCGAACCGGAGGCGAGGCCTGGAAGGCCGAGCGACTGTCGCTGGTTCGCAACCAGCCGACTGGATGGGCGCGGCTGGTTTCGAACCAGCGACCTCTCGCGTGTGAAGCGAGCGCTCTCCCACTGAGCTACGCGCCCTGGGCCGATCGATTCTAGGGGCGGCCGTACAGCCATGCTGATGAAGGATGCCTTTCACGGGGCAAGGCCCGCGGGTCCTCAGTCGAGTCCACGCACATGCCGTCGTTTCGGTCCGCCGCTCGGGCCGGGATCGTCGCCGTGCTTGTGCTCGGCCTCGTTCCCGCCGCCGCCCACGCCTCCTCCAGCAGCGCGAAGACCGCTGCCCTTCAGGTGGCGCTCAAGGCGCTCCACTACTACAGCGGCACAATCGACGGCATCAGGGGCCCCGAGACGATCCGCGGGACCAAGCGGTTCCAGCACGCCCACCACCTGACGGCCGACGGCATCGCGGGTTCGCAGACGCGCAAGGCGCTCGGCGTCCGCGGCCGGCCCTCGCTCGGCAGCCGCTCCGTGCGCGTCGGCGAGCGCGGCTGGGACGTCGCCGCCATCCAGTTCCTCCTTAAGAAGCATGGCTTCTCGCCGGGCACCATCGACGGTGGTTTCGGCCCGAACACCGACGCGGCGGCCCGTCGCTTCCAGGGCGTCCACGGCCTGACGGTTGACGGCATAGTCGGCCCCGCGACCCTCGGCGCGCTCCAGCACGGGTCGAGCGGGGGTGGTGGCGGCAGCTCAGGCGGTGGCGGCCGGATCAGCTTCTACCGACCGGTCAACGCCCCCATTACGAGCCCCTTCGGCATGCGCTGGGGCCGCATGCACACCGGCGTCGACTTCGGCGCCCCCTACGGCACACGAATCGGCGCCGCCGGCCGCGGCACGGTGGTCTTCGCCGGCTGGAACTCCGGCGGCTACGGCTACCTGGTGATCATCCAGCACCGGCTCGACTACCAGACCTGGTACGCGCACATGTCGCGCATCGCCACGAGCGTCGGCCGCTCCATGGTTGGCGGCACGACGATCGGCTACGTCGGCGCGACCGGCCACGCCACCGGCCCGCACCTGCACTTCGAGGTCCGCCACCACGGCGTCCCGATCGACCCGGTCCCATACCTGTTGCCAACCACCGCGCCGCGGCGGCTGGCCCCGACCCTCGCCGACGAGCCCGACGGCTGCGCGCCCCTGTCCGGTCCGGAATCGGATCCCCGCACCGCCCGCCTGGTCTCCTGCAAGTGACCCGCGCGGGTGACTTGCGGCCCGCCAGCGGCTAGCATCCACCGCGGACCGTGCTAGGCGGGGAGGTAGCGGTGCCCTGCACCCGCAATCCGCTCTAGCGGGGCCGAATCCCCGTCCGAGGGGTTGGGCCTCGGGGCCAGTACGCCGGTGGAAGGCGTCGATGGTCAGGTCCCGCGCGGTGAGCGCTCGCGAACCAGGTCAGATCCGGGAGGAAGCAGCCTTAAGCGATACCGCTCACGCGCCGCGGGGAAGCCTGACCGGAGCCAACCGCCGACGCGAACGCCCGGGATCCTTCTTCGACGGCGGGTGCACGGTCCACTAATCGCCGTGACAGTTGCCATAGAGGATCCACGAGCGGTTGCGATCTAGCTGCCGGAAGCCGCGCGGAGGAGTGGCTGGCGCCGTGAGGTCGCGCGGGTCGAGGATCGAAAGGCGTGCGACGGCCGGGTTGGCGGGGGCGATGAACAGGTCACCCCGCGGGTGACGACCCTGCGCCGACACGATCTCGGACGCACGGATCCCAGTCCAGTAGGCGAGCTCCGGCACCGGACGGTGGTTCGGCACGAGCAAGGGCGTTCTGCACCCGTCGAGCCCAGCCGGCAGTATCAGGTGAGCCTTCGAGAGAGCGAGAAGCGCATGGAGGTCGGCTTGCACCCGCTCGCGATTCGCGATGTCGGTGCGAAGGGCACTGAGGCGGTCTGCCTGCTGCGGTGAGAAGGCAATGATCCCCGCGATCGCCACCACTCCGACACCCTGCCACCAGCTCCGCACACGGCCCGGCCCGACGGCCGTCCAGCCGAGCACGGCCACCGCCGCGAACAGGGACAGCATCGCGCCGGCGAGGAAGAGGTAGCGGCCCAGCAGCGAGAGCCCGACAACGCCCAGGATGGCGTAGGCGACCCCGTTGAGCACGAGCACCGTGGCGGGGACGAGCGCCCGGCGACGCAGCCAGAGGAGCGCGGCGACGAATCCGATCACCGACGCGATCAGCTCGGGCAGCCGGACGATCTCGCCCAGCCTGCGGGGCATGAGGCGGGGCACGTTCTCGATGCCGGTCGGCCGCTTGAGCTGGCCCGCCAGGTCGTGCGTGCCGTGCAGCGACCACAGGGCGTCGCCCGTGACGAGCGCGTCGGATACGAGCCAGATCGCGGGCGCGGCCACCGCGAGGACCCCGAGCCGGATCCGCGCCGGCCAGTCGCGTGACGGGAAGAGCCAGAGCCAGTAGGCGGCGATGAACAGCCAGGCCTCCGGCCGCAGCAGTCCGGCGAATCCCAGCAGCACGAGCACTGGCCAGCCCCGGCGCGGCCGCCTGACCTCGAGCACGGCGGCCCAGACGATGAACGCGATCGCCGGCAGGTCCACGTACCCCCGAATCCCGTAGTTCAAGGGCGGGACCCGGGTGGCGAAGATGGCCGCGCCGAGCAACCCCACGGGCCAGGCGAACGACTCGCGGCCGAGCCAGAAGAGGCCCACCACCAGCCACCCAATCCCGAACAGGACGACCCCGAGCATCACGCCCTCGCCCGCGTCGCCGAACAGCGACGCCAGCGCGCCGACGGCGGTGGCGAGCGGATGGGGCGTCGGCGCGAAGGGCACCTGGTACTGGGGACCCCGCCCGTGCACCAGGTCGTCGCCCCAGACGAGCGCGTAGAAGGTGTCGTAGTTCAGGAACGCGTGGCCGAACCAGGCGAGGATCAGCAGCCCCACGGCCGCGGCGGCCAGCGCGTTCGGCAGCGCTCTGCGGGCCCAGGCCATAGCGCCGGGACGCTACCTGCCGCCCGCCGGTCCCGCGTCTACTATCCGGTAGATGGCCGCTCGCGGACCCGCGCACCCACGGACGACGCTGCAAACCGTCGCTGAGCCTGCGTCCTCGGACTCGTCCATGGCTATCGGCATGGACTTCGCCCTGCGTCCTTGTCCAGCTCGGTTTTCGCGTCCCCGCGGGCACGCCGGCCCGCGAGCGGCCATCTAAGCCGCCCATGCTCTCGCTCTACCGCCGTCACCGCCCGCGCACCTTCGACGAGGTGGTCGGCCAGGAGCACATCGTCCGCACGCTCAGGAACGCGATCGAGCTCGGCAAGGTGCACCACGCCTACCTGTTCGTGGGGTCGCGCGGGACCGGCAAGACCAGCATGGCCAAGCTGCTGGCCTGCGCCCTCAACGCCGAGGGCGGCCCGCGCGTGGACTTCTCGCTCGACGACCCCGCCTGCCGGGCCATCATGGCCGGCAACTCGCTGGACGTCGTGGAGATGGACGCTGCGTCCAACAACTCCGTCGACGACATCCGCGAGCTGCGCGAGAACGTGGCGCTCGCCCCGATGGGCGGCGGCAGCCGCGTCTACATCCTGGACGAGGCCCACATGCTCTCCACGTCGGCGTGGAACGCGTTCCTCAAGACGCTCGAGGAGCCGCCCCAGCACGTGGTGTTCGTCCTGGCCACCACCGAAGCGCACAAGGTGCCGGCAACGATCGTGGACCGCTGCCACCGGTTCGACTTCCACCGGCCCTCGCTAGACCAGATCGCCGGGGTGCTCGAGCGGGTCGCCGCGGCCGAGGAGATCGAGCTGCCGCCCGCGGCCGGGGCCATGATCGCCCGCGCGGCCACGGGCAGCTTCCGCGATGCCCTCGGGACCCTCGAGCAGCTGGTCACTTACGGCGGCAGCAAGGTCGAGCTCGACGATGTGCTCGAGATCCTCGGCGTCGCCGACGCCGAGCTGGTGTTCGAGGCCGCGGACTCGCTGGCCGACCACGACCCGAAGGCCGCGCTGCTCGCGGTGGAGAAGCTGTCCGCATCGGGGCGCGACATCACCCAGTTCATCCGCGACCTCGCCGCCCACCTGCGCCACCTGTTCGTCGTACAGACGCTGGGGGAGGTGCCCGACTCGTTCGCCGTCACCGCGGAGCAGTCGGACCGGGTGGCCGCGCAGGCCGAGCGCCTGGCCCAGGGGGAGATCCTCCGCGCGAGCGACCTGGTGGCCGCGGCCCTGTCCGCCATCAAGGACGGATCGGATCCCCGCATCCAGCTCGAGCTCGCCCTGCTGAAGGCCGCGCAGCCGCAGTCGGACCTGTCGCTGCAGGCCCTCCTCTTCCGGATCGAGCAGCTCGAGCGCCGCGTCGCCCAGCCGGGCGCGCCGGAGAGCGCGTCAGGCGAGCAGCAGCAGCCCGACGCGGCGCCGGCGCCGGCGCCGGGCGAGGGCGGCCCGGCGAGCCGCCGGCCGGGCGTGCCGAGCGCGAAGGCGCCGGCGCAGCGCAGCGCGCCCGCCGCCGCGGTGGCCGCCGTTGCCGTCGCTGCCGATCCCGAGGCCGACCCGCAGGCGACCGTGGATCTCGAGAGGCTGCAGTCGCTCTGGCCCGCGGTCGTGGACGCGGTGCGCTCGCAGAATGCGATGGTCGGCGCCTGCCTGGAAGGCGCACGGCCGGCGGAGCTCGAGCCGGATCGCGTGACGATCGCCTTCCCTGTCTTCGCCGGCTTTTCGCGAAAGACCGTCGAGCGCAACCGGGAGATCCTCCAGAGCTCGCTGCGCGCGGTCACCGGGCAGACGCTCTCGATCGAGTACACGGCCACCGACGAGCCGATGGAGCCGGCCGGGGACGCGTCGCTGAGCGAAGAGGAGCTGATCGAGCGCCTGAAGCGCGACTACGGGGCCACCGAGGTCTTCGACGACGAGCCCACCGGAGGGAAGGAGGGCTGACGTGCCGAAGCAGCCGAACCTGAACCAGATGATGAGGCAGGTTCAGCAGATGCAGGCGGAGATGGCGAAGGCGCAGCAGGAGCTCGCGTCCGAGGTCGTGGAGGCCAGCGCCGGCGGCGGCATGGTGACCGTCAAGGTCACCGGCGGTCTCGAGGTCCAGGAGATCCGCATCGATCCCGAGGCCATCGATCCGGAGGATGCGGAGATGCTCCAGGACATGGTCTTGGCGGCGGTGAACGAAGCACTCCGCTCCGCCCAGGAGCTCGCCACGAGCCGCATGGGCGCGGCCGCCGGTGGCCTGGGAGGGCTCGGCGGCCTCGGTCTGCCCGGCCTTTAGCGGTCTCCGGCCCTCAAGCGGGGAACTGCGACTGCCGATGAGCCCTAGGTGTTCCGGCGAGCCGGCAAATTCACGCGCGCGCGAGCCCTGCCCGGCTCGCGTGGGCTGTGGACGGTCATGGCTCTTCTGGCGCTCGCGAGCGCGGGTGGGA
>Ga0066660_10000511_pt1 | contig 13825 bp, 8 predicted proteins | sample GraSoiAngelo_109_FD_75177 | JGI IMG/M metagenome (GOLD analysis project Ga0066660, IMG submission 75177) | Grasslands soil microbial communities from the Angelo Coastal Reserve, California, USA - 14_0903_12_20cm | ecosystem: Environmental > Terrestrial > Soil > Grasslands | place: USA...
CGCGCAAGGCGACCGACGAATTCGTCGCATGGCTGGAAAAGCTGGCGCCCACCAAAACCAGCCTCTCCGGGGTGGGCAAGGAGAACTACACCTGGTATCAGCAGAATGTGCACTTCATTCCCTACACTTGGGATGAGGAAGTCGTCCTGCTGCGCCGCGAGCTGCAGCGCGCGCAATCAGCCTTGCGTCTCGAGGAACACCACAACCGTAACCTGCCCCCTCTTGAGCCGGCCGTCGATGCTGCCGCGTTCGACAAGATGGTGCATGACCGGCTAGATAAGTTCGTCGATTTCCTTGTCAAGCAGGAGATCATTCCGGACAAGCCTTACATCAAGCCGGCGCTCGCGGAAGAGCTTGATCACTTCATCCCAGCGGACCAAAGGGTGTTCTTCAGCCACGTCACACACCGCGAGCCTATGCTGCTTCTGTCCCACGACTATCACTGGATTGACCTGGGGCGGATGCGGTACGAGCCGAATCCAAGCCCGATTCGCCGCCAGGCCCTGCTCTCCAACATCTGGGACAATCGCGCCGAGGGCTTTGCCACCGCTTTCGAAGAGCTGATGATGCACGTAGGCCTTTACGACGACAATCCGCGCGCCAGGGAACTGGTCTGGATCATGCTGGCGAATCGTGCCGCGCGTGGCCTTGCCTCGCTCTATGTGCAGACCAATCAATTTACGCTGGAGCAGGCAGCACAGTTCCAGGCGGAATGGACGCCGCTCGGCTGGGCCAAGTCAAAGGACTCGCTCACCGTATTCGAGCAGTTGCTGTATCTTCGCCAGCCCGGCTATGGTAGCTGCTACATCACCGGCAAAATACTCGCCGACGAACTTATTACGGAGTATGCCCACCAGCAGGACCTGGCCGGCAAGCCGTTTGTGCTACGCGATTTCATGGACCGCTTCAACAACGAGGGAATGATTCCGGTTCCCCTGATGGAGTTGGAGATGGTCCCCGATAGCACGCGGGCTTTCGCCCCGCAGCAGCCCTAACCGGCGGCCGGCGATTGGAAATCACCACAAGCAAACCCAACTGCCGGTAACATTGCCGACGAATTTTGTGGGAGCCCTTAGAACCGTGATTTCGAATGCCTAGATTCTCCGCGAGAGACTCCGCTTAACAGCCGGATAGTTTGCAACCTGCCCGTTGACTCTAAACGCCTTTGTAGCCGCTTGGGGGCGCCTCAACCGCTCTAGCCGTGGGGTTTTGCTGGACAATTTGCTGGACAAATGAGAGTCCGTCATCGCGTCATCGCACTCTCACCTCCGTCCCGTCACGCTGTTTCCTTCACCTCCCAAACCGGTACACGTTCACCGGTGTAAGTACCTGCGTTCTCGCAACCAGACTTGCGCGAAGTCGGAGACGCACACATCTGGCACATGGGCTACCTAAGGACTGGCAGAAATGTCCGCCTACGGCGGTCCGAAGGACAGTCAAGCTCGATTCTTTCTCAGCGGGACATTCCGGGCGAAGGACGCGACCCACGACCAACTGATTAGGGGTTTGGGAAAAGCCATGCCACCAAATCCGTTGGTGATACTGGAGTCTGCTTGTGTCCTAACAGCCGGTTGTAGATTTCTTTTATCATCGGCGGCCACTGCTTGTGGTCACTGACGAAATATGGTCCGTTCTCGCACGGCCTGACTCCATAACAACCAATTAGGCTTCGCAAGTACTCCAGAACCTCGGCGTGACTCGGTTGCAGGACTTCAGGGGGAAGCTGGTCGCTTGTTTGCTGGCCGAAACTGAGAAGCCGAACCCGAACACGGTCCCGAGGCTTAGCCCCGTACTGTCCCTTGAATCGGCGCGGCATTTTACAAGGACGTCAATGACATCTGCCTGTTCATCCGGGGACCAATATCCAAAACGGCGGATGACGTACTGGATAACAAATCGAAACTGAGCGTCATTCAATTGCAGCCAATTAAACTTGCATGCCCGCTCGGACGTCACCTCAGCGATAACGAAATCAATTAGGTCGTCCCGAACTTCAAGTCGCTGATGATGCGCAGTACAAATATTCTCGTTAACACCCTCGATGACTTCCGATGTATGGGGGAGACGTAACGCGAGAATGTCAGCATCACTGATCTGTCCGCCGACTTGCTTTACGGGCCCAGCGTCGTGGAGCATATGCGCCGTTTTTGTGGTCGGGCGACGTGTATTCCACCTGGGAGGCGCTGCGCAATCACGTTCCCATCGGCATCAATACCGGGCTTTCAGGCATTCCGCTTTGGGGCACGGACACTGGCGGCTTCGTGCCCACAAAGGAATTCACGGGTGAACTGTACGTGCGCTGGTTTCAGTTCAGCGCGTTTTGTCCACTGTTTCGGTCGCATGGGCGCGACTGGAAATTGCGGCTGCCGTGGGGCTGGAACACCGGTGAACTTGGGCCAAATGAAATCAGCAATTACGGGGAGGCTGCGAATCTCGATCCTGGCGAGTTGCACAACGCCGCAGTCGAGCCGATCTGCCGAAAGTATCTTGAGCTGCGCTATCGCTTGCTTCCGTATCTCTACAGCGCGGTGCGCGAGGGCCATGAAACGGGATTGCCCATCATGCGTGCGCTCTGGCTTCAGTATCGCGATGATCCCGAGGCAGTGAAGCGCGGCGATGAGTACCTGCGGGGGCGCGATATTCTGGTGGCGCCGGTGACCGAGAAAGCTGCGACCGCGAAGGCCGTTTATCTTCCGCAAGGTGACTGGTACGACTTCTGGACGGAAGAAAAGCTCGCAGGCGGACGCGAAATCAGCCGCGCCGTGGATCTGGAGACAATGCCGCTCTACGTCCGCGCCTGCAGCATCATTAACCTTTGGGCCGGTGAAACAATTTACGTCCGAGAAGTCGGACGAACCAGTGACGCTCGTAGTCTACCCCGGAACAGACGCATCTTGCACCATTTATGAAGATGACGGCACGACGTTCAATTATCGCCGCGGCGAGTGGATGAAGCTCGCTCTCAATTGGGACGACGCTGCGCGGCGGCTCGTGGTGAAGCTTGCGCCGGGCTCGCGCATGTTGCCGCCGTTGCGGCGAAAAATCGAAGTTCGCCTTGCGCGAGAAAAAGCAACGCGGGTGATTGAATTTGATGGAAAACCGGCTAGCCTGCAGCTCTGACGGCGCTCACTTCTGCTCAAAATCCTGCTGGCAGTTGTTGCCATAGGTGAACGAATGCAGCGTGAATCCACGCTCCTGCGCTTCCAGTGTAAGCAGGTGCGCACTGAGCGCCGGGTTCTTGATCAGGTAATACATTCGCGGCTCGGCAACTTCAATGTAGGAACCTTGCGAATCGAACTTCACGTCGACACCGGCATCAGCCGAAGTGAGCGGCTTGCCATCCTGCAGCAGGTAAACGCGGCCGGAATTCTTTGCATTCTCCGCGCTCATCACTGCGTATAGCGATCGGGCGTGGTAGCGCAGTGTGGCAGTATCGCCCTGCTTCTCGGCGGAGGTGACGCCATCGTGGTCGGTGCGCCATTTGCCTGCAAGGATCACGCGGCCGTCGTGCGGCTCTCCGGCGGGCTTGAAGTTGAGTACAAAGCCATCTTCATAGCGCTCTCGATTTTCCAGAGCACCACGGCCAAACCAGTCGCCAACGTAGGTTTCTTCCGTCGTTCGCCCGCATTGCGGCGCAAACGTATTCTCGCCGGGATCGAGCGCGATGTTGCTGACCTCCGGATGCTCGCGCTGCAGCAGGTCGCGAATCTTCTGCTCCATTTCGCGATTGCTACCTTCGCCTTCGACGTGCAAAGCAATTTCGCCGTTCTGATCGATCAAGTAGCGATTCGGCCAGGCTTGGGAGTTGTAGGCCTTCCAGATCGCGCCGTCCAGGTCGACGACGATCGGCCAGGGCAATTGAAAGCGCTCGGCGGCGCGGCGCACGTTTTCAACTTTGTAGCCGACGGCAAATTCGCCGAAGTGGACGCCAACGATTTCGAAGCCGAGCGAGTGGTACTTTGCATACCAGCGCTTCAGAACGGCGAACTCGCGGATGCAATTGATGCAGGTGTACTCCCAGAAGTCGACGAGCAGCACGCGCCGGCGATAGCCCTTGATCGAGTGCGGGACCTTGGCTCCCGAGTCGAGCCAGGTGCCGCTGGAAAACTCAGGCGCTTTGTTTGAGGCGGCGAACGCGGCAGCAGCGAGGAGCAGAACGGCGCCGATCAGCAGCGCGAACGGGCGATTTCGTGTAAGCGCTTTCATACTGCCTGACGGTAAGAACGCTCACGATTGTGCAGCGAGTTTCTGGTTGTTATCCTGCACGTGAGCGGTACAATTTGCCAGCGGTTGCAACAGCCAGCGGTGCTGACGATCCCTTGTCGGTAGGCTGCTGCTTGTCCTACCAGACTCATAAACTCTCGCGGAGCATTTTCTCATGCCAGTGGATCACTTCTCCCCCCGGAAATTCATGGCAGGCGCGGCAACGATCGCCGGCGAGATGGAAAGCACGGTAGGGCTGCCGCTCTCGGCCGGAGAGGTCTCGGTTGTGCTGCGTGCCCTGCGTTAGTATTTCCGCGCAGCGAGAGCAGGGCCGGAGCAATATGACCAAGCACTACTACAAAGCGGCTGATGAAGGCTCGCGTCGCGAATTCCTCAAGGGAGTCGCCGCCCTTCCGCTGGCGGCGCTATTCGGAGATGAAAGCTTGGCGCGAAGTGCACTGCAACAATCCATTCCGGCGTCGGGCACGCCGACGAAAAAGAAGTTCGTTGCCATTCAGATCGGCGGCCGCTCCTTTGTGGACGAAGGCGTTGATCAAGTGCTCGACATTCTTCAGGAAAAGGCGCGCGTGAACGTCCTCATGCCCGCCGTATTCACCTACGGACGCGGCCTCGCTGGCCGGCAAGTGTCCGGGCAGCCACTTCCGGACCATGGCCCGCAGGAGTACGACCAGATTCATGGCGGAAGTTATACGCGCGTTCATCCGGCGTTTTACGCCAACTGCGTCATACAGAACATTCGCGCGCCGGAGCTGGGCGAGTTCGACATCCTGGGCGACGTAATCCCCAAGGCGAAGGCGCGCGGCATGCAAACCTATTGCTTGTTCGAAGAGGCTTACAATCCGCGGCTCATGCCCAACTTTGAAAAGATCGCGGAGGTGGATGTTTATGGAAGGATCGGTCAGAGCACCTGTCTCAATAATCCTGACGCCCGGAATTTTCTCCTCTCGATGGTCGAAGATTGGTTCAAATCGAACGATCTCGATGGATTGATGTGGGAATCGGAACGGCAGGGCCCGCTCAATAACACCTTGGGAGCGCATTTCGGCAGGTTCGATGGCAACGCTTCGATTAACTGCTTTTGCTCGCATTGCCTAAGAAAAGGCAGGGAACTGGGCATCAACAGTGATCGCGCGCGCCAGGGCTACATTGCATTGAACCAGTGGGTGAAACAAACGCTGACTCAGCTTGCGTCGGGTAATGGCGCCGCGGTCACGCTATGGCGACTCCTGCTCGAGTATCCGGAGATCATGGCTTGGGAAAAGCTCTGGTTTCACAGCCAGGAAGAGGTGTATGGCCTGATCTACGGGACAGTAAAGGAGATCAATCCGACGGCGCAGGTGGGCTGGCACATCATGCATCTGGTTACGATGAGTCCTTTGTACCGAGCTGAGCAGGATTACTCGCGGATCGCTAACGTAGCGGACTTTCTCAAGCCGTGTCCGTACAACAACTGTGCTGGCCCGCGCTTCGCACAATACATTCGCAACGTACAATCCACGATTTTTCGCGACTTCACGCCCGATGAAGTTCTGGCGTTGCACTACAAGCTGCTTGGTTACAACCGCGAAGCTAGCCTTGACAGGCTACCGACCGCCGGCCTTTCGGCGGAATATGTTGCTCGCGAAACCAAGCGCGCACTGGAGGCTGTGGCGGGCGCTATACCTATTTACCCGGGCATCGATATCGATATCCCCACGACGATAAACGAGAAGCGCACCCAACCCTCAGACGTGAAGGCGGCTGTGCTGGCGGCTTTTCGGGCCGGCGCGCCCGGTGTTGTTCTGTCGCGCAAGTACGCGGAAATGAGGCTCACGAATCTCGCCGGTGCTGGCGAGGCCCTACGCGAACTCGGCATTGCCTGACATCGCTTACGATTACTGCCCTTGGCCTTTGCCGCACCCTCCGGTGATCATTCCCGTGTGATTGCAGCCGGCCTCTAGCATCGGCGCTTGCTCTGTGCTGGACTCCTTTTCACAAGGTCTGCAATTTCCGCGTGATGAAATTCATCTCGCAGGGGAGAAATCGGCAACACCGAAGCGCACTGCCGTGGCCGGTCGAGGAGGGCGTCCGTTCGTCGTCGGCGTATCAGGCGCAGGCAGTGCTTCCGTCCCGACGCCGTAGACTCTGCCGTTATACGCAGTCAGCCAGGTGTAGTCGCCGAGAAATGCCGGCTGCTGCGTTTCGAATGGCATGTCGCTCCAGGCGTAGTTCACAAACGTCTCTCCGCCGTCGCTGGAGCGCGCGAGCGTAACGTTCTTCTGTAACGCCTGAGGCTCATCCGCAGACCAAGGGGCCGGTATTGCCCCTGGGATATGTGCGGTCGCGGGCCACGCGTGATGTGACGCCAAAACCGCCCTGCTTGACGTTTGAATACTTTATCCAGCATAATCCCCTGCCGCAAATGGACTGTCACGGAGGACCTTGATGCGAGCAGCAACGGCGGGCCGAACACTTTCTGTTCTGTTCTTCGTGCTCGTGCTGACGGCGATTGCAGCCGTTGCGCAGGTCATTGTCACCGGCGAAATCGCCGCTACCGTTACGGATCCTTCGGGTGCCGTAGTTCCTGGCGCCGAACTGGCACTGGAAGATCTGGCCAGCGAGTCGGTCGTCAGCGCCACGGCGAATGAAGATGGCGGATATGTGTTCCCGCACCTCAGACCCGGCGCCTACCGCTTGGGCGTGACCAGTAAAGGTTTTCAAAAAAGCGTGTACGACGACATCGTGGTAGACGCGGGGCGCACGACCAATGTGGCGGTGGCAATGCATGTGGGAGAGGTGTCTCAGACGGTAGAGGTGACAGCGGCACCTCCCCTGGTGGAAACGACTTCCAGCACCGTTTCAACGACGGTCCGCGTTGATTCACTCAATTCGCTGCCGCTTGCCGGCCGCGACCTCCTGGCATTTTCCTTGCTGACTCCGGGAGCGCAGCAGCCCGCCGGCAGCGAGCGGTTCAGTACCTTCAATGGCTTGCCGGGGGGCGCTCTCAATATCACCCTGGACGGCATCAACAACAACTCGCAGCGGTTCCACAGCGGAGACACGAGCATGTTCACCTTTGCTCCCCTGCGGCTCGGAGCGATGGAGGAGGTGACCATGTCCACCACGGGCCTGAGCGCGGATGCTACGGGCGAGGGGGCAGCGCAAATTCGTTTTGTTACCAAGCGCGGCTCCAACAGTTTTCACGGAAATGGGTTCGAGCAGTTCCGCAATGACGTGCTGAACGCCAATGATTGGTTCAGCAATGCTGTGGGCGCACCGCGGCAACGGCTGCGCCGCAACGAATACGGCGGCAGCCTTGGCGGCCCGCTCTGGAAGAAGAGGCTGTTCTTCTTCTTCAACTATGAAGAATCGCGGCAGCCGTCCACCAGCTTGCGAAATGCTCCGCTGCTCACACCGGGGGCGCAGAGCGGCCTCTTCAGGTACCTCGGTACTGATGGCATTGTGCGGACAGGGGACCTGTTGCAAATTGCCGCGTCGCGTGGCTTCCCCAGCACAATTGATCCGATGATTGTGAGCCAGCTACAGGCCATCAATGGGTTTGCGGCGAACGGCAACGTCGTGGGGCGCGACCTGTTCACGAATTCTCTGACGTGGAATCAGCCGGGCAATACGTTGCAGCGGTACCCGACGGCGCGTGTAGATTTTCAGGTCACACCCAAGTTGTTGTGGTACGGAACCTGGAACTTGTGGTGGCGGAAAATTCTGGGGGCGCCGAATTATCCTGGAGCGCCGGTCGCCAGTGGCAGTTTCAAGTCAACGTACTACATCGCGTCTTCCGCTCTGGACTGGACGATTTCGCCCCGCTTATTGAACCAGTTCAATTTCGGCGTGCAAAGCAACGTTGAGCTCTTTAACGGCGAGAACAAGCTCGATGGCTACAGGGCGCAAAACAACCGCATACTTCCATCACCGATGGCGTTCGGGATAGTGCCGGTGATTCCTGGGTTCGTCTTTCCACAACCCCGCAATAATCCCGTCTACAACTACTACGACAATCTGACCGGGGCGAAAGGGAACCACAATTTCACTTTCGGTGCGGCGGTCCTACGCACCACTTCGTACCAATTCACTTTTGGCACGGTGGGCCTGCCCCAGTACACGTTCGGCATCGTTTCATCGGATCCAGCTGCCAGCGCGTTCAATTCGAGTAGCTTGCCGGCAATCAGCAGCAGCGATCTGCCCAATGCGCTCGCGCTTTATGCTGTGCTGACCGGCCGGGTTTCCAGCGTAACCGGCAGTCGCGCCGTCAGTGAAATCAGCAAGCAATACAGCAACGGCAACCCTCTCGTTCTGCGCGACGCCAATACGCAGGCCGGGATTTACGGACAGGACTCCTGGCATCTGAACCAGCGACTGACGCTCAACTATGGCCTGCGGTGGGAATTGTCTGGCGCGGCACATAACACGAATGGTGTTTACACGAGCCCAGACTACGCCAATCTGCTTGGGCCTTCGACGGCTGTCTTCCAGCCGGGAACTCTGAATGGCGTTGCCAATCCGCAGATCGCGCTGCGCTCTTATGTTTACAACGCAGATTTCGTCAACCCCGCACCCAATCTGGGATTCGCCTGGAATCCCGCCCCGGAGAAAGGCTGGCTGGCAAAGCTGACCGGAGGCGACAGCACGGTCGTTCGCGGTAGCTTTGCGATTAGCTACTTCCATGAAGGACTGAATACGTTCGAGAGCGTTGCGTCGAATAATCCAGGAGCGACGCAGAACCTGTTTGCCAATGCCGGCACCGATTTCGTCCCTGGATCGGTAACGCTGAGCGGCGCTGTACCGAACCTGAACACATTTCCGGCGAGCTTCTCGTTTCCAATTGCTGAATCGCTGTTTACGTTCAACAACGGTTTTTCTTCGGCCAATCCGAAGATTCACACGCCGTACGTGGAGAGCTGGAATTTCGGTATCCAGCGGCGCCTGGGGAAAAGTGCAGCAGTCGAGGTGCGTTACGTTGGCAACCACAGCGTCCACCTGTGGCGCATTTTCAATTTGAATGAAGTGAACATCTTTGAGAACGGCTTCCTGCGTGAGTTCCAAAATGCGCAAAGCAATCTCGCTAGCAACACTGCGAACGGGCGCACTGGATTCGCCAATAATGGACTGCCAGGGCAGGTTGCGTTGCCAATATTCCAGGCTGCTTTTGGCGCGCTGGGCTCACAGCCGGCTGTCTCGGCCAATGCCGGCTTCAATAACCAGACCTTCATTACCCAGCTGCAAACCGGCCAAGCCGGTGGACTGGCAAACTCGTTGGCTGGCAACTCAACGTATCTATGCCGGCTGGTGGGAAGCAGTTTGCCCGCATGTGCAACTCGTGGCTTCAATGTCGCCGGCTCATTTCCGATCAATTTCTTCCAGGCGAATCCCTTCGCCGCGGGCAATACGGCGCGCCTGCTTTCCGACCCAAATTCGGGGAATTACAACGGACTGCAGTTGCAGTTGCGCCAGAGCAACTTCCACGGTCTTTCGCTCACGGCGAACTACACGTGGAGCCATTCCATTACTGACCGCTATGGCGACCTCAACTCGGATGCATTCGACTTCTTCACCTTGCGGAACACCCGCCTGAACCGTGGCCCGGCGCAGTTCGACGTCCGCCACGTTTTCCAGACCTACTTCGGGTATGCCCTGCCCTTTGGACGCGGACGACGTTTCTCGCTAACGAATCCAATCGTGAATGGATTTCTTGGTGGCTGGGGCTTCGCCTCGATTATCCGCGGTAATTCTGGGCGCTCCTTCCAGTTGAACAGCGGTCGCACTACCGTCAATCAAAGAGACTCGGGTGTGGTGCTGGTCGGAATTACGTCGGCCGAGTTGCAGTCACTGGTCAGCACCCGGCCGGGGCCGAATGGCACGGTCCTCTATTTTGATCCGAAGATCATCGGCAGCGACGGACGCAGCAATCCGGCGTTCCTCACCGTGCCGACCACACCTGGCCACTACGGACAGATCATTGATTTGTATGGCCCAAGTTTCTGGAATGTTGATGCCGACTTACAAAAGCAATTCTCGGTAACTGAGCACGTGCGCGTCACTTTCCAGTCTTTGTTCCTCAACCTGCTAAATCATCCGAATTTCCTGGTCGGAACCAACAGCTTCATCGGCGGCAACTCCGGTACGAGTGTGGGCGGAATCGTTCAGAGCATTCAAGCGACGACTTTTGGCCAGACCACAAGTCTCGCCAACGGTCCCCGCAACATCCAACTGCGCCTGCAGGTCAGCTTCTGAAGTGGTTGCTGATAAAGGGAGCCGAACCGTTGTTCTGCGCTCGAAAGCAAAAACCGCTTCGCGATTTGACAAACTCGCGGAATAAGAATGCAAATACCTGGCACTCTGTGAACACGCGCACTAGCTCTGGCATTCATGGCAGTCTTCGGATGTTCTGCAGCGTTTTGCTGCTCCACGTGCTCGCACACGCGCAAGGCGCGCAGGTACCGGGCCACCCAATCGGCAAGGTGACGACCGACGGGGACTTAATAGTGCTGGAGCTCGATCAGGGCGCACTTGGAAAAACCAACCTCTTCGACCTCGCCGGGCGCACTCTGGTTTTCATCCCGGAAGGAGCAGGTTATCGGGTAGAGAATCGGGCTCTCGAATGGGACGCGGACTTCGGCCCTGAAGCTACTGATCCAGAAGTAACGCTGCATAAGTTTGCGTTTCCCTTCTCAGGTAAGAGCTGGAATTCACTCTCGGTGGGAACAACGGGATCCATACGCTTCGGCCCACAAGAGGCCGTCGGCGGTCCTGGCCTGCGCGGGCCGGCGCGTGCGGGTGGTGTTTCGATCGCCCGCTTCGATCAGTTGGGTGAAGCTGCCGGCACACTGATCAACACGGTCCCAGCGATCTGTGTCTTCTTCAAGCCGCGAATGTTGGGAGCTCATTACGAGAAGGAACTGGCGGACCGAGTGGTCATCACTTGGGATCTTACGGAGCCGTTCGGCAATATCCAGGACTTCACGTGGTTCAAGACGGTGAACCGCTTTCAGGCCACGCTGCATCGCAACGGTTCGATCGAGATGTCTTACAAGGAACTCGCCGCGAAGGATGCCATCGTTGGTGTGTTTCCACTACTCTCGAAGACCGAGGAAAGGCCGCTCGCCGTCATCAACTTCGAGCCACATTCTGCAGCGGCTGCGTACGTCGATCTGCGTAAGGTGAGGCTTGACATCGTTGACGGCCTGTTTCTGAAAGTCACCTTCGAAACCCGCGGCCCTGTGCTGACCGAAGGCGATTCTGCGCTGCCCGGAGTCGTCTACCGCCTGTACTTCGACACGGAAAAACCGCCTCCAACGCGCACCGAGGCTGCGCACCCGAGTGTGATCTGGGCAGTGCGAGGTGTTGCCCCGCCGGGTCGCGGCGGGAGTGTCTCAAGGTACGTTGCCTTCGGGCAAGGCGTCTCCCGAAACGTGACTGTTACGGGCAACCGAATATCTGTGCAGGGAATTCTGCCGACTGCGCTACGCGGCGTGGAGCAGGTGGCCATTTCTGCCGAGGTGTTGGGTTCCGGCAATCAGAGTGAAGCGGGCAACCGGCCACAGCCTTACGTTGTTCGTATGTCGGGCATTTGCAGTCCCGAAGTGCACTTTTCATCACTGACGCGCAACGACGGTCCCTTTGCCGTCGTCTACGAATCGTTTCATTACTTGGCTCTGCCGAATCCGCGCGATCTAGCCTGCTCTGTAATCACCGCGTTGGGCGACAAATTCGACTTCCTGGCGTACTATTCGGATTTTCGCGTAGACAATCAGGAAGCGGGCACTCCGAGCAACGGCCCAATGGGAGGCAATGTCACGGGGATTGGGCAAACGCAACGCGGTTTGGAAGGCTACTGCAGTAAGGGAAGATTTCAGTGGGGGTTCAACCAGCCGGTCTATGAAGGCGCCAATCAGATGCAGGAGAGGCCGCCCGAGGACGCGCCAATCGGGAACGATCATGACATCACGTTTTACCGGCACCAACTCGGAGAACGATCGTCCGACGGGAAGATGCCGCCGTACGTCTATTCAATGTCGCAGATCGGGCATGAAATGGGGCATCGCTGGGCCGCATTCATATCCGCGAAGGTGAAGGGCGAAACCATTCCCCTGGGCCCGACACACTGGGCGCGAGGCCTACAGGCCCCAGCGGTGTTTCCATTTCTGCGACCGATCGAGGCGTCGGCCATGGGTGGAAGCGTGTGGCAGGACAACTTCGACGGCACCTACACCCAACTCGACGACGATTATTACGTGCCTGCAACCGGATGGTCGCATCTTGATTTGTACCTGATGGGCTTGATCTCTGCCGCGGAAGTGCCGGACTTCTTCATGTTGCGAAATCTCGTGCCAGCGGGAAAAGATGCGCATGGGCACCCCATGTTCAAAGCCGATCGCACAAAAGTCACGATCCAGAATGTCATCGCAGCGGAAGGACCGCGCCTGCCCGATGTCGATCACTCGCAGAGAAACTTCAATACCGGGATTGTGGTGATTGTGGAGCACGGACAAAAGCCCAGCCGCGAGCTCCTGGAGCGCGCTAACGGCATTCGCCAGCAGTGGATTGACTACTGGGCAATAACCACCGGTCACAGAGCATCCATGACAGTGAGTCCCCTGTGAGGTCCAGAGCCCCTTCGGCATGCCCGGGTTGCGAGTGATTTCGGTCCAGTGATCGCTGCCATCGGTGGACTTGAATAAGCCGCTGTTGGCCCTGCGGTAACTAGTGAGGAAACGTGAACGGATTACTTCAAGACCTACGCTACGCGCTGCGGCAGTTGCGAACGATCCCGGCCTTTACTGCCATCGCAATCACAACCCTCGCGTTAGGCATTGGCGCAAATACGCGATTTTCAGTTTGCTTAACGCTGCGTTGCTGGGAACCGGGGTAGCCAAAAATTCGAATCAGCTCGTCTCCGTCTTTTTCGGGGACACCAGCGGACACGGCCTCAGCAACAATTCGTATCCTGATTACGAGGACTACCGCAAGGCATCGAGCGATGTGCTCTCCGGACTTGCGGCGTACACGACGCTGCCTGCCAGTCTTGTCGTCGGCCAAACAACCCAACGTATCAATGCTGGTTTGGTTAGCGATAACTATTTCTCGGTCTTGGGAGTGCGGCCAATTGAGGGTCGCGCATTCCTGCCCGAGGAGAACAGTCAGCGGGGACATTCCTTCACGGCAATGATCAGCGAGAGCCTGTGGCGGCGGCTCGGTGGTAGTGATCTTTCCCGCAAGACCGTATGGTTGAACAATTCGAGCTACAACGTGATTGGAGTTGTGCCTGACGACAGTGCGCGGATGGCGAGCGTGGTAAAAATCGACGTCTTCGTACCGGCAGTCATGGAGGGGGTGCTCGGCAGCGACACAGAGTTCCTTTCCAAACGGCAGAACAAAGAATTCATGATTGTCGGCCGCTTGCGATCCGGGATAACACGAGAACAAGCGCAAGCCAAGTTCAATGTAATTGCTCGCGACCTACAGAGGCTGCACCCTGAGGCTTGGACGGAGGAAGGGCACACTCATCCCCTTTCCCTGGTTCCATATTCAGTTGTGCCATTCGAGTTGCGAGGTCTGGTTGCTGCTTTCGCTGGGCTGCTTACAGCAGGAGTAGGTGTTGTACTTC
>Ga0066660_10000517_pt1 | contig 13815 bp, 17 predicted proteins | sample GraSoiAngelo_109_FD_75177 | JGI IMG/M metagenome (GOLD analysis project Ga0066660, IMG submission 75177) | Grasslands soil microbial communities from the Angelo Coastal Reserve, California, USA - 14_0903_12_20cm | ecosystem: Environmental > Terrestrial > Soil > Grasslands | place: USA...
TACTTGAGTTGGCAGTGACTTCGTGTCTCGGCTTTTTCTTTTGAGACAGCTTCACGGCCAATGCCGTCAACCCTCCGGCGGAAGTCGCGCTGGCGACGATCAGCCCCATGCTTGCTAAACAGACTGGGCACATCGCATCACCTCTCATTCGGGGGGCGAAGCGTGACCGCTAAGCCGCCTCTGTATGGATGACGGGCAAAGTGGGGCGATTTCTACATCAGACGGCGGAAGGAATCCGAAGCTTGGGAGGCTGCTGATAATACAGGGTTTATGTTCAGATTTGGGTTTCAGACTGCGGCGAGCAAGCCGGAAAACTCAGCCGCGTTTCTGGAGCAGGAACTCTCTCACTGCGGGATCTTCCGCCAGACCGATCGCTCGGTCGTAGGCGTCTGCGGCCTCACGCTTTTTCCCAAGACGCTGCAGGAGGTGAGCGCGAACAGCCCAGTACGGTTGATAGTGCGACACAGCGTCCGGGGCAATCGGGTCCAAAACGGCGAGTCCCGCTTCTGGTCCCTCCGCTTCCGCAACTGCGGCGGCGTATCCGACTCGTGTGCCGAGCGCGGGCGATATGCGGACCAGCTGTTCGTAAAACAATGCTATCGCCGCCCAGTCGGTCCCGTCAGTGTGTGCACGCTCAGAATGTACCGACTGAATTGCAGCTTCGAGCTGAAACCTGCCGGAGCGCCCGCGCTTGAAAGCATCGGCGAGTTGACGTTCCGCCTCTTCGATTAATGGAAGTGACCATTGCTTCGGGTCTTGCTCGGAAAGAGGAACGTACCGGCCATCAAGTGCCCTGCGTGCCGAGCGCCGTGCTTCACTGTGCAGCATAAGAGCCAGCAGCCCCTGAACCTCAGCCTCGCTGGGCATGAGCTGTAGAAGAACCCGCGCAAGCCAGATGGCTTCCTCTGCCAGATCGCGGCCACGCGGGTCAATGCCAAACATGTCGTCCCAGCTGATTCCGAAGGCAGCGTAGATAGCTTCCAGCACAGCATCGAGCCGCTCCGGCAAATCGCGCTCTTGCGGAATTTCAAACTGGATACCACCATCGCGGATTTTTGTCTTCGCGCGAAAGAGCCGCTGGCCCATAGTCTTCGGTGGGACAAGGAAGGCATGAGCAATACGACCCGCATCCAAACCCAGAACCGTCTGCAGCATTAGCGGCGTGTGCATGGCGGGATCGATCGCCGGGTGAGCGCACACGAAGAGCAATTTCAGCCGTTCATCTGGAAATTCGGTGGACAAATTTGCCTCCGCGGAGTTTTCCTTCAGCAGTGCGAGCGTCGGCTCGCTCGCCAAGACCACGTGCTGGTGACGAATAACATCAATGAGTGAATGGCGTGCTGTTGTGAGCAGCCAGGCTTCGGGGTTTTGCGGCAGGCCGTCTCGTGGCCAGGCCTTGAGCGCGGAAACAAGCGCTTCGCTGAGGGCATCCTCAGCGCTCGCCAAGTCGTGCGTGTGGACGGAAAGATACGCCACCAGACGGCCGTAGGATTCTCGGGCCACGCGCTCTATGGTCCGCCCTACGGCGCTCTGAATGTCCTCCTGACTGCCTTTATTCATCCTGTGAACCCCCGGCGCATGGCTTCAGGCGCCAGCGGCCGGACTTCCACTGCGCCGATCGATGCACCCGGGCATCGCGCAGCCCATTCGAGCGCGGCGTCAAGGGAAGGGAGTTCCAGGATGATGAATCCTGCCAGTTGTTCCTTCGTCTCCGCGTAGGGCCCATCCTGCACGCGGCGCTTTCCCTCCTTAAGACGTACGGTCGTTCCCGTCTCTGGCGCTTCAAGAGCATTGGCGCCGACGTAGACGCCGGCCTCGACGAGCGCCTTATAGTAGGCCCGCCAAGCGCCGAGATGAGGATCGTTATAGTCGTTCTTCCGCATCGCAAACTCTTCCGGTGTATGGTAGATCATCAGAGCAAACTGCATCGGTTTTCTCCTTTGGCGCAACTCTCGTTGGCTTTACCAGCGTCTATCCGTATGACGGACGAGAAGCGGTCCATTCTACAGCCCTCAGAAAATCTGCTGCGGATTTCAACTGGAGTAGAAGACCTTCGCCGTTCTTATTGGATGACGGACCACCCGGAAGTCATCAGCTCGCCTGTCGGGTGAGTACCGATAAACGCCCAGCAGTGACCGATCAACCGCTGGCGGTAAGCCGGCTTGACCGAGTATGAATAGAACCACTCTTCTTGAGATTACCGAGCGCCAGCCCTGCGCTCCTTATCGTCTTGCCGAGAGACGCTTCAAGTGCGAGCGTCCCCAGCTACACATCATTTGGACCACTGGGCCGAGCGTCCTTCCATACGAGGAAAGTGAATAGTAAACGCAGGGCGGAATCGTTTTCTTATCGTCTCTTTTGACGATGCCATCGGCAACAAGCTCCTGAAGATGCCGGATCAGCATGCGCTCTGTGATCCCGGGAATGGAACGCTTGAGTTCGCTGGTGCGTCTTGGCCGATCCTGCAGACGCCACAGAATCGTACCTTTCCAACGGCCGTCCATGACTCGCATCATCGCGTCGACGGGACACTCGCCCACTTCTTTTTTCGAGACCGGCATTTTCTCTCCAATACTGACAGATATGGCAGTACCTTGACGCCTGTCAGTATAACATCACACACTTAGGGTCATGGAGGATTTTATGAGCAACAAACATCTCGGACGGCTCTTCGCACAAGCGCTAAACGAAAAACGGGTTGCACTCTTCGACCAGTTCATCCATCCGGACTACAAGAACCACAACGCATACGTACAGCCGGGCCCGGCGGGCGTTAAAGCATTCTTTCGGCACTACCTCGACGCATTTCCCGATACGAACGTTGTAATGGAGGACGTGATCGAAGAGGACGATCGCATAAGCGCCCGCTTCACCTACAACGGAACCTTTAGCAACCCATTTATGGGCTATCGGCCCAACAGTGCTTCGATTCAAATGCGAAGCATCGATATCTGGCGCGTCAAAGACGGGAAGTTCGTAGAACACTGGGACGAACTCAACCTACTGGAAGTATTCCAGAAGCTCGGGGCGGCGACGGTGAGAAAGCCGGAGGAACAATGAACCATCTCATATGGGCGGTTTCTCTGGTCGGCATCCTAAGCACGGCTGTGATTTGCGGCACGGACATGTTCTTTTTGACTGTGGGCCGACCCGCTCTAAGGATGGCTTCGCCATCTGCCGGAACGGAGGTTATGGGATTTTTCCATTTCTACGCTGACGCACGAATGCCGATCTGGGGCGTCTTGGCGATCTTGTCGAACCTTTTCCTGGGCCTGTTGACCCGAGGTGGACATCGAGGCCTCTATTTGTTATCAGTCTCTGTGCTGATCCTGTTCGTCGTTTTATACAATCGTTTGTCAAAGCCAATCAATCGACTTCAAACGGAAGCGGCAAAAACGAGAGGAATGCTCGACAATGCTCGAGAGCTGCAAGCGTCGTGGGATCGATCGGTGATGATCCGTACTCCGCTACTCGTTGTGTCCCTGATTGCCCAATGCCTAGCATTGCTTGCTACTTCGGGGTAAATGCACCTGATGTGCTCGCCTTTGGAGAGCAAGGAGAAGGCGCACGCTGACAATTGCGGCTTCATAGCCTGCAGCCGGACGTGCGGACATTTCCCGACACTGTTACTGTTCCCAGATAACGGGAAACCAGGAGGTCACATCAACTCGCCCGCTGGGTTAGTACCGAGAAACGCGCTCGTATTGATTGAATCTGATGCGGATTTACCGGATGGTTTGGCAACCAGGCCATACTGGCGGTTTAACGCCCAGTTAAGCGAGGAAAGCCACAGATTTTTTGCTGAACACTTGCTGAACAATAGACCGCAAATGAGGGCGCCCAGCGCAACTAGGAAGGTCGCAACGCTAACAAAACAAATGAAAATTGGTCTGTGCGAACAGGTCAGGGTGAATTGGAAAACCGCCCTCTCCACTCTGGAGGAAACATCACCACTGCGCTGCTATTTCATCGTTGGCTTTAAATACTTTGGATTGATCCCCGCCCCCAACCTCTCTGCGCGTTTGCCAATTTGTTTCAATGTCGCTTCAAGAGTCCGTAACTCTTTCGGGCTCGCATCGGCAAAGACTTTCCTAATTTCGGCTGCGTGTTTGCGGAAAATCGGCGCGATTAGTTCTTTGCCTTTTGCCGTGAGCGACACGACGCGGACGCGCCGATCTTCGGGACTTTCGACCCGGCTTACCATGCCTCTTTCGACGAGGCGGTCCACGGCCGTACTGATCGAGCCGGGCGTAAGGTGGACCTTTGGGCCGATCGTATTCACCGGCAAAGGCCCTTTGTTTAGGAGCACTTCCAGTATCCGGAAGTCGGTATCGTCGATCCCCGTCTCCTCAAGTCCCGCATAAAGATATTTCGCGGCTGCGTGAAAAGCCTTACCCCATACCAGCCAACAGTGGACCGGGTCTCGCGAGTTCTTGTCCATGACAAAAACCATTTTGCTCTTTTGTGTAACCGATGTCCAGTACAATGTATCTATATCAATAGAATCGCCATCAATGGATAATGAGAAAGAGAGGCACACTACATATGGGAACTACAGACAAGAAGCTCATCGCGGTAGTCGGCGCAACGGGGCAACAAGGAGGCGCCGTAGTAAGCGCCCTTCAAGCCGGCAATCAATTCAAGATTCGCGCCCTGACTCGCAATGCGGCCAAGCATCGCGAACTCGCCGACGAAGTCGTCGAAGCAGACCTGAATCGTCCCGAAACCCTTCCATCCGCATTTAATGGGGCGTATGGCGTATTTCTGGTAACCAACTTCCAGGAGCACGGAGCGGACGAACTGAAGCAGGCAACCGCTGCCGTGCGCGCCGCCAAAGTTGCCGGCGTCAGGCACTTTGTCTGGTCCACGCTGCCGGACGTCGAGGCGATCAGCAAGGGCAAGTTTCACGTTCCCCACTTTACTGGTAAGGCCAAGGTTGATCGGATAGTGAAAGGAGCCGGGTTTGTGAATCATACGTTCGTCGTCGCGCCTTTCTACTATCAGAACCTTATCGGCGTACTTGGCCCGCAAAGACAGCCTAACGGATCCGCGGGCTGGACTCTCCCGCTAGACCCAACTGTGCGAAGCATTCACATGGGCGACGTTACTGAACTTGGCGATCTTGTCGCCGGAGCGTTCGCTCACCCCGATCAGGCAGGCCATGGCGAGTATCTGCCTCTAGTCGGCGATTTCCTGAGTTTCAATGAAATTATCGATACGCTGAATCGACAAGGTCAGAATTTCTCTGTCCACCAAGTGCCAAAGGATGTCTTCGCGGGTTTCTTTCCTGGAGCTGCCGAGATCGCGGAAATGTTCGCTTACTTTCAGGCGCACACGTACTTGGGTTCTGATTCACGCGACCAAATCGCGCTCGCCAACAAAGTAGCAGGCCGGCAGGCAACCAAGTTTTCGGCGTGGGCTCGAGTGAATTTCCCGGCTTCAGAAAACGCCAATTCAGCGCGTTGATTGGAAAAAGAAAGAAATCGATGTTGACCGGTGCAGACGCACCAAGTTTGCGTGGTTTTACCGGTGCGGGCTCAACAAATAAAAGGAGAAAGTACATGGCAACGGATTCGATTGCAGTTTCCAAAAATGCGGAGGCAACAAGCTTTTGGCAAGGTGGAGTGGTTGCCTTGGGGCGGCTCTTGTTCGCGGTGATCTTCGTGATGGCTGGAGCCAATCATTTTAACAAACAAACTATCGGCTATGCGGCTTCGCAAGGTGTACCTTTGGCCTCGGTCGCGGTTCCTCTTTCTGGCGTACTGGCGATCCTGGGCGGACTCAGCATTTTGCTGGGCTATCGCGCACGACTTGGGGCATGGCTCATCGTGCTGTTCTTGATTCCAGTCACGCTGATGATGCATAAATTCTGGACAGTAAGCGATCCCATGATGGCGCAGATTCAAATGATTATGTTTATGAAGAATGTCTCCATGCTCGGTGGCGCTTTGCTGATTTCTCACTTCGGCGCGGGGCCGTTCAGTCTGGACGCACGACGCTCGCGGTAGACGCAAGTCGCACCACATGTTTACTTTGCTCGGTCATCTCAACAAGGAATTCGTTCATTAGAGAAATATTGGAGGATGAAATGAACATGGCGCAGAAGCTCACCGTCGTCGACTTCGAGTCTTGGGCCAAGACGCAGGATTGGAGCGCTCTTCATGTCTAAAGCGGTGCAGTTCGATTCGTATGGTGGCATCGACGTCCTCGAAGTGCGCGACGTGCCCCGCCCCGTTCCGGTAACCGGTGAGGTTTTGATCGAGGTCCGGGCAGCCGGTATCAATCCGAGTGAGGCGGTGATCGGGAGTGGCGCGTTGCACCACTTATTTCCTGCGACGTTTCCGTCCGGTCAGGGCAGCGACTTGGCGGGAGTGGTGGCTGAACTCGGTCCCGGCGTTAGCGGTTTTGCTGTCGGGGACGAAGTGATCGGGTTCTCCATGAGACGGTCCAGCCAGGCCGAGTACGTGGCTGTGCCCGCGAATCAATTGACACCGCGGCCAGCCAAGGTGCCATGGGAAGTAGCCGGTTCACTGTTTGTCGCGGGGGTTGCTGCGTATGCCGCCGTGCGGGCGGTTCATCTCGTACCGGGGGATACAGTGGTGATCGCAGGTGCGGCTGGCGGTGTCGGTTCGATTGCGGTTCAACTCGCCCGACGCGCCGGCGCCACGGTCCTCGGCATCGCCGGGCCGTCCAACGATACCTGGCTCGCAGGCCATGGCGCGGTCCCGGTCAACTATGGCGACAATCTGCCGGCCCGACTGCGCGCCGCAGCAAAGTCCGGACACATCGACGCCCTGCTGGATTTCTTCGGTGGTGGATATGTCGCCATGGCGGTGGGAGACCTTCAACTCTCACCAGATAAAGTTGACACCATTGCCGATTTCGAAGCCGTTAAGCGGTTCGGAGTCCAGTCAAAAGGCGGCGCGGATGCCGCGACCGCAGCGGTGCTTGCCGAGTTGGCCGACCTCATCGCACGGGGTGAGCTGGAAGTGCCGATTGCCGGAGTCTTCGCGCTCGACGACGTGCGCGACGCATTCCGACAAGTCGAATTGCGCCACACACGCGGCAAGTTGGTGCTGCGACCGTGAACGAACCAGGCATCTCTTCCACTAACCGCGGCCAGTCCTCTGATTTCCCCATTGTTCGTTGCAAAAGCACGATTGGCAGATCCTCTTCACCGATCAAGTAACGTTTCTCCTTCTCCGAATTCATGATTGTCTTTCAGAATAGCTCTATACTTGGCGACTATGCCTGGACTGATCTCCCGGGCGCAAGACACGTGCTCGTCAGCAAATCAACGTCCCTTCACCACCTTTCCTATGGTCGATCTGCGAAGGGCCTTCTTGGCGTGAAACAGCCGTCCTTTCGCTGCTGACAGAGAGATTCCTAACGTTTCTGCCGCTTCCCGCATCGAACGCCCCTTCAGGTGAATCTGAACTACAACTCGGAGGTTCGGTCGTAGACGCTGGATAGCTGTCCTCAGAATTCTCAGTTCTTCGGTCTGCGCATAGCGAGTCTCGGGATTCGGCGCATGGTCGGTTATTTCGTATCTCAGGCCGTCGCAGAAATCATTGTTATCGCCCATCGCAGTCTCACGCATAGCCCGTTTCCTTCGCAGGATCATGAGTGCCGAGTTGATGGAGATTCTCGTGAGCCAAGTTCCGAAGTTGGACCTGCCTTCGAACTCGTCCATGTGAACAAAGGCTCTCAGCAATGTGTTCTGAACTGCGTCTTCGGCATCCTCATGGCTTCGCGTTATGCGATGAGCAGCACGAAAAAGCTGCTCTCTGTATTGGTCGGAAAGCGTGGCGAAGCCCGTTGAGTGCTCATTCTTGGCCGCTAGCACCGGGCTCCCGTCGTTCAGTGTGTCTTAGCGCCTCTTGAAATCGCATTCGTTTGAGCTGATCGTTCTGCAGCAAACCGCATCACTTATGCGCGCCCCCCCGTTTGCAACCTACTGCAGCAGTGCGCTGGACTCATTCCGTGAGCTCTCGTTCAGCCTGAAGCCAATCCTCCAATTCATAGCCAGGTTGTCCGCCGCGCTGCAGATAAATCTCGTATGCGCGATTTCTTATTTCTTCCTCACGCGTTGAGCGCAGTAACTCCTCTCTTTCTTCAACTACTGTTTGAGGTTGCGTGGCCTCAGTACTGCCGATCATCTTTGCTTTCGATGCCATGTTCGGTCTCCTTTGACTGACGTTCAACTGTTAGGGTTCTTTGGCCGCGACCGCTTTTGAAATGCGGAAAGTCGCCTTGATTCCGCTCGGGCGATTGCGCACGTCTGTTTCGATGTAGCTATTCACGCGGAACCAGATTCCTGGGCCGCCAAACTGAATTCCGGGGCCAAGGCCCACAGTGCGCTCCTTGGAATTGGGTACGGCGACGCCATTGATCTCGTGGTTGGTCAACTGCTGCAACCAGTACCCGTTGAATCCTAGCCTCACGTTCTTGAACAGTTCGTAGGAGGTCGCGTAGTTAATGTGAAAGGCTTGTCCCGGCTGGATGTTTTTAACGCCGAATCCGACAAACGGATCGTTATTGGTGGAGTTCCACAGATAGTGGAGTCGAGCGCTGAACTCCATCTTTTTGCGCTCGTAAGTGAAGGCATAGTAGGGGTCGACGACAACGAAATGGATGCCGAGGTTTACAGGGCGTGAAGCGCTGTATTTTCCAGCGGGTACGCCGATGTCGATCATGGCACGGGAGACGAAGACGCCATTCCCAATCTTTTTAGGCGCCCACTGCAGTCCAGCGCCCACCGTCATGTCGGCAAAGCCGCGGACTCTCGACTCAGCGCCACTAGCGAGTTGCACATCCAGGTCGACTAGTGGGAGCAACGCCTCGCCAGCTATCCAGCCCCGGAGGAAGCGCTTCCTGCTGGCGAAGGCTGCGTGACTGGTCGTGCTGTAGGTGGTAACGCGATTCGATCCAGGAACCGTTTTCCCTTTGGGGTCCTTCAACTCGCCCGCGGTATAACCACCCGGAAACTCTTCGAAAAACCATCCAGGTGCCCCGAAACCGTCTTCAAAGTTCGTATCCCCCAGATTCACCGTCGGCAGCTGCACCTGCGCAACGGCAGGATCCGCTGCCGTAGCGGCAAAGAACACTGTAAGGAGAAGGATCAGCAGTAGTCCGTCTCCTTTACGTTTTGCGGGCGGCGTATCCATGGGACCTCTCTTCTTGAAGCTCTAGGCGCCCTTGAATTGTGTGGCACCCAGCAGTTGCATCTCCCACAGGAAGACAGAACCAGAGGCGCCGGCATGGTCGATCAGTACCTGAGCCACTTCTTCCAGGTGCTCTGTGCGCGCCCAATCACGTTGAAGTTCTCCCGCCAAGCCAAGCCAGGTAAGCTAGGCGGCGGATGGCCATGTCGTGCGCTTCCGGGGTTACGCCGCCCGACGCGTCGGTGATCACGTACACGTCGTAGCCGTCCCCCATCGCGTGGATAGCGGGCATTGCAAGACACATCTCCGACCAGAGCGCGGCGATGACGAGTTTCTTCCGGCCGGTCTTCTTCACCGCCTCAACGACGCGGCGGTCCTCCCAGGCGTTGATGAAAGTGCGGTTAATCGGCTTCTGCTCCGGAAAGACCGCCTGGATCTGCTTGAAAATTACACCCCCGCGTTCCTCATTGACGGTGGTGAGAATGGTCGGAATGCCATAGGCCTTCGCCGTTTTGGCTAGAGCTGTGACGTTGTTGATCACCATTGTGGGCTCGTGACTGTTTACGTTTGCCAACTGGAAAGGCTGGTGGTCAATGAGGAGTAAGACGCAATTCTCCGGTGTCAGAAGAGCGTCGAGGCCGACTTTCGTGAACATTTGCATCGTGTATTCCTTTCAATGAATTAGTTTTATTTGGTGAAAGATCATCCCTTAACTGCGTCCAAGAACGTGTAGAGGGCGGTGATCCGACGATCATCAGATGCGACCAACACATCGATACCAGTGATCTTCCGAGGCTCGCTGGGTGGACCGAAGCCCCACGGGAGGCGTCCGACACCACTGTATGCATCTCCATCCGCCAACTCTGAGAATGCAAAACCGGGAAGCCTACGCTGCAGTTGCTCTGCGGCATTGTTGATAGCTGTATGTCCAACGTAACGGCCATGTGGGTCGATGAAAATGCCTTTCCCGTCCCAAATCTTAGCGATCAGGGAACGGCGCTTCTCGGCGTCGCGTTCACCGAAGACTCCGAGCAGGTTTTGCTTCATCAGGTCTTTAACTATGTTTGCGTCGGCCGGCATCGTGTGGTTCCCCCTGTGAGTGTTTGTTTGTGATTCAGATACGTCAATTGCTCCGAGAACTGCCGCCAGCAGCGTCCGGCGGGTCCCAGAAGAGAGATTTTCAGTCACCTAAAACAAAGAGCCTTTCGTCACACCCGCCGTCGCCTGGGTCGATCTTTCACTTGATCGATCCACTCTCGGACATGGAGAGGACAATTCTCGAGCTTGATGCCGTCGGCCTCGCAGCGGCCGAGAAATTTGACGGCATCCTGATTGACGAGCGTCACGTCCCTCAAATCCAAAATCAGTTGCTGCCCAGATATCTCGGCGGCGAGCAGTTGTTGGAGCTGCTTGATATTCTCTGTTTCGATCCGGCCACTGAGTGTGAACAGGACGTGTGCATTCCCCGTTCTCCGAGTTCTCAGCATGGAAGCTTCCTCTAGTTGAAAACAGCAGACGCGGCGGACGGAGTTTCATTCCTTTGGGCCTCGTTGAATGAAGTCGGATTGAGAAGGGCAGCTTGATGGCCAGCGTAAGCTACTGATAATAGAGAGTCAGTCGCTACACAAAGTGCCTGGTATTTCGGCAATGACGAAATTTCGGGCAGAACGAAGCGCTGATAGCTTGCCTGAAGACCGGCTGAAGAAAGGATCTAAGCGGTCGAAGCGATTGGATCGATCAGCCTCCTAAGCCAAAAGTGGTTCTCAGCCACCCATCGAATAGGCGTGAAATTGTCTGTGTGCTGGTCGGTCCTAGGATTGTTCCCTGACGCGATATTGGTAAGGAGTCCTAGCTTCCGAGCTTCGCCTTGAAGCGCTTCTTATTGATGTTTAGTGACTGAATCTTCGAATCGAGCGTGGACCGCGCGATCCCTAGCTTGGCTGCTGCGCCTGACGGTCCGAATACCCGTCCTTGGCTTTCTCGCAGAGCTTCTTCGATTATTGCTTTTTCTTTGGCTGCCAGCTTCTGCGAAAGGTACAGCTTGCCACCTGATTTCTTATCGCGAGGCTCTTGCGATAGCCAGCTTTCATCCACCGAAAAATTCTCTGTTTCACACACGATCACAGATCGTTCGATGACGTTTTGTAATTCGCGTATGTTGCCGGGCCATGGGTATGACTGAAGTAATTGGAGGGTCTTTTGGCCGACACTCCTTATGTTCTTGCCTGCTTTGCGCGCATAGCGATCGATAAAGTATTCAACCAGCAGGGGAATGTCCTTCCTTCGTTCCCGCAAGGGAGGTACCTCGAGTGGAAATACGTTTAGCCGGTAATAGAGGTCCTGACGAAAGGTCCCACTGGCCACCGCTGCCTTCAGATCACGATTCGTCGCGGCGATGACGCGAACGTCGATGTGGATAGGTTGCCTTCCCCCAACCCGCTCAAATTCCCGTTCCTGTAATACCCTTAGAAGGGCAACCTGGGTGTCGGCCGATAGTTCACCTACCTCGTCGAGGAAGATAGTTCCGCCCTCTGCCAGCTCGAACCGGCCGATTCGGCGCTGCATGGCCCCCGTGAACGCCCCCTTCTCGTGGCCGAACAACTCCGAGGCAATCAGATCGCGGGGGATTGCGGCGCAGTTCACGCTGACGAATGCGCGTGACGCGCGATGTGATCGTCGGTGGATCGCGCGAGCAACAAGCTCTTTGCCGGTTCCCGTCTCACCCGTTATAAGAACCGTGGAATCGCTTGGCGCGACCTTGGAAACACGCGAGAGCAACGCTTGCAAAGCGGGCGAAGTTCCAACAATCTCCTCAAACATCGATGCCTTGTCGATTTCCTCGCGGAGAGCGACATTTTCCTGTTGCAGTTTCTCTTCAGCTTGCTTGCGGTCTTCGATATCGGTACACGCAGCGTACCAACGCAGGACTTGTCCCCGGTCGTCACGGACCGAGTTGTAACGAGCAAGAAACCAGCGATAACTTCCATCACCCTTGCGCATCCTCACTTCGAGTTCAAAAGCAGAGCCACTCGACATCGCACGATCCCATTGAGCCTGGACGCGTTTTGCATCATCCGGATGGCCTAAAACCCCGTGGGCAGTGTCACGCCACTCATCAAGAGTGAGGCCGAAGTAATCAAGCGCCATACGGTTGATAAAAAGCCGCTCGCGGTGGGGTCCGAATACTGCAACTAGTTGAGGCGTCAAGTCCAGTATCTGCCGAAGCTCTGCTTCTTGTTCGCGGATCTTGTCTTCCGCCCGCTTGCGGTCTTCGATATCGGTACACGCGACATACCAACGCGTAATCTGTCCCTTATCATCGCGAACCGGGTTGGAACGAGACAGAAACCAGCGGTAACTTCCATCGGCCTTGCGCAGCCGCAACTCCAACTCGTAAGCCGACCCTGTAGAGAGTGCACGATCAAAATAATCTAGCTCCCGAGCGCGGTCGTCTGGGTGAACGAACGCACCGCGGTCAGGCGTCTGCCGCCACTCTTCAAGACTAACGCCCAGGTAGTCAAGCGCGATGCCGTTGATATGGAGACGTTCACGGTTGGGTCCGTACACACCAACAAGTTGAGGAGCGAAGTCCAGCATCTGCCGAACTTCGTCCTCAGCTTCCTTCCGTTCTTCGATGTCGAGATTGACGCCGATCCAAAACAGGAGAGTTCCGTCGCTCGCCCGGAGGGGTTCTGCACGGCTGAGGAACCAGCGATATCCACCTTCAGCGTTGCGAACTCGAAATGTCACCTCGCCTGTGGAGCCCGTACGTAGACAGGTGGACCAGACCCTACGTGTCTCTTCATGGTCGTCGGGATGGAGAAGGGCAATATGGGAATCCCACGCGGCACCGTTGTTGACGCCGAATCGGAGAGCATCGTCTTTCGGCAGGCCAAGGTAATCCGCTTGTCGCTTATTCACGAACATGAGCCCGCCGGACGGATTACCGTACCAGGTGTACGCCGGTATCACGTTGAGTGTGGCTTGCAATTGTGCTTCAAGGAGCTGTTTCGATTCGGGTTCGTGCGCTGGCGAGGCCATAGTCACGCATCATACACCCGGGATGTAACATCGTCCCTCGCTTCACATGGTTATCGCCATCACCTCAAGCGCCCACAAGGTACGGACACACCGCTCCCAGGATATTACTCGTGAGGTCCTCGCAGGCGCCGGGTCAAAGATCGGCACCTGAACCCTCTGAGCGAATGACGGCAAACCGGGAATTATTGTTCGCTCGTTCCTGGATGTATAGTCGGCTATTCGTTGAACTGACCACGCATCAGCTTCACCAGGTTCACACGAAGCGTGGCCCCCACGGAAAACTCCGTTCACTTCCCTGCCGCACCCCTACTCGGCATGCGAAAGACCTGAGTGAACATGACGAAGAAACGCAACTGTGTTAGTATGAGTCTCGCATGAGCGCACCGATTTTTATGGGCGGTTTATGGGCGGTTTTGGCAGGGACAGCTGCTACCGTATGCACCGCAAGCGAACAGTGCGCTGTATGCAAATCTTGCAAAGCTCTTATTTGCAAGGTTTTAGGCTAAGTTGTTGATTCCACGGCTGGGGACGTAGTTCAGTTGGTTAGAACGCTGCCCTGTCACGGCAGAGGTCGCGAGTTCGAGTCTCGTCGTCCCCGCCATAACTTTCA
>Ga0066660_10000525_pt1 | contig 13748 bp, 7 predicted proteins | sample GraSoiAngelo_109_FD_75177 | JGI IMG/M metagenome (GOLD analysis project Ga0066660, IMG submission 75177) | Grasslands soil microbial communities from the Angelo Coastal Reserve, California, USA - 14_0903_12_20cm | ecosystem: Environmental > Terrestrial > Soil > Grasslands | place: USA...
GAGAACCTATCGAGAAAGAAGCGGGCAAAGAGGCGGTCCTTTCCGCGAACGACTTGATCGAATCGGGCAACGTATTCGTTTAGGTTCTGAACCAGAGGAGACTGAAACGTCACGTTGCCATTGACGTCCGCGCTGGAAACAGGAAGGAGCTTCGCGAAGTTCTGAGCCACGGGATCGACAGGCAGGCCGGTATTTCCAGCAAAGGGCGCGCCGGTGGCGGGGTTATAAATCTGATCGATCACGTTCCCGCTCGCGTCGCGGTCCAAGCAAACCCCCGAACTGTCAAATCCAGACTTGCAAATGGATGAGAAATCTCCCGCCATGTTAGCGCCGGTCGGAACTTTGGCGTTCGAAGCGTTATTCACCGTGCGAATGCGCGTGCCCTGGTAGCCGAAGAAAATGAAGCTCTTGTTCCTCATGAGCGGCCCTCCGATCGTTGCGCCGAATTGGTTTTGCTTCAGTGGGTCTCTGGCGTCGGTGGATCCCGCGGGCGGCTTCGCAAAAAAGTTGTGGGCATTGAATATCTTATTCCGGACGAACTCAAACCCGTCGCCGTGCCATACGTTCGTCCCAGACTTCGTAACTACGTTCACGACCGCGCCGGCGTTCGTCCCGTAACGCGCATCTAAGCTGTTAGTCTGTACGCTGAATTCCTGCAGGGCGTCGGGAAATGGGAACGGGTTGTTGGTGTTGCTCATCAAGTCTTCGTTGTTGGCGCCGTCCAGGTTGTAACTGATCTGGTCCGGGCGTGCCCCGTTGACCGCAATGGACTCCGCCACCGAACGGGTCCCCACGGCAATCTGCTTGGTGTCTCCTTGCTGGACGCCGTGTCCGTTGGCACTCGTGGTTCCCGGCACGAGAAGGGTCAGGTCCGCGGCGTTGCGAGTAACCAAAGGAATGCCCTCTACGCGGCTTTGCTCGATCACCTCGCTCAAGACCGGTGTGACCGTATTTACGAGGACGGGCGTTGCTTCCACGATGACCTGTTGGGTTGCTTGGCCAACTTCCAGTCGCACATCGAGGTCGCGAATCTGATCGGCCAAAAGCGTGACGGTTTGCGCGACGGTTTTGAACCCCGCAGCCTCGATCGTCACACTGTAGCTCGCGGGGGGAAGCGAGGGAACAGTGAAGTTGCCGCTTGCGTTGGTTGTCACGGAACGCTTGACCGATGTCGATTGTTGCGTCACGGTCACCCGCGCGCCGGCGACGACCGCCCCGCTAGGATCTGTGACCGTTCCTGCAATGGCCGCGTTTCCACCCCCCTGACCAAACAGGTCGGCGGCAAACATCGCGCTCAGAACCGCAAACAAGAAAACGATTCGTGCCATCTTCCGTTGATCCATAGCTACCTCCTGGTCTTGACAAGTGTGTGGCGCGCACACGCACCGAATCGAGACAAAACCGGTTACGACCGGTCCCGTTGGCAACCGCCCCCACTATCTCGGTAATTGCTCCCTATACGCCCGCCCAGTGCAAAGGTTTTCCTCCTGCCAATCGAGAGGAGAACACCCCTCTCACCCCGTTTGTCAAGAGGAGAACGCAAAAGCAGGTCAGACAGCGCCTTTGATAGTCGAGTGGTTTCCGACACCAAGCCGCTTGACGGTTTCGCTTTGATAGCGGCTCATGCGCAATTCTTGGCCGTTCTGCAGCAACACCAAGTGATATCCGTGGAACCAAGGCTGGATCTCTTTAACCTTGTGGACGTTGACGATGGCTGAGCGGTGAATTCGCAGGAAGTCTCGCGGATTGAGATTGTGCTCAAGGGCGTTCAGGGTTTCACGGATTTCGGCGGAACGCGGGCCGGCATGCAGTCGAGCGTAGTTTCCATTTGCCTCGATCCAATCGATCTCTTCGGTATTCACAAATAGGATGCGCCCGTTTTCCGAAACAGGCAGGCGGTCCAGATATTCATCGTGCCGCTTGATCTGCTCTAACGCGGCGATGAGACGACGGACTACATCACCCTTTGACTTATCCGCGATTCGCCGCTTGGCCCGGGCCAGGGCCTTCTCAAATCGCGCTTGTGCTACCGGCTTCAGCAGATAATCGATTGCGTTGGTCTCGAAAGCGCGGAGTGCGTAGCGGTCATAGGCGGTCACGAAAATGAGAGCCGGCATCCTTTCGGGGTCAATCCCACGAAGCACTTCAAAACCGTCCACTTCAGGCATCTGTACATCGAGAAACACCAAGTCGGGTTTCTTGCTGAGAATTGTGGAAACAGCACAGTCGCCATCTCCGCACTCCCCAACAACCTCTATGTCTGTATCTTTCTTGAGCAGGCGCAAAAGCCCTCGGCGCGCCAGAGGTTCATCGTCGACGATTAGGGCTCGAATCTTCATGCGGTTGCTACCTTCGCTGGCACCCTCTGTTCCGATGGGATTCGGCGCATTGGAATTGAAATCTGCACACAGACACCTTTTGGCTCCAGATTGTGCAAACGCAGTTCTTGCTCCCTTCCGTACAGCTGCTCAAGACGCCCGCGCGTATTCGAGAGGCCGACGCCCCGCGAAGAGAGCCGTTCAGGCGTGTCTTCCAGTGAGCTGGTTAAATTGGCGACTTCCAGCCAAAGCCGGTCTTGCCGCTGAAAGGCACGAATGGTGATGACGTCTGTGTCCTTGTGCCTGCCGATCCCGTGACGGACGGCGTTTTCAACGAGTGGTTGCAGAACAAGAGTCGGAACCGCACAGTCAAGCGTATCCGCATCAATCTGAAGTTCAAATCGAAGCCGGTCCCCAAAACGCCGCTGTTGAATGCCGATGTAATGCTCGAGAAAATCCACTTCGCGAGCGAGCGTAATCTCGTGCGTGTGCATTTCGTCCAAAGAGACGCGGAGCAATTCACTCAGGCGCAAGAGAATGTCTTCCGCCGCTTCGGGGTCTTCGTGAATCAGCGTGGCAGCCGCTTGAAGCGTGTTGAACAGGAAGTGCGGATGAAGCTGGGTCCGCAAGTTCTCGATCTGCGCCTCAACAAGTCGTGCTTCGAGCTGGGCAGCGCGAAGCACGCGTTTCTGGGCTTGATCATGAATGCGGTAGAAGTGCGCCACGCCGACAACCAGCCAGTACGTCACAAGGCCAATCTGCGTGTGTTGTCTCAGATAGTGCCCAAGCATCGCCGTGAGAGGTCCCTGATCACCGATGTGGAACCACGCAATGGACGCCTCAAGGCAAAGCTGAGTGGTGGTCAAGAGCAAGCTAGCCGCAAAGTGTAGCGGTACTGCGCGCAACCAAGTGTCGGTACCAATGGGATAACGCCAGGCAATCCACAGCGCTATGGGAGTAAGCACACCCCATAAGTAGAAGGACCAGCCGAGATAATAAAGGAAGCGATCGGTGAAGCCATGAGCAGCGTCGTAGGCATACCACTGGCTCGCGAATAAGCAGACGATGACCGCCCAAGAGGCAACGATCAGCACTCGTCTACGGTTGAATCTGCGCTTCGCCCGGTTCGCATGAGGGATAGTAGTCCGTCGCACTTCCAGAGGCATGAACAAACTCCAAGGCAAATCGTAACTCGAATTTTGCGACAGTGGCGCAAATTTCAGCAGCGATTACGATTCGTCCCGCGCTGTCAACGATTCGTCCCAAAACCATACCCCCACTAAGAACCTTTTGCTTACGGTAGAGGAGACACTTGGTCAGTGGGCGGATGGTGCTGATATGGGCCGAATGAATCTTGTCGTGAATGGCAAGTCACACGAAATTGATGTTGCTCCTGAAACGCCGCTGCTGTGGGTTCTTCGTGACACGTTGGGACTGACCGGGACGAAGTTCGGCTGTGGAATGGGTCTTTGTGGCGCCTGCACGGTTCACTTAGAGAGCGACGCAGTGCGGGCCTGCCAAACACCTGTTGGATCGGCGGGCTCAAAGAAAATCACGACCATCGAAGGGCTCTCACCTGATCGCAGTCATCCCGTACAGAAAGCCTGGATCGCTGAACAGGTTCCTCAGTGCGGTTATTGCCAGTCGGGACAGATTATGCAGGCTGCGGCGTTTCTAGCCAAACATCCGCGTCCAACACGCGAGGAAATTGACCAGGTGATGTCCGGCAACATTTGCCGCTGCGGAACCTATCACAGAATTCGGCGCGCGATTCAACGCGCCGCCGGTGAGGCAGCATGATGCCCGTCCAAGTTGAAGTGAACCGGCGTGAGTTTCTCAAGGCGGGCGCTTCCAGCGGCGCAGCATTTGTTCTTGGCTTTTACCTGCCTGTGCGAGGCAAGACGGAAGAGTCTCTTTATGACTCTCAGCCCCAAATCTTCAAGCCCAACGCGTGGGTTCGCATTACTCCGGATAATCAGATTACCTTGCTCGTCGAGCAGCCGGAAATGGGTCAAGGACCTCGGACAGTAGTTCCAATGATGCTTGCCGAGGAACTCGAAGCGGACTGGGCTACCATCCGCGTTGAACAAGCACCTACCATTCCCGAAATCTACAAAAACCTAATTACCGGGGGAAGCGGCTGCGTAAGAAGCGCATGGGGTTCCGTGCGCAAAGTAGGGGCGCAAGCGCGCGAAATGCTTATCACTGCTGGTGCGAAGCAATGGGGCGTGGACAAGAGCCTGTGCCGCGCCGAAAACGGAAACGTAATATACCTCCCGGCGGGACGGCGTTTGAGTTACGGCGAACTCGTCGAGACTGCCTCGCAGATTCCACCGATTGCCGCCGACGATTTGCCACTGAAAGCGCCCAAGAATTTTCGCTACATCGGCAAACCGATTCTGCGAACCGATATACCCAGCAAAGTGGATGGTAGCGCGGTATTCGGAATCGATATCCGAGTTCCCGGAATGCTTTACGCTGTCATCGCTCGGTGTCCACACTTCGGAGGCGTTCTAAAAACTTGTGACGACAGCGCGGCAAAGGCTATCCCGGGAGTCCGCGCGGTTTTCCGAGTCGCGCCCCTTCCCGGCCCTGATGGTAAGGGCGGCGGCACCGCGGGCGGTGTGGCTGTTGTTGGAGAGTCGACATGGGCGGCGCTGCAGGGCCGCAAGGCGCTGAAACTGACATGGGACAAAGGGCCGACGGGAGACGAAAGCACCGATAGCTTGCGCAAAAGGCTTCAGGAGCAGGCAATAGCGACTCCGTCGTTCGTCGCTGTGAATCAAGGAGACGCTCTGAAGCAGCTGGCCGAGGCTGCAAAAAAGATTGAGGCAGTTTACGAAACACCGTTCCAGGCCCACGCCACCATGGAACCGATGAACACGACGGTAGATGTGCGTGATGATGGTGTGGAAGTGTGGTCTCCTACCCAGGGTGCCACGCTGACTCAAGAAGATATCGTGCGGATTTCCGGGCTTCCGGCCAGTAAAGTGACTGTTCACATGACGCTGTCGGGAGGCTCATTCGGTCGGCGCGGCCAATGGGACTACCAGGCGGAAACTTGGCAGGTCGCCAAAGAGATGAAGAAGCCGGTCCAACTCCTTTGGACGCGCGATGATGATCTCCAGCATGATTTTTATCGGCAGTATGCCTACCAGCGCCTCTCTGCAGCGCTGGACGAGAATGGTGGCATCCTGGCTTGGTCGCAGCGTATTGCCTCGACCTCCGTTCACGCGTACTACGCGATACCGGACAAAATAAAAGATCCGAGGTACATAGCGGCTTTGGAGTTGGGCGGTGCCGATGTCCTTCCTTACTCGGTGCCGAATTTTCGCTTGGACTATCTTTCGGCGGAGTCTCCCGTACCGCGTGCCTGGTGGCGGTCGGTGACCAATTTCACTGCCTTCGCCATGGAATCCTTTGTGGACGAGCTAGCTCACGCTGCTGGCAAAGACCCCTGCCAGTTTCGCCTGAGCCTGCTGCCCGAGAACCAGAAAGTCACATCGGTCATGTGGCCTGACGGGAAGCCGCTCGATACGCGGAAGTTTCGAACCGTGTTGCAGCTTGCTGCGGACAAAGCCGGTTGGGGCAAGCCGCTGCCCGCTGGATGGGGACGCGGCATTGCTTGTCACTTCTCCTTTGGCAGCTACATAGCCCATATCGCGGAGGTTTCTGTAGAAAAGGATGGTGCGGTGCGTGTTCATCGGGTAGTAAGCGCCGTGGACTGCGGCACAGCGGTGAATCCAGATGGCGTGAAAGCGATGACCGAGGGCTCCATCAATTTCGCACTCACGGAAGTACTCACAGGTGAAATCACGATCAAAAACAGCGCCGTCGAACAGAGCAACTTCCACGATTACCAAGTATTGCGCATGAATCAAAGTCCCGAGATCGAGGTCCACATCGTGCCGAGTACCGCAAATCCTGAAGGCATGGGCGAACCGGGCGTGCCGCCGCTGGCGCCAGCGGTCACCAACGCTGTCTTTGCGGCGACTGGAGTGCGCATCCGACGCCTGCCCATGGACACACGGCTGCTAAGAAAGCCGTAAGCGGAGTGCAGCATCATGGCCGTACAAGCTGAAGTGAACCGGCGTGAGTTTATCAAGACAGGCGCTACCAGCGGAGCAGCGCTCATTGTAGGCTTCTATTTGCCCCGACGAAGCTTCGCGCAAGAATCCGAACCTCTGCGGACCAAGATTTTTACACCCAATGCCTGGGTTCGTATCACACCCGATAACGAGATCACTATGCTGGTCGAAAAACCGGAGATGGGCCAAGGGCAAAGAACCACGGAGACGATTTTGTTGGCGGAAGAGCTCGAAATAGACCCGTCCACCGTTCGTATTGAGCAGGCTCCCACCATTCAAGACATCTATAAGAACCTAGCAACGGGCGGCAGTGGGGGCACTGGGACAGGCTGGGGCACCACTCGGAAAGCGGGCGCTCAGGCGCGCGAAATGTTGCTTAGAGCTGCTGCTCAGCAATGGAGCGTGGATAAGAATGAGTGCCGCGCCGAGAGAGGGACAGTGATTCATGCTCCGACAGGGCGCCACTTTACTTACGGCGAACTCGTCGAGACTGCTTCGACTCTCCCGGAGATTGATGCCGAGGCAATACCTCTGAAAGCGCCGAAGGACTTTCGCCTCATTGGCAAGCCAGTTCCTCGCGTCGATACGCAAAGCAAGGTCGATGGCAGCGCCGCGTTCGGCATCGATGTGCGAGTTCCGGACATGTTGTATGCGGTCATTGCGCGTTGCCCGTATTTTGGGGGGAAGCTTGTCAGCTTCGACGCGGCTACTGCCAAGAACACTCCCGGAGTTCGTGCCGTTTTCCCCGTTACTCCACTCGGCTTTCTGGACATTTGCGGTTATGGCGGGCGCAACTTGAACACCGCAGGGGGTGTTGCGGTCGTAGGCGATTCGACTTGGGCGGCTATTCAGGGCCGCAAAGCGCTAAAGCTAAGCTGGGATAAGGGACGAGGTGGAAGTGAAACCACTGAGGGATTGCACAGCATGATGCAACGCCAAGCAGAGGCGCCGCCCACTTTCATCGCTGTCGATCGAGGAGACGCTTCTAAGGCTTTAGGCAGCGCGGCAAAGAAGATCGAAGCAACTTATGAATTGCCGTTTGCAGCCCACGCCACAATGGAGCCGATGAATACCACTGCGCAAGTCCGCGGTGATGAGATCGAAATTTGGTCACCGACGCAGTGGGCTAATGTAATTCAGGATGAGATTGCAACGCTGTCCGGATTGCCCAAGAACAAAGTCATCGTTCACATGACCCTTTCGGGTGGGTCATTCGGGCGGCGCGCGCAATGGGATTATGCCGCCGAGGCTTGGCAGGTGGCGCGCGAGGTCAACAGACCGGTCCAATTGCTTTGGACGCGCGAAGATGACATTCAGCACGATTTTTATCGGGAATACTCCTACCATCGCCTGACCGGCGGGCTCGACGCTCATGGAAACGTGTTGGCCTGGTCGCACCGCATCGTTTGCACGCCCATCAGGCAGGTGTTCGATTCGTCGGAAAGTTTGAAAGACCCTCAACATTCTGCGGAGGTGGGCGGCGCCGATCCTCCTTATTCCTGCCCGAACGTTCGCGTAGATTTCGCTCCTGTGAGCTCCGTGGTGCCGCGTGCGTGGTGGCGGTCGGTGGAAAGTTCTTTCACGGCGTTTGCGGTCGAGTGCTTTATCGACGAGTTGGCACATGCTGCCGGTATAGATCCTTACCAGTTCCGTATGGGCTTGCTGCAGGCAAACGCAAAGATGGCGGAAGGGCAGGGCCTCGATAGGCGAAAATTCCGAGGCGCTTTACAGCTTGCGGTGGAGAAAGCTGGTTGGAACAAACCTCTGCCACGGGGTTTGGGTCGCGGCATTGCTTGCCACTTCTCGTTTGGCAGCTACATCGCTCATGTCGCAGAGGTTTCTGTAGAAAAGGACGGTGCATTACGCGTGCATCGGGTGGTGAGCGCTGTGGACTGTGGGACGGCAATCAATCCAGACGGCGTGCGTGCGATGGCCGAAGGCGCGATCAACTTTGCATTAACGCCAGTCCTCGCCGGCGAGATTACCATCAAAAATGGAGCCGTCGAACAGAGCAACTTTCACGACTATCCCGTCTTGCGCATAAATCAATCGCCGGAAATAGAGGTCCACATTGTCCCAAGCACCGAACCGCCAGGTGGCATGGGCGAACCTGGCGTACCTCCTCTTGCCCCCGCTGTGGCCAATGCCATCTTCGCTGCCACCGGGGTGCGGATCCGGCGCCTGCCCATCGACACACGACTGCTCAAGAGGTCGTAAGTTTCCGAGCCTAACGGTTTTCGACACACCGTTCGAAAAAACAGAATAAAGAGCTACCCAATCGCTCACTTTGAGCGAAGGCACAATCTCTGTGATCCCAAAGCTGCATTGGGTTTAGTGGCGGAGGGGGGTTCGAACCCTTGAAACCCTTTCGAGTTTAGCGATTTTCAAGACGGGTGATTGGACGCCGTTCGGCTCGCTCTGGACGGTTTGGCACCAGTTGGCAGGTTAATGTCCTGTATGGGGGCGAACGACGGTGTCGCGCTTAAGCCTCCGGATTCCGCGGTCGACCGAGGATCGTTCACTTCGCTGGCAGCGCGCGAGGTCGTTCCGGACGCGGGACACCTCCTGCCACGTGAAAAACCAAAAGTCGTGTCGTCTGCGATGCTGAAACTCCTCGCAGATGCGCGATAGGTGTAGCTCATGGTTGGCGACTTATTAGTATGACTCCCAGCACGCTGGAAGAGGTTCTCAAATTTCCCCAAACTTCCCCCTGCGCAGTTCCACTGTTACTTGGAAAGAGATTGATAGCATAGTTGCAATGTTACCCTCATCTTCGGATCGAATTACGGCCTGGGAGGCAATCCTCGAATGTCTCCGTCATCATCCCTTTTCTAAGGGCATGCCATATTTCCGCCTTGGAGTTCTACGCCTGACAAGATCCATCTCAAATTCATCCACAAACACCTGGCTGGTCGGCAAGCCGAGCGGAAGTTTGCAAGAAAATGCGACGACTCTGTCTATTCATGCTCACGGTCAGGTCAAGTTCTATGTCATCGGCGCAAAACCCATGACCGCATTCTATTCCGGCTTGAGATAAATGTCTTTCCACCGCATCTTCACGCCACCACCAGTATGAATCTGCAAACCAATCACGCCATCCGTGAATTGGGGCGCCGGGTCGGTAAAATCCACAATCTTTGTGCCATTAAGCTGCGTCACGATGTGCGCTCCGTGCACGGACACTTCAAGCTCATTCCACTCGCCGAGCTTCAGAGCCTGTTCACCCTCCGCCGTCGGGATCGCCACCCAACCGCGACCGCCGCTTTCGTAGAGACCGCCGGTATGCTTGCCCACATTCCGGTCGACCTCCACCTGCATGCCTTCGATGTCCGGGCCATGTTGCGGATCGATGCCCAGAATTCGCGAGTGGAGAAACACGCCGCTGTTACCGGCCGCCTCGCCTTTGAACTTGAGGCGCAAAATGAAATCCCGATACGTCTTTTCTGTGGTTAAGTAGCCGTATTTGTTGGCAGTGCTTTCGCAGAAGATGGTTCCCTGCTCCACGACCCACTTTTCATCGCCATTCTTCTTCCAACCACTGAGATCTTTTCCATTAAAGAGAGAAACCCAGCCACCTTCCCGAGGAGCTTGAGCCCCCGCGCGAATCGCGAGAAGTAACACGGCTACGAGAATGCCACCACATCTCTTCACGGCAAAGCCTCCGCCCCCGAATGGCTTTGGGTTTTAGAACCTATCAGAAGAAGAACACTATCACACTGAGAACCGGAGAAGAGAACTTGAAAATGCCGAGGCACGCCTTGGCGTGCTCCGGGCGGAAGGTTGCGACTGGCTGTGCCTCCGCAATGATTCTGCTCGCCCAGCAACGCCGCGTGCGCGTGGCGGAAACTGTGCCAGCCAACTGCCGGGAGATTGAGCTTGACAAATTCCGGGATCTCTAAATTTGCGGTTGACATGAGAGGACGGGGGAATAGAATCCCTGCATGCCAACGCGCCCTTGCGGAGGGGGCGGGTCCAGCAACTGGGGGGTTGCCTCGCCGATGTTGAACCGGGCAAGTTGCATTGTGCTTGCGTTCCTCTCCCTGCCCGCTGCTCCCCTGTCCGCGCATATCACGAGCCCTGCTACCACCAGAACGTTGGGCACCGAGGACGGGATTGCGCAAGCTCGGGATAGCGCCTCCATGGATTTTTCCGCACCGGAGATCCCGCAAGTCAACATCGCTGGCCTTCCACAAGAAACCCAAGAGCAAGCCGCACAGGCGTACGCCGCCGCGCGCAAGCAGCCGCAAGACGCGGACGCCGTCGGAAAGCTAGGAATGCTGCTCGACAACTACCACCGGTCGGAAGACGCCGAGCTTTGCTACCGGCGGGCACACCTGCTCGCACCCGCCGCCTTCAAATGGCTCTACTATTGGGGCTCGCTTCTGTTGCGTGAGAAAAAAATGGGCGAGGCTTTGCCTATTTTGACCTCCGCACTACGGCTCGAGCCGGAGTATCTCCCCGCCAACCTCAAAGTGGGGGAAGCCCTGCTCGTTGCAGGAAAGACGGAAGAGGCCGGCAAGATCTACGACGGCATCCTTAAGGATTATCCCGACACCGCGGAAGCCTATTATGGCTTGGGCCGCGTAAAGGCTGCGCTGGGAGATCAGGCCGCGGCGGCGGAACTCTACCGCCAGGCCTGCCAGTTATTTCCCACTTACGGCGCAGCTCACTACGGTTTGGCCGTGGCCTACCGGAAGCTAGGGCGAATCCGAGAGGCCGAGGAGCAGGCGAACCTTCATGAGCGCAACAACTACATCGTTCCGCCGTTAGCGGACCCTCTGCGCGATGAGCTCCGGGCGCTCGACATGAGCGCGGCGGCGCATCTCGAGCGCGGTGTTCAGCTCGAACAAGTTGGGCGTATTGACGATGCCATCGCCGAAACCGAGAAGGCCCTCGAGCTTGATCGCTCGCTCGCAAAAGCCCACCTAAACCTGCTGATTCTGTACGCCAAAAAGGGTAAGGCCAAGCAAGCCGAGGAGCACTACAAAGCGTTGCTGGCCCAAGACCCCGACCAGTTTCCCGATGCCAGCTACAACTATGGCGTGTTGCTTTTCGAGGAAGGCAAGTTCGACGAAGCTGAAAAGGCCTTTCGGAAGACCTTGGCGATTGCTCCTTCGAACGATGCGGCGCACAACAATCTCGGTTATCTACTCGAGCGCGAGGGAAAGCTCGACGAAGCTGCCATCGAGTACAAGAAAGCGATAGAGGCTAATCCCAGCTCCCGGCAAGCGCATTTTAAGCTCGGGCGCATCCTCGTCAACCAGCAGCACTACGCCGAAGCCATCGAGCAACTCCAGCAAACCCTAACCCCGGTGGATGAGGACACGCCGAGCTATGTATATGCTCTTGGCGCCGCCTACGGTCGCGCCGGCGACCGCGCGCAAGCGCTGCATTACCTGGAACAAGCCAGGGAACTGGCCGTGGCGCACGGGCAAACCGCCCTCGCCTCCGAGATTGAGAAGGACCTGGAACGGGTCAAAAGTTTGTCCAAATCCTCGCAACTCTGGCGTGAGACGGGCTTCGGTCGTGTCGCGCCAGGATAGCGGATTTGTAACGACTTGCAACGAAGGGGGTAACCAAACTTGCAGATCATACGGCTAAAAATTGTTCTGCTTCTCGCCATGAGCATCGCTCAGGCATCGCTCCTGATCCAGCCTTTGCACGGCCAAGTTCTCTATGGCTCGGTCACCGGCACGGTCACCGATCCGTCCGGCGCGATCGTTCCCGGAGCGCAAGTGACCGTCACAAATGAAGCCACCGGGCTCAAACGTCAAACTACCACCGATGCCGCCGGCAACTATCGAGTGTTAGACCTTCCCCAAGGCAACTATACGATCGAAGTGACGGCGAGCGGATTTAAACCCTTGAAGGTCACCAGCATCGCGGTGCTCATCGGGCAAGTGAACGCGCAGGACTTGCAACCGCAGGTGGGCACGGCAACACAGGAAGTCACCGTACAAGGGGCCGTCGACATCTTGCAGACTCAGAAGGCCGATGTACACACCGAAATCACCAGCTATGCCGTGCAGAACCTCCCCCTCAGCACGTATCGGAACTTCCAAGCAGCCGAACTCCTGACCCCCGGGGTGTTCTCGACGTCGGGCATCTCCAACAGCTACCCGAATTCCGTTGCCGACACACCCGAACGCTCGTTCGAGATTTATTCGAGTGGTTTGCCGGCCCATGACAACACCACACGCGTCGATGGGGCGACCAACATCTTCATTTGGCTGCCCGACCACATGTTGGTCGTTCCGCCCCAGGAATCGATTGAAGAAGTGAACGTGCAAACCGCAAACTACGACGTCGAAAAAGGCCTGACGGCGGGAGCGGCCATGGACGTGGTGACCAAGTCCGGCACGAATCAACTGCATGGCTCCCTTTATGCATTCCATACCGATAACTCGATGAATGCACGGAACTGGTACACAAAAGCCACCAACACCGGTATTCTGAACAACGACGGAGTTACGCTAGGCGGACCGATCAAGAAGAACAAACTCTTTTTCTTCACGAATTGGGATGGTACTTGGCAACACACCGCGGAAGGCTTCACAGACCTCGTTCCCACTGACGACATGAAGAGTGGAGATTTCAGCGCCTATTTGGGTGCCGCCGTTCCCGGCGCGAACGTCTGTACAACGGAAGGTGGGACCGTTCCGTTGCGGCAAGGGATGGTTTTTGATCCCACGACCGGCAATGCGAACGGCACCGGGCGATGCGTTTTCTCCTCCGCGGGCAAGCTCAACGTAATACCTTCCAGCCGTATGAATGCTGGTGCCGTGGCGTTCAATAAGCTCATCCCGGAGCCGAATACGAACCTGGGACTTATCACCGCGACGACACCGTTTAATATCCGCAGTACCAAAGCTGCCCGGCCACTGAGCCGCAACATCGGCACGGCTCGCGTCGACTGGAACCAGACTCAGAATCACGCGATATGGGTAAAATGGACTGTTCAGCAAGACGATTTCTTTGAGCCTTTCGATCTTGGCGCTGCCGGCGGGAATGGCAGCGGCTCAGCTTACCAGCGTGCCCAGATCGGAACGCTCGGCCACACCTGGACGCTCTCGCCGACCCTTGTCTTAACGGGCCACATCGGCTTTGACCGCATGACGGAATACGCCCTGCCTCCCGGATATGGCCAGCCACTCGGCCAGTCGCTCCTGGGCATCGCCGGAACCAACACGCCCGCTGGAGACAAACGCTACACGGGTCTTCCCGGGATCACGATTCAGGGTTTCAGCGGGATGGGCAGCTTGAATTCCTGGGAGCCCGACAACCGCAATGACTGGACCCTTACGACTTCCCATAACCTGTCGTGGATCAAAAAAGCGCACGA
>Ga0066660_10000533_pt1 | contig 13671 bp, 10 predicted proteins | sample GraSoiAngelo_109_FD_75177 | JGI IMG/M metagenome (GOLD analysis project Ga0066660, IMG submission 75177) | Grasslands soil microbial communities from the Angelo Coastal Reserve, California, USA - 14_0903_12_20cm | ecosystem: Environmental > Terrestrial > Soil > Grasslands | place: USA...
GGCCCAGAGTCCGTGCTCGTGCAGCGCTGCGACGTACGCCTCGCAGCGTTCCTTCGCGCCGTTCCACACCACGGACTTCCCCTCGACGTGCACCTGCATCATCAGCTTGTGCGCCTTCGCGCGCCCGTAACCGAACAGCTTCTGCAACACATACGTCACGTACGCCATCAAGTTGATGGGATCGTTCCAGACGATGATGATCCACGGCCGCTCGGGCTCGGCGACTTTGTCGGTGTCCGGCGTCTCTTCTTTGACCGGCGCGGTGATTGTCTCGGCGCGCATCGTCTTAGACCGGCAGCACTCCGTGCTTTCGCCACGGCCGCTCGATCGTTTTCCCTTCCGCGTGCGCGAGCGCGTTCGCGATGATCTTGCGTGTGTCGGCGGGATCGATCAGGTCGTCCAGGAACGACCAGCCCGCGGCGACGTACGGACCGATCTGCGCGCGCACCGCCTCGATCATCTCGTTGCGCTTCGCGTCGCGCTCTTCTTCGGGGATCTTCTCCAAGATCGAGCGGCCGATGATGTTCACCGCGCCTTCCGGGCCCATCACGCTGATCTCCGCCGTCGGCCAGCCGACGATGAGGTCGGGCTCGTACGCGCGCCCGTTCATGACGTAATAGCCGGCGCCGTATCCCTTGCGCATGACGACGGTGACCTTCGGCACGGTGGCTTCGCTGACGGCGAACAGCATCTTGCTGCCGTGGCGGATGATGCCTTGCTTTTCGACTGCAGAACCGACCAAGAAGCCAGGGCAATCCATCAGGAACACGAGCGGGATGTTGAACGCATCGCACAGCCATACGAATCGAGCAGCCTTGTCCGCTGCGTTCACGTCGATCGCGCCGCCGAGGAACATCGGCTGGTTGGCGACGACGCCGGCCGGGCGCCCGCCGAAACGCACGAACCCCGTGACGATTGAGCGCGCCCACTCCGGCTTCATCGGGAAGAAGTCGCCGTCGTCGGCCAGGACCTTGATGACCTTGCGGACGTCGTACGCCTGGCGCGGGTTGGCCGGGACGATGTCGTACAGCTCTTCGCAACGCCGCTCGATCGGATCTCTTAGATCGCCTTTGATCGGCGGCCTTTCGCGGTTGTTCGGCGGGAAGAACGAAAGGTAGTGCCGGATCGCGTCCAGGCACGCGTCGTCGTCGGCGACCTCAAGATCGGCGACACCGGAGATCTTGTTGTGCACCTGCGAGCCGCCCATCTCTTGCTCGGTGACGTCTTCACCGACTGCAGCCTTGACCAGATGCGGGCCTCCGAGCGCCATCGACGACACGCCCTTCACCATCGGCACGAAGTCGGCCAAGCCGGGGATGTATGCGGTTCCCGCAGCGCCGGGGCCCATCATCGCGGCGACCTGCGGCACGACGCCGGACATGATGACTTGCTCGCGGAACAGCTCGCCGGTGCGCGCGAACATCGAGCCGGCCGCTTCCTGGATGCGCGCGCCGGCGGAGTCGATGAGCCAGACGATCGGCATGCGCTCGCGCAAGGCGAGCTCGCGCATGCGCGCGGCTTTGAGCTCGCCGACCATGCCCATCGAGCCGGCCATCACCGTGAAGTCGTACGCGACCAGACACACGCGCCGGCCGTCGATGCGGCCGATGCCGGTGACGCAGCCGTCGGCGGGCGTGAACTTTCCTTGCATCTGCGGGTTCTGGGACTGCTGATGGCCAAGCAGCCCGGTCTCTAGGAACGTGCCGGGATCGAACAGCCGCTCGATACGTTCGCGAACGGTCAGCTTTCCCAGGGAGTGCTGGCGCGCGACCTTGTCGGGGCCGCCCATGCCGCGGTACTGCTCTTTCTTCTGCTCGAGCTCGGCGACGGCCTCGGGCATCGTCGGACCCGTGTAGGTGAGCGTGGGTACCGCTTGCTTTTCGGCGGCAGGCACCTGTTCTGCCGGTGTGGTCTCGGCAGCCATGTGGATCCTCCCTTCCGGAGGCCCTTCGCCGGAGCGTCTGTTCTCCGAAGCGTGCCCGGGCCCGCCTGGGTGGTCGGTCGCGATTATCGCGCCGAGGAGCCTGTTCTGGCCAGGCTGGCCCGGATCTGGACTCGTATACGGGACTAGATCCGGACCGCGCGCCGCCGTCGGATCGGCCGCGTCATCCAGGGAACGAGGTACCAGCCGACCGAAACGGCGACCACCGAAACCACTAGCGACACCATCGCGCGAGACAACGGTAGCAATGGCTTTGTAAAGAAGACGATCATCATCACGCCGGCGAGGATCATCAGCGCGCGGAAGAACTTGACCGAGATGCGCGAGACACGGTTGCGGGGCAATGCGCGATGGCGGCTGTTCGCGGTTGCGGTGTGGCGCACGATGAAGAGGAAGCCGAAAGCTACCCCGAGAGCTGCGACGCCGGCGTCCACTGAGCGCCGATGCTATCGAGCGTCCCTGCATTCCACGCAAATCAGTACCGACGATGGTCGGCCGGCGGTTCCGTCCCAATCGCTCACTCGAGCGCACTCTTGTTGCTGTTGATCACGAAGCATTGACTCTCTCGGCAACAACGGCGTCAGAAATCATCAAGATTCCTGTACTTTTCGAGTTCTTTTATGGAGATTTGGGTAGTGCAGGGACAGGCGTCCAGATGGCCGTCGGCCTCCGATGCGGGGGGAGCTTTGGAGAAGAGCTACGAGGTCTTCTGTCTTTCCGACACCCTATTCTACGACTCACCAACACACACCCGGGGCGACGACGTCGATCTTGCGATCGCTCAACGACCGGTCCCGGCTGGCTGGCAACGATCGGATCTAGACGACTGGCTCGTGTACATGCCGGCGGATGTCGTCCTGCCGAAGCAGGGCTGGAAGCTCCATTCATCGGGAACGCTCGACAATGCAGAAGAGGTCGTAACGATCGTGTGGGACTACTGCGTCCCGCGAAACATCCCGTTCAAGTTCGTGCGGAGTCGTCAACTTCTTCTGCTCCGCAATGCGAAATACGCGGATCGCGGATCGAGCGGCAAGCTGGTCACGATCTTTCCACGTGACGACGAGCAGTTCGAAGCGATCGCAACCGAGCTCGCTCCCCTGCTTCACGGGAAGGCCGGGCCGTACATCCTGAGTGACCTCCGTTGGGGGGACGGTCCGTTGTATGCGCGCTACGGCGGCTTCTTCGATCAATGGTGCGTGGGTCCCGGTGGGCAGCTCGAGGCAGCGATCAGCGATCCGGACGGGAACCACGTCCCCGATCGCCGAGAACCGACGTTCTGGGTTCCACCGTGGGTTTCGTTGCCCGCATGCCTGGAGCCGCATCTCGCCGCGCGCAAGAACGCGAAGCTCGACGAGATCCCCTACAAGATCGACGAGGCGATCCACTTCTCGAACGGTGGTGGTTTGTATCTGGGAACCGACACCCGAACCGGCGAGAGGGTTGTTCTGAAAGAGGCAAGGCCGCACGCGGGACTTTCCGCCGAGGGCGCCGATGCCGTGACACGCCTCCAACGTGAGCGCGACATGATGCAGCGGCTTGCGGGCCTCGATGCAGTACCGGCGTTGCACGATTACTTCGTCTTCGGCGACCACCATTTCCTCGTCCTCGAGTTCGTCGACGGCAAGCTGGTCAGCAAGATGATGGCCGAGCGCCACCCTTTGACGACGTTCGCTCCGGATCCGAGCGCTCTCGAGAGCTATGCAACGTGGGCGGTCGACGTTGCGACGAAACTCGAGCAGGCCGTTGCGTCTATCCACGATCGAGGGGTCGTGATCGGCGATCTCCACCCCTTCAACGTCTTGGTCCGGCCGGACGGTCGCGTGGCACTGATCGACTGGGAGGTCGCGTGTGGGATCGAGGAGAACGGGCGCCCGACGCTCGGCGCTCCGGGCTTCGCCGCCCCGCTCACCCAGACCGGCTTCGACATCGACGAGTATGCGCTCGCTTCGATCAGGCTGTGGCTCTTCTTGCCGCTCACGATGTTGTTCCCACTTTGCAGCGGCAAGGAGACAGATCTTGCTGGTGAGATCACGCGCATCTTTCCAGTCCCGCGCGCGTTCGTCGAGAGCGCCGCTCGGCGGATCACGGAGGCACGCCGCGGCGTCGCCGCGATCAACGGCGAGAGGGCGCCACAGGTCGAGCCGACGGATGCGGCATGGCCGGAGACCCGCGCGTCGCTGGTACGTGCCATCCTTGCGAGCGCGACGCCCGAACGCACCGACCGTCTGTTCCCGGGCGACCCCCGTCAGTTCGAGCCGGGCGGCGGGCTCTGCATGGCCTACGGCGCTGCGGGTGTGCTGTATGCGCTCGATGCGGCCGGGGAACGGCCGCCCACCGAACATGTCGAGTGGCTCCTCCGGTCGGTCCGGCAGCCCGAACCGGGGACGCGTCTCGGTTTCTACGACGGCCTCCACGGAGTCGCGTACGCCCTTCAGCGGCTCGGGCAGACCGACGCGGCGCTGACAGTCCTCGACATCTGCGCGCGCGAGCTGAACGAGCGATGGGACCGCCTCGGCACCGGCTTGATGGAAGGCCTTTCGGGTATCGGTCTCAACCTCCTCTATTTCGCCACGACGACCGGAGAAGAGGCGTATCTGCAGTCAGCGGGCGCGATTGCGACAGCGATCGCCGGCCGACTGGGCGACGAGGGCTCCGTCGACGATGTGAGCAGCAACGGCCACCCCTACGCGGGACTGACACGCGGTTCATCGGGCATCGCTCTCTTCTTCGTCCGTTTGTACGAGACGATGGGCGACCCATCCCTCCTCGACCTGGCCGCAACGGCTCTTCGCCAAGACCTCAAGCGCACGGTTGTTCATGCCAACGGGGCGCTCGAAGTCAACGAAGGCTGGCGGACGATGCCCTACCTTTCCGACGGCGCCGTCGGGATCGGCATGGCCCTCCGCGAGTACCTCCGTCACCGAGACGACGAAGGATTTGCGCGCGCGGTGCTCGCCATCGAGCTGACCGCGCGCGGCAATCTGTTCGTCGAGCCCGGACTGTTCTGGGGTCGCTCCGGGATGATCCCCTTCGTTGCGACGCTTCCCGCGGACCAACGAGAGGACGCCGTCGCGCGCCACCTGCGAGCCCTCAACTGGCACGCGATCCCCTACGCGGGCGGTATCGCTTTCCCGGGTGATCAACTCTTCCGACTTTCGATGGATCTCGCCACCGGCACGGCCGGTGTGCTCTTTGCCATCGCGAGCGCTTTCGAGAACCGATCTGTACAACTTCCCTTCCTCGCTCCTTTCATCGTCGACAGCTCCTTTGGCGAGGATGGCGAAGTTCTGGCCAGCGGGAGGAGGTGAGACGAATGGCGCTTTTGGACCTCCAGGGCATGGAACTGCTCGTAGACGCCGGTGGGCCTCAGGCTCACAGTGGAGCCAGCAAGGGGTGCGGCGTCACCATCAGCGGAAGTAGGAGCGGGCTAAGCCTGCTTCTCTGCTGATAACTCCCAAACGGCGGGTGCAGGCGCCCGGAAGATCCCGGCGCGGCTGCACCCGCCGGTTCCTACCTCGGAGCAGGAGGATCGACGAGATAGCAGCGATCGGGTTCACCGAGCACCGCGAAAGGCGTTCCGCGGATCGCCTGTTGCTTCGCGTCTCGCGCCGCGGCGGGGGCTGGCTCGCGCTCTTCGCGCTCACCTCTCTCGCGATCGCTGCGATGGAAACGTTGTTCCCCGCGGTCCTCGGACGGACCGTCGATGCCCTCTTCGGCCACGGCAGCGCGCGCACGTGGGTCGTGCTGACCGGGCTCCTCGTCCTCGTGTTGGTTGGGTGCGATGCCCTGGACGACGTGGCCTCGGGCACGATCACTGCTCGCTCGACGGCGTGGCTCCGGGTGTCGCTTGTCGGGCGCATGCTGCTCGTCGGTCCGCGTTCGCGGATCGCACCCGGTGACGTTGCGACGCGGCTCGTCGGCAACTCCGCGGACACGGGCCGGGTGGCATCGGACGTGATACGGGCGATTACGAACCTGCTTCCCGGCGTCGGAGCGATCGTGGCGCTCGCGCTGATCGATCCGAGGCTTGCTATCGCGTTCGTGGTCGGCATGCCCATCTTGGTCGTCTTGGTTCGCTCGTTCGCGCGCGACCTTACCGCGATCGTCGAGCGGTACATGAACGTGCAAGGAAGGATCTCCGCGCGGTTGGTCGACGCGTTGTCGGGCGCGCGCACGATCGCTTCTGCGGGGACGGCCGAGCGCGAGGCGCGCCGCGTCCTCGAGCCGGTCCCCGAGCTGCACGAGTATGGGGTGCGGCACTGGCGCGCGGAGATGAAGATCAGCGCACAGGACGGCATTCTCGTCGCGCTGCTCGAAGTGATCGTTCTCTCGATCGGCGGCATCGAGCTTACGCACGGACGAATCAGTCCCGGCGAGATGCTCGCGGCCGGCGAATACGTACTCCTTGCGACGTCGCTCCGTTCCGCCTACTCCTCGGTCGCGCGCCTGGCGCGTTCGCGCGCAGCCGCCGCGCGCGCCGACGAGCTTCTGAACGAGCCGGCCGTTCCGTACGGCTCCCTCGATGCGCCGCCCGGGGATGGCACGCTTCAACTCAGGTGCGTGCGCGCGCGCATCGGCGACCGCGACGCGCTGCACCATGTCGAGGTCGACATCCCCGGAGGCACACTCGCGGCGATCGTCGGACGAACCGGCGCGGGGAAGTCGACGTTCGCGCAGATCGCCGGCCGCCTCCGTGATCCTGATGAGGGCGAGGTGCTCCTCGATGGCGTCAGTCTTCGCCACCTCAGTCGCGATGCGCTCCGCCGCGAGATCGCTTACGGCTTCGACCGGCCGTCGCTGTTCGGCGACACGATGCACGACGCGATCGCGTTCGGTCTCGAGCAGCCGTCCGAGGACGCCGTGCACGACGCCGCGCGCGCGGCGCGCGCGGACGAGTTCATCACGAAGATGCCCGACGGGTACGCAACGGCACTGCACGAAGCGCCGATGTCCGGCGGCGAGGTCCAGCGCGTCGGCCTCGCGCGCACGTTCGCGCACGCAGGGCGGCTCGTCATCCTGGATGACGTCGCGGCGAGCCTCGACACAGTCACCGAGCACCACATCGGACGCGTGCTTACCGAAGAGCTGGCCGGTCGCACGCGCTTGATCGTGGCGCAGCGCGTGTCGACGGCCGCGCGCGCCGACCTCGTGATCTGGCTCGAGGACGGCCGGGTCCGCGCCGTCGCCCCGCACCGAGAGCTGTGGACCGATCCCGAGTATCGCGCCGTGTTCGAGCACCTCGCCCCCGCACAGGACGGTTCGGCATGACGTCCGAACGGAAGGCCGTGCGCCGCATCCTGCGCGAGTCGTTGCGCGGGCGCGCGCGCGACGTGACGTGGCTGGCGATCTGGTCGCTCGTCCAAGCGCTTCCGGCGTTCCTGTCCGGCCGCTTGATCGCGACGTCGATCGACCACGGGTTCTTGCGCCACCGGCCGGCAACCGGGATCGCGTGGCTCGCATTGCTCGGAGTCGGCGTCGTCGCCGGTGCGTGGGGAACGCGCCAATCGCTGAGCCGCCTCGCGGCGATCGTCGAGCCGTTCCGGGACGAGCTCGTCGGGCGCGCGGTCCGGGGTGCGCTCGAGCGGTCGGTCGTGCGTGGCGCCGGGGCCGACACGGCAGCCGTCGCGCGCCTCACGCAGCATGTCGAGATCGCGCGCGAAGCGTTCGCCAACGTCCTCATCGTTGTGCAGGGGTTCCTCGTCACGACGGTCAGCGCGCTGCTCGGCCTCCTGACGTTGATGCCGATCATCCTGGTGCTCGTTGTGCCGCCGCTCGTCGTGGCCCTGACGGTGTTCGCGTTCGCGCTCGGCCCGATGGCCGCGCGCCAGCGTGAATCGATCCTCGCGGATGAGGGCATCGCCGAAAGCGCTGCAACGTTCTCGAGCGGCCTGCGCGACGTCGCCGCCTCCGGCGCGGAGGACGTCGTCGCCGGCGCCATCGGCCGCCACATCGACGAGCAAGCGCGCGCAACGGTCGCGCTCGCCAAGCTGACGGCAGCGCGAACGGCGATCGTCGCGATCGGAGGGTGGCTGCCGGTGATGCTCATCCTCGCGAGCGGCTCGTGGTTGCGCGCGCACGGCGCGACGCCTGGCGTGATCATCGGCGCGCTGACCTATGTGTCGCAGGGCGTGCACTCGGCGCTGCAAACGTTGGTGCGTGGCCTCGCGAACACGGGGCTGTGGCTGATGGTGACGCTGCGGCGGATCATCCAGACGACGACGCCCGAAGAGCGCGCGGAACCCATGGTCGAAACGTTGGCGGCAGCGACCATCGGCATCAGGCTGTCGAACGTGACCTTCGCGTACGGCCCGCACGCGATGCCGGTGATCCGCGCGGCAGATCTGAGGATCGACCCGGGTGACCACATCGCGATCGTCGGCCCGAGCGGCATCGGCAAGTCGACGCTCGCCGACCTGATCACCGGGGTGCTGGTGCCGCAGGAGGGCATGGTGCTCGTCGACGGGATGCCGACCGCACGTGCCGATCCTGCGGCATTGGCGTCCCGACGTGTGTTGATCCCGCAGGAGGCATACGTCTTCTCCGGGACACTCCGCGAGAACCTCACGTATCTGCGGGACGATTGCTCGGACGAGGATCTCGACGCGTCCGTGAACGCCCTCGGCGTGCGATCCCTCGTCACCCGGCTCGGTGGCTACGACGCGACCCTCGATCCCTCAACGTTGTCGGGGGGAGAGCGCCAACTGATCACGCTCGCGCGCGCGCACGTTTCGCGCCCGCCGACGATCGTCCTGGACGAGGCGACGTGCCATCTCGATCCGGGTACCGAAGCCCGTGTCGAGCAGGCCTTCCGCGACCGGGGCGGCACGCTCATCGTCGTCGCGCACAGGATCAGCTCGGCGATGCGCGCCAAGCGGATCGTCGTGCTCGACGGCGAAACGATGGACGTGGGCTCACACGCCGAGCTGCTCGAGCGGTCGACGCTGTACCGGGACCTCGTCGGCCTATGGGATCCGGGCATTCCGGTACCCGGCGACGTCGCTCCTATCGATCTCTCAGGTGTTTCTTAGGTTCGTGTGGTTCACTGAATGGGCTCGATGGACCTGAGCCGGGGGAATCCGGTTCCGCCGGCGCCGCGCGGGGGGGCGCGCACGCCTTGGTTCGTCGTCGCAGGCATCTTCGCCGCCGGTCTCATTGCGGGCCTGGTGATCTCACAGCTGAACGTCGCGGGCGCGCAGACGCCATCGCCGAGTGCGAAGGGCAAGCTGTATCGCGGATTCGGTCACGGTTTCGGCCACAAAGGCTTCGGCTTCGGTGGCGCGCTTCACGGACAGTTCACCGCACCAGCGCCGAACGGCGGCTTCCAAACGATCCTGGTGCAGCGGGGAACCGTGGAGTCGGTAAGCGGCTCGTCGATCACCGTGAAGAGCGAGGACGGGTACACGCACACGTACAGCGTGGACAACAACACGCTCGTTGCTGCCGGTAACAACGGCATCGCGGATGTGGCGAACGGCGACACAGTGCGCGTGCTCGCGGTTGGGAACGCGGCAAAAGAGATCGTCGACGCGACGAAAGTGCAGAGCCTGCGGCAGGAGTACCGGGGCTACAACCACAAGAACGACGAAACGCCGGAGCCGAGCGGCTCGCCTACCGCGTCGAACACCTCGACAAACGCTTAGGGAAACCGTTCCACTGCCCGAAAGTACATACCGCCTTGTACTTTGCGCGAGCTAGGTTTACCGGATGAGGCGCGCAGCTGTCACCCTCAGCATCGCTCTCATCTCACTCGGTCTGTCGAGCATCCCTGCGCGCGCGGCTTCCATCGACGGTGCACCGCAGATCAAAGGCCTTCAGTTCGACACGTCATCCGTCTCGGTCTTCGGCCTGAATGTCGCAACCGTGAAGGTATCCGTGCACCTGACGGACGGCGACGGCGTGGACGACTCCGTCAACGATGCAAACAGCCTTCTGCCAACCCCGTTCATCACTATTCAACACATCGCGCCCCCTCTGGGGGTCGACGACAGTCAGATCGCGTTCCTCACGCTTGCATCCGGAACAATTTACGACGGCTGGTGGCAAGGGAATGTTTACGTCCCCTCGCATTACAACGGGGAGATGCACGCGGCCTTTGTTGAGGCATACGACACGCAGTACAACCTTCTTCAAGGTGATCCGGCCTCGAGCGGCTTCGATCCGCATTTCTCCATCACTGGGACGCATCGCCCGTCATTAAGCTCCGGGCTCTCTCCGCAGATCATCCAGTATCCGAACTCGGCTCAGTTCAAGGGCAGGCTGATCGACTCTGATACCGGCGCCCCGTTCTCGGGCGTGAAGATCTCGATCCTCAGCGGGGATTGGGACTTCTGCTGTCCGGTCGTCAAGACGGCGACGACCGATTCCAACGGCTACTGGGGTGTCACGCTCACCAACAACCAGATCCCACTGAATATCGGCGCAACCGTCTTAGGACCTTCGGCGGACACTCTGCAAAGACGCTTCTTCGTCGTCTCGAACTGGAAAGTGTCGCGCATGTGGTGGGCGGTGTGGGCAAAGCCATCCGCCTCTCGCCTGCGCCTCCGCTCGACGACGACTGTGTATGGCTCGGTTGCCCCGGCCGCTGCATCGGTCGCCGAACTCCAGCGGCTCGTGTCCGGCGTTTGGAAGACGGTTGCGCAAGCGCCAGTTCATTCGAGTGGGCGCTTCTATCTCACAGCGCATCCACCGAGCAGGGGTTATCAGCGCTATCGAGTTGAGATCCCGGGGAGCTACGGGTTCGTCACGACTGCAACGAGGCCATTCACGATCTACGTCTACTAGCCGCGGTTCCAGGCCAACACTCAGCTCTCCATTTATCCTTCTCCCATGGCGAGGGCGCGCGCCTCTGATTCTGCTGCCCGCGAGTGGCCGCCCGTTTCCTACTGGCTGAAGGTCACCCTCGGCGTCATCGCTCTCGTCGCGCTCGCAAAGGCGGTCGTCATCCTGAGGCAAGTCCTCATCCTGATGGGCGTCTCGATGATCCTGGCGATCGGCTTCCAGCCGACGATCGCGTGGTTCGAACGCAAGGGCGTCAAGCGCGGCCTCGCGGTCGCGATCATGGCGCTGAGCGCGCTCGTCGTGATCGGTGGGTTCATCGCCCTTGTGGTGCCGACGATCATCCATCAGGTACGCGAGCTGATCGACAAGGCACCCGACTACGTCAGGCGCGCGCAAAACGGCAACAGCTTCATCAGCGACCTGAACCAGCGCTTCGATCTCACAACCAAGCTGCACGACCTCGCCGGCAAAGCGCCGTCGACCGCGCTGAATCTCTTCAAGACCTTCGGCTCATTCGTGTTCAACACACTGACGGTGTTGATCTTGACGCTGTACTTCACGTCCGCTTTGCCGCGCATCCGAGCAGGCGTCGCGAGGCTGCTCACACGACGGGAACGGGAACGCTTCGAGCTGATCCTCGCTGAGTCGACGCAGCGCGTCGGCGGCTACATCATCGGGAACATCGTCATCAGCATCATCGCCGGGTTCGCGTGCTTCGTGTTCCTGCTCATCATCGGCGTGCCGTACCCGGCTGCGTTGGCGTTCTGGGTCGCGTTGACCGACCTCATCCCGACGGTGGGCGCGATCCTGGGCGCGGTCGTCGCCGGCGTCGTCGCGATCTTCACCGGTATCCCGCAACTGATATTCGTGATCATCTACTTCATCGTGTACCAACAGGTCGAGAACTATCTGATTGCCCCGCGCGTGATGAAGAAGGCGGTCGAGATGAGCGCGGCTGCGGTGATCGTGTCGTTGCTGATCGGTGGAAGCCTGGCGGGTCTGGTGGGCGCCCTGCTCGCGCTGCCGGCGGCGGCGATCATCAAGATCAGCTTCAAATACCTCTACCTCGAAGAGCGCGAAGAGGCCGTCGCGGCCGAGGACGCCGGCGGGTAAAGAGGGCGGAGGCGCTGGGCAGACCTCCGCTATGTCCCAGACACTGGCACCACCCTAGTAGCGGACGCGAACGCACTGCGAACACTCGCGGTCTGAAGAACGATCAGATCGCAGCTTTGGCCCTTCGTCTCACCTTGCGGTTGATGCGAGCCATCGCTTCACCCAGAGTGCGGTGCGCGGTTCTTGTGGCGTCGACTACTTTCTTGACGTAGAGCCAATCGATCTCTTCGTACCGCGCGACTGCGATCACTACAGCGCCTTGGAACGCCTGGTCACTTTCCGACTCCGTCGCGGTCGCTTGGCGCACTCGATCGAGATACAGGTCGTCGACCCCGATGATCCTGACGCGTGCAGCAGCTATCTCGAAAATCGTGGTCCTTTCTGGGTCACCATCGATCGCCGCCTCCGGGAACTCAACCGCAACGTTCGTCCGGTCGTGAACCCAGTGGCGTCCAGAACGAACGAATCCATGCTTGCGGAGCTCATCGGCGTCTCGACCCGTGACGGGCGCGCAGAGGTCTAGATCCGTCGGTCTGTACAGCGGCGCGGTGTAGTAGTCCTGAGCGGTACCGCCTACCACGACCGGCTCGGTCGAAAGGATCTGAGTTATGGCCGCTCCGACTAGAAGGAACTGGCGATTACGATCGGGTTCGGCTCGTGCGGCCCGCAGCAGCCGTCTTGCTTCCTCGGCCTTCACGCTTCATCTCCTCCCTCCGGAGGGAACGCTGCTCTGCAGGCGTGGGATCCCTGTCCCAGGGATCGAAGCGGTAGTCGCCGATGGCTCGAGCCAATCGCTCATCTCTCGCTACCGTGAGCCGACCTGTGGGAACCACAGCGATCGAGCCCATGCGGATCGTCTCGCCCGTCGCAGCAGTGATCCGTTCGATCAAGTCCAGGGATGGCTCGACGAGGCCCGATTCGGCCCGAGCAAGCGCAGGCTGAGAAGTCCCCACCTTCCTCGCAAGAGCAGCCTGCGTCAGGCCCGCGTTCGTTCGAGCCCTCCGAAGCGCCAGTCCAATCTCAGCTTTCGTCATGCTTATATCGTAACTGATATGTCAATAGCGCGTTGCGCTGGTAGTTCATGCCTCCTCTTATATCCTATCTGCCATATCCTGCAGGGAGCAAGTGGGCTGCAATAGCCTTCCCTCTCGTGGAGTTCTGGGATCAGCACGGCTTCGCCACGCGGTTCGAGTGGGGACCTGAAGGCGCGCGCCTTCTCGCAGATTCCTCCGATGTGATCGTCGTGGTCGACGTCATCTCCTCGACCACATGCATCACGATCGGCTGCGAGCAGGGCGCGCGCATCTACCCCTACCGCTTCAAGGACGCGTCGGCCGCCGACTACGCGAAGTCATTGGGAGCATCCCTCGCGGTCCACCGCGAGGGCGTGAACGACGAGCATCCCTACTCGCTCTCCCCCGGCACGTTCCTGAAGGCGAAGCCCGGCGAGAGCATCGTCCTGCCTTCGCCCAACGGAGCGACGATCGCGCTGGCCGCGTCCGCCGTCGGCAAGCCCGTGTTGGCCGGATGCCTGCGCAACGCGTCGGCCGTCGCGCGCGCGGCGCGCGCGCTGGGCGAAACGATCACCGTCGTCGCCGCCGGCGAGCGCTGGTTCATGTCCGACGACTCGTTGCGGCCGGCGCTGGAGGATCAGGCCGGCGCGGGAGCGATACTGGCGCCGCTCGAGGGCCGCTCGCCGGAGGCCGACGGCGCCCTTGCCGTGTTCCGGGACGCGCGCGACGACATGCTGCAGCGGTTGATGAACAGCTCGAGCGGCCGTGAGGTCGGCGCGCGCGGCTTCACCCGGGACGTCGAGCTGGCCGCCGAGATCGATGTCA
>Ga0066660_10000538_pt1 | contig 13625 bp, 10 predicted proteins | sample GraSoiAngelo_109_FD_75177 | JGI IMG/M metagenome (GOLD analysis project Ga0066660, IMG submission 75177) | Grasslands soil microbial communities from the Angelo Coastal Reserve, California, USA - 14_0903_12_20cm | ecosystem: Environmental > Terrestrial > Soil > Grasslands | place: USA...
CGAATTCGTCGCAGAAACAACAAAAAAAGCAAGCCAAACAGGAAGCGAAAGTGATGCTTGCGGTCGAAAAGGCAAAGACATCGCTAGGGAAGGCTGAAAAAAAGGTTGCGAAAGCCCAGGCGCGCCTGAAAAGTCGCACAGCACATCTGAGCACCCTGGAATCACATCTGGCCGAACTGCGCGCTTCCCAACAGGGGTCCGAGGTAAGCTCTGATCAGCAGCAGGGCCAGCCGGAAACAGCCGGAAACATTGAGAGTACTGCTGCATCGGCAGGGAGTCCTTCAGATACGCAGTATCAGACCGATATCCCCACACCTGCTAATCAGGTAGGGTCCGAACCTCCCGCGGAGGGGCGCGCAGACATTCCCGCGAGAGGCTCTGAAGACTCGTCCACCGCCTCATCAGAGCCTCCCGCGGAAGTCATGGCCGCTACCGGCTCCATCGAGGAAGCACCTGAGTCAACAGACGCGTCAAATGGCAGTGCAGCTACGGATCAAGCGGCTACGAATACAACCAGGACAACGCAGCGCTCCACCTCAACACGTCGCAAAAATACGGACGGTGGGAGCGATCAGGATTAGGCTGGAGGCTTCCAGCATGGCCTGGAACATCACGGCGTAACAGTCCCACAGAGTATGTGTTCATTGGGCAAACCAGGCGGAATCGGGTTAGTTGGCAAGGGAGGAAGCCCATTGCGATGATAGAGTTCCAGCCCATTTGGCTCCTGCACTACCAGCGAAAAGTCTTGTAGAAATGTTAAGCTGTTAAGATTGACGGCTTGCGCGACCAGGTCGGGTTGATCGCCCGGACGGCTCAGCCAATTCGGGCGCACAATGATCCAATCGACTTTTGTCGGGTTTTGTAGAGCGGCCACCCACGTGAGCCCAGAGCTTTCATTCACAAAATCCAGGTAGTTAAGGCCGGCATCGATGCCATCGATGTCTGAGGCATAAATATCTTCGAGAATCTTCCCCCCGTTATAATGCTGCGCCAGGTAAATGTTGATGCGGTGGTATTGTGCGCACGACACGCCATATTGACCATCCTGGACGGTGATGATGCCGTTGGAGACGATCAAGACCGATTGAATGAGAATGATACATATAAAGGCCACGTGACCAAGAGAACCCCATACACGGCCAAGCGCCGGAATGCGCAAGCGCGCTGCCAGCACGGAAATAAAAAGTCCGACAGGAGCCACCATTTCCGTACCGAAGCGTGTATTGAAGAGCGTCTGGTGCGCGTAGGATGGCACCGCTTCGGGCACATAAAGGCTGGCCTGCCCACTATAAAGCGAGCTCACGTAAAAAACGAATGGAGCGAAAAATGCCAGTGCGCCTATTAGCTCCGGTGACAGTTTGCGCTGTGATATAAAGCTGGCGATTGCCAGGGCTGCGAGTACAAACAATAACGGGCCAACCACATCAATAGTGTTGAGGATATAGTAACGGAAGGATTGGACAAGATCGTGGGCCGCGTATTGAGTGCCCGTCTGCACAAACAGCGCCTGTTGTGCCTGAGATGAGAACTGACTATGCTGGAAGTAGAGCGGATCGCCGAAGATGATGGCGCACCAGACCACCCACAGCACAATGCCCAGGAAGCCAAGCACAGAGAAAATGATCACATCCGCCTCGATCTGGGCGCGCTTGCGGCGTTTGAGCAGGCCAACGAGGACGATTAAAGGTGGCAGCATCACACATAACATCCATCCATCGTAGCGCGCCATTGTCGCCAGGAAAGTGCTGGCCGCCGTGAGCACCAGGTATTTAGGATGGTCTTCCTGGGTCCAGGCCAGGAAGAAGTAGCAGGCCATCGTCAGTGTGGCGATACACACCGGTTCGCTCAACGGCGTCGTTTGCAGGTACAGCACATTCGGATTGAGTACAAGCACCAGCGTCCCTACAACACTTGCCAGTTTATCTCGCGTCAAACGTAGTGCCGACAGATAGAGAAAGACGGTAGCGACGATATAGCACGCCATCGAGGGAATGCTTCCTGCCAGACCTGTACGCAGGAGGAACGTATTCCAGATGAAAGGCAGCATCAAAAGGTGTGGAAGTGGCAGCCAGACGCCTCCAAATTGTGCGACGCTGAAATGCACATCGATAACCCTCAGGGGAATACGCAGGTGCGCGTACGCATCATTGTAGAGCAGAATAGCGTAATGCTTGTATGAATAGTAAGTGGTCGTGATACTCACATTGATGGCGATCACGAGCAGAACGAACAGCCACGGGTCCGCCCACCAGGCACGCGGAGTCGTTTGCATCGCCTGGCGTTCCGTGCGCGATATAGCCGGCATGGGCAGCGTCATGAGTTTGCGCAGTCTCGTCGTCACGGAAGACACGATGCCCGGTGGCTCTGTGACCTGCCAGGGCCCACCGAAGCCCACGGAAACCATGCGCATAGTCTCCTCGTCTGCCAATCTGCCCCCATCAGTCCAGGTTGCAATATCGAGTGGCGGTGAATTCTTGCGCAAATGCAGCCCATGAATAGTCTTTTCCCAGTAATGCGGCTTGAAAAACAGCTGAAAGAGCGCCATACAGGCGGCTACGCTCATCATCATCCAGTAGATGGGGATGAACAAAGCCCATTTGACAAGGCGATATTGCCTGCGCCGCACGCAGGCCAGCAGGTATACATAGATATAAAAGAAGTTGCCGAAGACCAGACTGACCACGCTTAAATAGAGCAGCGGCTTGGGATAGATTGCCTGTATGGTATGGCCAATCTCGGGGCGGAATACAAAGTACGACGCAAACAAGAGCCAGAGCAGCGGGTTGAGAAACAGGATAGCGGTTTTACTGCCGATCACCAACTGCAGCGAGATAAATTCGCGCAGATGCCCCCGGCGCAGGTATCGCCAGGGATGGCGCATATAGACCAGGTAAGTCTGCATATAGCCTTTAATCCAGCGCGAACGCTGGCGGATCCAGTTCTTTGTCTGCGAATTAGCCTCTTCATAGGTAACAGAATTGAGGACAACGGTCTCAAAGCGGTAGCGGGCAAGCCGCAGTCCCAGGTCGCAGTCTTCCGTGACATTATAGGCATCCCAGGCTCCCAGGGCGCGCAAGGTTTGTATTTGAAAGTGGTTGGATGTGCCTCCCAGAGGGAGGGACAGGCCTGCGCGCTGCAAGCCAGGAAGAATCAGGTCGAACCACAGCGAGTATTCAGCCGTGAACCAGCGCGTCAATATATTCTGTTCCGGGTTATAATAGTTGAGTTTGGCCTGTACACAGGCCAGGTTCGAGCCGTGGTTGGCAAAGGTGAGCACGGCTTTTTTCAGTTGCAGCGGCTCCGGAATATCTTCCGCGTCATAAATCACCACAAATTGCCCGGTGGCCTGCAGCAGGCCAAAATTACAGGCGCGCGGCTTCGTGCGCGGTTTCCCTTCCGGCACCGTCACAATCTGAAAATGTGGCGGCAGGTTCAGCGCGCGAATGGCGTCGCGGGTCTCACGATCATCCTGTTCCGTGAGGAGGAGGATCTGCAATTTATCTTTTGGATAGGACAGTTCGCTCATAGCCTTCACAAATTGGGGTACCACCTGCGCTTCCTTATAAAGTGGGCACAGGATAGTATACGGAGGCCAATCCGCGTAGCGCAGCGCGTGAAGAACGCGCATATCAATTTCCTCATCATTCTTGCGCCCGAAAGTAGCCAGCGCCAGCGCGATGTTGAGGATCAGGTGACCGGTGTAAAGCAGCGTGATGAAGGCGATAGTGGTAATCAGCATGCCCTGGCGCCATACCAGCAGACTGAGTACCCATGCAATGGCTAACGCAAGCAACGCGATGATCTGCTTGGGTGTGAATGTTTGCAGCGCCGAATGTTCCGGTCGGAAAGGAGCGAAGATCGCGACCTCTTTATCGCCCACCTGCACTGTCTTTCCGGCGTTCTCGATATACTCATGCATCTCGCGTGTCGCGTCTGCCCCATAGGGGCTTAACTCCTGAGATCTCTTCACACTGCGCTGGCTCTGCGAGCTTAGCCACTCGGCGTATCGCGCAACCTGTATACGTAAATTTTTATCGTTAATCGGTGGAGCTACCCTGGCAACCATACTAGCTTCAACCTCTTCTAAATGCGCTTTTTTTCGATAACAGAGCTATTCAAAAATCTTCCAGGTGCGGCCAATTTCGACCACCCTTAACTTGACGCCGATTGGGCGCCACCTTCCTCTGCGGTTCCTGGCTCAGGCTTGGGGCGAGGTGTACCACTTATGAAGTACCGCCATCGCGGGCTGGCCGGAAAGTTTGAACCCGTTCACAGAGTCCCACCCCCAGAAGAAAGTACCCATAATGTGCGAGTCAGGAATGATATTGGTGAGCGCCGCGTCACATGCTGCTGCCTGTTCAGTCGGATCGGACGGTGAAACGGTTGAGAAAGGGAGCCAGGGATGATAGAGCGTATCCGCGCTGTTGCGGTATCCAATCTCCGAGAGGATCACGGGTTTCCCAATCTGCGTTGACAGTGTATCAAGCAATACCTTCACTTTATCTCTCCATAGGGGAATTATGGCTGGCAGCTCAAGGCGCTCACGCTGGTCGACCAGAGGAATGTACTCCGAGACGCCAACCATCCCCAGGTCGGAGTTGCTGAACCAGGCCGGTACCGGGTCACTCAGGGAAGTCCAGTTCATATCATAGGTAATAGTGCCAGCAAAGACGCTGCGCACGCGCGCAATCAGTGTATTCCACAAGGTGATCGATGCGTATTCTTGCAACCAGACTTCCTCGGTGCCTATCGATATTTGCTCCGCGCCCCCAGCCTGGGCCGCCACGACATAGGGCTGAAATGTCTGCCAGAAACTATCAAACCACTGCTGCTCTAGTGCAACGGTTGAGAATTGAATGCTGGCGGCCCATGCTCCCTGCACATCCACGCTAAACAGCGGCACTATAAAGACATGAAAGCCCAATGCGCGCGCCGCCCTGATACCAAACACAACGGATTCCGCTGTAGGAGTACCCTGACCGGTCTTGACCTGGGTCGATGTCGGTGATGTCTGCGTAAATAGTACGGGCATCTCCAGCCAGCGCGCCCCGGTTTGCGCCTGGATCAAAGGGAGATCATTCTGCCACGCAATGTCATCTGGCCCATAAGAATTCTGGGTCCAATGCGGATCAACAATGCCTGCTTCGAAATCCGGACGCTGGTAAAGGTTAGCTGGCTGCGTCTGGGCTGGTGTAACAGTCGGCGTTGGAGTCTTTCCTAAAATGACGCCATAGGATGGCCCCACACCAGGATGGGAGGCCAAGTAATGTTCCCCTGCAATCAGAAGCGCCTGAACAGCGATAGTGAGGGCGATAGCCCCGATCACAAATAATAGAAAATGCCTCTGGAAGAAAGAGGGCGGCATACACACACTCCTTATGATAGATATATCCCTATGTTTCAACGCTTTCAACTCAAACCTGTCACTTCAGGTGAAGATAAGGAGGGTGATGCGGTACTTTTGTACCGTAGGAAAACAATTAGAGGTTAGATGCAACTCAGTGGGCTTAAATACCGCCGTGATACAACTTGATACTTCTTGAAATATTGAGAATAGAGATCACACGGACGATCAGTTTATAGAAATACTGCCCATGATACAATTTGATACTTCTTGAAATATTGACGAATGTGCATTCACTGTTACAATTACATCATCTGCCGCTTAAAAGCATCTTGATTGTAACTTGTTGTAAAGGAACTTGCTTATGCCACGCTCTTATGCTTTCCGATTAATGGGTCTTCTCCTTTTAATAGCTATGTGCGCTGGAATCTTCTGGATCAGGCCATTGACCACCCTGCTCACCCGGAGTGCGCGCTCTGCCCAGGCAGCCTCACCATCATCCCTGACCTATCATCAGTACGCGGATGGACCATATCGCGTGCAGGGCAATCAAATTATCGGGGCTGATGGGAAGCCTTATATTTTTCATGGCATAGGACTTGATGGGCTGGAATTTGCATGCCAGGGTGACGGCAACCTGGATTCGGGCCACCTGGCTTTTATGGGGTCTGGTACCAGCAATGCAAACGGTACCTACTGGTTTGCCAACACAGTGCGCCTGCCCCTGACCCAGAGTATCTGGCTGAATGGATTGCCAGGGCAATGCACCGCAGCGCAATACCAGGCAACCGTGAAACAGACTGTTGACACACTCAGCGCGTTGAAACTGAACGTCATTATCGATCTGCAATGGACGGACGCTGGTGGTCAGGCTCAAGCTGCGGGCTGGGATATGCCCGACGCGAGAAGTGTGACTTTCTGGCAGCAGGTGGCTCCAATTTATGCGAGCTATACGAATGTGCTTTTTGAGTTATATAATGAGCCACATCCCACCTTCTCAACATCAACGGCAACCTGGCAGTGCTGGCTTAGTGGGTGTCAGATCACCAATGATAATGGTACTGTTCCCGGCCAATCCCCCAGCTATCAGGCGGTCGGTATGCAGACCCTTGTCACCACGGTACGCACCGCCGGGGCGAACAATGTGGTACTCGTAGCTGGGACCAACTGGGGCTACGAGTTGAGTGGGATCACCACCAATAAGATTAGTGGCTCGAATGTGGTCTATGATACTCATCCCTATCCCTACGGCGGCAAGAATACACCCGCCTTATGGGATGCCTCCTTCGGCAACCTCACATCGACGTACCCGATCATATCGGCTGAAAGCGGTGAATACGATTGCCTGACAAAACTCATGAGCCAGCTTGTCCCATACTTTGACGCGCACTCAATGGGTTGGGTAGCCTGGGCATGGTACGATGTAGGCGGCAGCAATTCAGGGTGTGGCTATCCGCAGCTAATCTCAAATTACCAGGGAACACCCCTGGCCAGTATGGGAAGGTACATCTACCAGCAATTTCTCAGTTATGCCAACCAGGGACCCCCACCATCGCCAACTCCATCACCGTCTCCATCACCTTCGCCTACACCATCGCCGAAAGTGCAGCCCGGGCCGGTGTTTAAGACGTGGTACTTTGCCGAAGGGCGCGCCGGCGATGGCTTCACCGAGTGGCTCTCGCTGGATAATCCCACCAGCAACACCTGCCGGGTCAACATTACCTACCTGTATACCCCCGATCGAGGCAGCCCCCTGACCAAGAACGTGCCGGTAACGGTCTACGCCAATCAGCGCCTCAGCGAGTTTGTCGATAACGACCTGAGCACCAGTCCCAGCGGCATCGGCATCTCGGACTCGGCCATCCTGACGGTGGACACCAACGCCACCCCCAACTGCACCGGCATCGTGGCCGAGCGACCCATGTACTTCGCGGCCGTCAACACTACCAGTGGCAGCGATGTGCTGGGGGTCACCAAACTGGCCAGGAGCTTCTACTTCGCCGATCTGGCCAGCGGCACCCAGCCCAGCGGCGGCAGCTACGCCTCGTTCCTGCCCATCTTGAACCCCCCAGGTGGACAGACCGCTCACTTGAGCGCCACCTACTACTGGGGCGGCCACCAGGTGGGCCAACAAAGCCTGGCAGTGCTGCCGGGCACGCGCGGCACCATCTTCCCCAGCCAGGCCTCCCCAGCCTTACCCGCTCATGTGGCGGTGCTGGTGAGCTCCGACCAGCTGGTAGCGGTGGAGCGTCCCACCTACTTCAACCACCTCACTGCTGGCAACGCGGGCATCGTGTCGGGGGCTGCTGATGTGATTGGGGTGCAGGCGCTCTCCAGCGACTGGTTGTTTGCCGAAGGTTACACCGGCGGGCAGTTCCAGGAGAACTTCGTCATCGCCAACCTGGACACCAGCGCCAATACCACCGCGAATGTGACCATCAAGCTGGAGTATCCCGATGGCAGCACCTCCCAGTCCACTCTGCATATCCCCACGCTCTCCCAGACGGTCTTCAACGTCAATAGCAACGCCAGCGAGCCGGGTCAGAGCGTCTCGGCCGAGATCACCTCCACGGGAGCCAGCATCGTGGCCGAGCGCGAGATGTTCTTCGCCTACAACCACCAGAGTCGCAGCGATGGGCGCAACCTGTGGGGCATTGGGGGCACTGATGTCATCGGCCAGCCCGGTCCGGCCGCCGCCAGCCTCTACAGCTTCGCCGAGGGCTATACCCAGGTCGACTATGACGAGTGGTTGACGGTGCAAAACCCCACCGCCAACGCCGAACTGATCTACGTCACCTTGTTCAACCAGCAAGGCCAGGTCTACACCTTCACCATGAACGTGCTGGGCCATAGCCGGGCCACGGCCGATATCGTGGCCATCATGCTGCAACACATGTGTCCCTCCGGCTCTCCCACCCCCTGTTTCGAAGTCTCGATGACCGTGCAGACCATCAATAACGGCGGGGCCTTTGTCACCGAACGGCCCATGTACTTCAATGCGAATGGTGAGCAAGGGGGAACCGATACCATCGGCTACACTGGCGGCTAACCTCCAGGTGCCGTGTCAGGCCCTGACACGGCTGGGCACGGCACCAACTCTCTATTCAGGGTTTCTCAAAAGTGAAGGTCAAATTTTGAGAAGCCCTGTTTTCATGATCACAGCCCTTGCGGTCGACCTCTGCGGGTTATACAATAGAATTCAACCCCGTCGTAGGCTCGGAAAGGAGTATCATCTGCCGATGAGCACGACACAGATAGCTGCCACACTTTATCAGTTACAGCAGTTTGACCTCGACCTGGAACGCCTCATCGCTGAGCAACAGACATTGGTACATTCACTTCAAGAAGATGCAGCTTTAAGGAAGGCGCGTGCGGAACACAGGATCGCACAGCAGCAACTCCAGGCTGGATTGCAATCACAAAAGGAGGCTGAATGGGCACTTGAGGAACTGGACCAGCGTCTGCGACTACTGGAACAGCGCCTTTACAGTGGCACAATCACGAATACAAAAGAACTGTATGCTGTGCAACAGGAGACACAGCACCTGCGCGCGCAGCAAAGCCGCCAGGAAGAGATGACCCTGCAAGTTATGGATGCGACAGATACTTTGAAAGAACTGGTGCAGCAGAAAGCTGAAGCGTTGCAGCGCACAGAGGAAGACTGGAGGCAAAAGAATGTTTCCAGCGTGGTGCGCCGCGATCAGTTGGACGGAAAACGACAGGAGCTACAGGCGAAACGCGATCAATTCGTGAGGAACATTGATGCAGAACTGCTCAAACGCTACGATGCGCTTAAACGTACCAAGCAGGGGCGCGCGGTCTCCAAAGTAGAGCAAAATTCATGCCAGTGGTGCCGTGTCATTTTGACGCCGAGCGAGTTACAGCGGGTGAGAATCAGTAAAGACCTGCAATCGTGCAGCAATTGTGGCCGTATTCTGTACTTTGACCGGTGAGTGTTGCTTCTCATGCGAGCATTTGTTACAATGTGCATACAAATTGCGCCACATGGAAACCTGACTTATCGCACCTAGGGACGCAGAAATCGTGGTGTAGGGGCGCAATGAATTGCGCCCAGGGTCGGTAGATGGGCGCAATATTCATCATTGCACCCCTACATCGGAAGGTACGGAAGTAGACTGTGTCGAAAGTATATGCAATCGCAAACCAGAAGGGTGGAGTTGGCAAAACCACAACTGCAATCAACCTGGCAACTTACCTGGCGGCGGCGGGTCGTAAGGTATTGCTCGTCGATATGGACCCGCAGTCGAACACGACCAGTGGCATCGGGGTAGCGAAAAAACTTGGGCCACACACCATCTACGATGTCCTTGTGCAAGAGGATGATGAGCTGAGCATCTTCGACGTGATCGTGCCCTCCCAACGGCGCGAATTAGTGATTGCTCCCTGTACCGTAGACCTGGCCGCAGCCGAAATCGAACTGGTTGGCGCTATAGCACGAGAGAGCCGCTTACGTCAAGCGTTGGAGCCGATTCGTCAGCGCTGCGATTACATTATCATTGATTGTCCTCCCTCGCTCGGCCTTCTCACTGTAAATGCCCTGGTTGCCGCCGATGGCTTGATCATTCCCATACAGTGCGAATACCTGGCATTGGAGGGATTAAGCCACCTGCTCAATACCATTCAGATTGTCAAAAGTAAGCTCAATCCGGACCTCTATATTGCCGGGGTGGTCTTGAGTATGTTTGATCCGCGCACACGCCTGGCAGGTGAGATTGTGCGAGAGGTGCGCAATCATTTTCCCAAGGAAGTCTTTCAGACCATCATCAACCGCAACGTCCGCTTGAGTGAAGCGCCCAGTTTTGGGCAAGCTATTCTTGATTACGATCCGAACTCCCCCGGAGCAGTCGCTTATCGCACACTGGCAGAGGAGGTAATGGCTCGTGGCTAAGCAGAAATTCGGACTGGGGCGCGGGCTGGACGCCTTGATCTCTGGCGCATCTGAAGTCATGGCCGCGCAGCAGCCCTCGCGTGTCGACGAAGAGAGTATTTTTCAGATTCCTATCGACAGCATCATTCCCAATCCACGCCAGCCGCGCCGCGCTTTTCGCGAGGACGATCCAAAACTGCTGGAGCTGAGCGCATCGATCAAACAATATGGCCTGCTGCAGCCCCTGGTGGTTACACGCCTGGATAGCAGCGCTGCCCCCAAAGCTGCGCCCGGCGGCTGGTTTTCAGACGACGAGCCGGCGGCTGGCCCCGATGCTCCCGCTATAACTGCTGTGGTACAGTATCAAATTATCGCGGGTGAACGGCGCTGGCGCGCCGCACGCGTGGCGGGATTGAAGAAAATTCCCGTTGTCGTCAAAGAGGCCACTCCGCAGGAAATGCTCGAACTGGCCCTCATTGAGAACATCCAGCGCGCCGATCTCAACCCGATTGAAGAGGCGCTGGCATACCAGGCGTTAATCGAAGAATATGGCCTGACACAAGAGATGGTAGCACGGCAGGTAAGCAAGGATCGTTCGACTATCACCAATGCCCTGCGCCTACTGCAACTCGCTCCCAGGGTGCGCGAGGCGCTGGTCAATCAACTGGAAAATTTCACCGAAGGCCACGCGCGCGCACTGGTCGGTATCACCCGCGAAGAAGATCAGCTTGCTGCGATGGGCAAGATTATCAGCTTAAAATTAAATGTGCGGCAGGCTGAAGAACTGGCAGCGCGTATCAAAGCGGCTGAACGCGCCGACAAAGCAACGCTTGTCTCCTCCGCTCCACTACGTTCCCCCGAAATCGAAGACCTGGAAGCGCAATTTCGCAACGCGCTGATGGTCAAGGTTGATTTGAAGCGAAATACGAAGGGTAAGGGTACACTAGTCCTACACTTTAATAGCGAAGATGAGTTAGAACGTTTATATAACCGACTGGTGCAACACGCAGAGTAAGACCCAGGCTGGAGGAAGAACAAGTTATGGCAACAGTAGAGAACCCGTATGACAAGGTGCGCCGCAAAATGGTCGCGGCTCGCATAGAATTTATGGGACAACTGGCAAAATTCAGCAAAGAGGAACTGACCAAAGCGCCTGCCGATGGCAGCGAGTGGACTCCGCTTCAAATAGCCTATCATCTCTATATCGCGGATGGACTTGCCCTGGAACAGATGCAGCTTATACAAAACGAAGACAACCCCTTAGTTACCGCGACTGAAGAAGAAACGCCGCGCCGCACACGTGCAGCCGAACCGCCCGCATCGCTCGATGCAGTGCTGGCAGGCATGGCAGCGCGGCGCGAAGAGGTCTTCCAATACCTCTCAGAACTGCCCGTGGATGACTGGGAGCGCCCATTTCGACACCCCACCTGGGGCCAGCTTAAGTTCTACCAGATGGTAAATATCCTGCCCCAGCATGATAAGATGCATACGCAGCAGTTGGTGGATATCAAGGCAGCGGCAAACAGATAAAGGCAGGCGATTAGAATCACCATTCCAGTAAGCGGCGCGCCAGCAGGGACTGCTCGGCGCGGTTCTGTGTGAGTTCCAATGCTCGCAGCGCCGAGGCCCGCGCCTGCTCCCGGTGGCTCAGTTCCAGCAGCAACTCCCCCCGGATAGCGTGGAAGAGGTGGTAATGATCAAGCTCTTGAGATAGTGCGTTCACCTCGGCCAACGCCACCTCTGGCCCCGCCACCTGCCGCAGCGCGACTGCCCTGTTCAGCCGCACTACCGGCGAGGGCCTCATCGAGAGCAGCAGATCATAGAGTACTACAATCTGTCGCCAATCGGTGGTGTCCCAGGATTCGGCCTCTGCGTGGCAGGCGACGATCGCAGCCTCCACCTGGTACGGACCTGGCCGCCTTAATGCTGCCGCCTGCTCTATCAGGGCTATCCCCTCTGCGATCATCGAGCGGTCCCAGAGCGAGCGGTCCTGCTTTGGGAGAAGGATCAACTCTCCAGCGCCGGTAAACCGCGCCTCGGCACGGGCCAGGTGCAGGCGCATGAGGGCGAGCAGACCAAGCGGCTCAGGCTCCCCCGGCAGGAAGCGCGTAACCAATACCGTCAGCCAGGCGGCGTCTTCGGCGAGGTCGCGCCGGGTCGGGGTTACGCCGCTACTGGAGAGGTAACCCTCGTTGAACATCAGGTAAAGTACCGCCAGCACTTCCCCCAGCCGCTCGTCCAATTCATCGCCGGTCGGCATCCGATAGGGGATGTTGGCGGCAACGATCTTGCGCCGCGCCCGCACCAACCGCTGAGCTACCGCAGCTTCCGAGGCCAGAAAAGCGTGCGCGATCTCGGCAGTAGTAAAGCCGCAGACCGCCCGCAGTGTCAGTCCCACTTGAGCAGAGCGCGAGAGCGCAGGATGGCAGCAGGTGAACATGAGCCGCAGCCGGTCATCCGGCTCTCTCAGTATTGACTGTCCCATCTGTCCCATTTGCTCCAGTTTGGCGCGGTAGCGCGCGTCGCGGCTCAGCTGGTTGAGGGCGCGGTGCCGGGCTACTGTCAGCAGCCACGCGCCGGGCCGCTCTGGTATACCTTCGACCGGCCAGCGCTCCAATGCCACCAGCAGCGCGTCCTGGACGATTTCCTCCGCGACATCGAAGTCACCCAGCATGCGCAGCAGGGCCGATGTGAGCCGCCCTGCCTCCTCACGGAAGACGGCGACGAGGGCGGCATGAGTAGCAAGTGTAGCGGGTGTAGTGGGTGTAGCGTCGGCACCAGCCATAGCTACTGATCTACCCCCATTACCGGTCGGATTTCGATGGTGCCTCTAGCTGGCCAGGTTTTTGCCATGCGCAGCACTTCGTCGAGATCGGCCACGTTGACCTCGGTGTAGCCGCCGACGATCTCTTTGCCCTCCATAAAAGGCCCATCATGCACCAGCGGCTCCCCGTTGTTCTGGAAGCGCACGGTTGTCGCGGTGTGCGGCGGTTGGAGCTGATTACCGGGGCCAATTTTCGCGCTGTGTTCCGCGAACCAGCGGCCTACCTGGGCGTACTGCGCGCTACGAGCTTCCTCACTCATTTCTTCCCAGGCCCGCTGGGCCTCCTGAGTGCCGCAGAAAAGAAAAACGTACTTCATTGTCTATACCTCCTATTGGTAACGATAATCAGGGGTGACCATAAATTAATAGCAACCAGGTCGGTCACCTCCTATTATTCACGACAAACAGGAGTAACGCCAAATCGACACTAATCAGATGAATTTTGCTGGGATCACCCTCTCCGGCGGAGTAACTCGTCCAGCATGATCGACATCCCTTCCTGGAACTGGTGAGTGTCACCACCAAGCCCAACGCGGATGAAGTTTTCATAAGCCATTGGAGCAGCAGGC
>Ga0066660_10000541_pt1 | contig 13610 bp, 9 predicted proteins | sample GraSoiAngelo_109_FD_75177 | JGI IMG/M metagenome (GOLD analysis project Ga0066660, IMG submission 75177) | Grasslands soil microbial communities from the Angelo Coastal Reserve, California, USA - 14_0903_12_20cm | ecosystem: Environmental > Terrestrial > Soil > Grasslands | place: USA...
CTTGGCGGAAAAGGGCGGAGAGGCCCTTTTCCACAAACATGCGGGCGACCGCGCCCCGGCGATCCGCAATTGGGTGGTCAAGAACGGATTTGGCGGCATGCTGTTCGCGGCGCTGCTGCCGCCGCCGACGCCGTTCAAGGTCTTCGTGGTGGCGGCGGGCGTGTTCGAAGTGCCGCTCGGCAGCTTTGTGGCGGCGGTTGCGCTGGCGCGAGCGATGCGATACTTCGGAATTGGGTATCTGGCGGTTCGCTACGGCAAGCAAACGATGCCCTATTTGCAGCACCATCGATTCAAGGTCGTGCTCGTCCTGGTTGCGCTTGGCCTAGTGAGCTATGTCCTTTCCCAAGTGGTACTTAGGCACCGGCCGACCGCTCGCTGCTGAAAAGCGTTTCAGGCAACCCGCGGGGCCTTAGCCCCGCGCTACTAGACGCAGGCAGAAACACATGAGGGGCGGAATGACAATCTGAGCCGAGGCTTGATTTAAGACAGGGACGCCGGGGAGCTAGCGCCACCAGAAGTCGCGTGAAGCGGGGACCCAGGCAAGCTCCTCGGAGAGAATTTTGCCGGAGCGGTCAGTGTCGATAAGCGCTTGGACGCGCAGGCCCGAGCCGGACTCGCGGGTGTAGGGGAAGGCGCGGAGAATCACATGAAAGCCGGCTGGGGTTTGCTCGACGGTGGCTTTGGGGAAGCACGCCACGGCCAGAAATCGCCGCGCGACGGCGGAATTGCCGACGGCGTCGAGGCCGGGCGAGGGTTCTGGCTTGTAAGTCGTGGCGGCGAAGCTGGGATCGAAATCGGCGCCGGGGCCGACGGGGACTTCGACGTCGAGCAGAGCGCGCTCGGTTTCGACAATGCCGTGCCAACGGAAAGGCGAACTGGATTCGGCGAAGGCGGCAACTTTGTGCGGCAATTCGCCGCGGTAGGTGCGGGATTCGAGCGCGGCGATGGCGTCGCCGTGGAGAACAAGGCGCACGGTGAGGTAGAGGACTAAGGCGACCAGAGCGCAGATGGCGCCGACTCGGCCGCGAGGGCCTTTGCGGCGAGCGCCGATTTCTTCGGTGACCAGGCCGCTAAGCAGTGGAAGAAGGATTCCGGCGAGAAGAATTCCGAGGATCCAGAGGTCGAGCGGTGCGAGCCAGTCCAATGCAAAGCGGCGCGGAGAGAAGGGCCAGAGAAGTTCGACGCCGGAAGTTTGGCAAACGTCGAGTGCAAGATGAAAAAGGGCGGCGGCGAGCGCAGCGAAGAAAATGGCTGCGCGAGAGATTTGGCGTTCAGGGGATTTGGTTTTGCAGAAGAAAAAGGGAAGTGTGGCGAATAGGCCGAAGGCCAGAGCGGCAAGAAGCGAATGAAGGTAGGTGCGATTGAAAGTGAGATAGGCCGAAGGGCCGAAGTAAGAGCTGAAGAGATCGGCGTCGGCGAGGATGCCGGCGAGGACAACCGCGAGTATGGCGGTGCGGGAGAGGCGCGGGAAAGCGGCGCGCTGCAGGGAATACGAGGCCAGGGCGTGGGTGAGGGGATCCATACGGCAGAAGTTATCTCATAAAAGCAGTCCTCCGTGGTCAGTTGTCAGTTTTCAGCTGGGAATGCCGAGCTCACCGGTTTGGGGAGGCGCTAAAGCCCGCCCCTACACAAAAAAGAAGGCGCCGGTCTAAAGACCATACCGGCCGCAGGCAGGCGGCTAGCGACCAAAAGCGCCGCTTCAGAAGGCGGCCACTACACTTACGGGACGAGGAGCTTGAGGGCGCGGGGAACGATGCGGAATTCGACGGGGAGGCGCGCGAGTGGCTCACCGTCGATTTGCGCGTAGACAGGATTTTCGTCGAGCGGTTCGCAGAACACGAAGTCGGATTTGAAAAATTCCACCCCGTTGGTGCCGCGAAGTTTGTTGAGCCAGAGCGAAGGCAAATAGCTGAGGTACCGGAAACCGCTTTGCGTGGAAAGCGTAAGGATTTCGAAGCGGTCTTCGAAGAGGTCGGCTTCGGTGGTGATTTTGAACGGGCCTCCGTAATTTTGCGTGCGGCCGACGATGACGAGAGAGGCGTTGATTTTGCGGCTGCCGCTAACGACGCGGAAATGCTGGAATTTGTAGCGAAAGACTTCCCGGACGCCTGCCCACCAATACGCGAGGATGCCAACGCGGGACTTGAGGCCAAGATTGACGGAGTAGACGATGGCGCCGTCCGGGCCGGCGCCAGCAACGCTGCGAAAGTATTTCTTCTTCTCGGGCTGCGCGAGAGGAGTAGCCAGGCCGAGAGCGATTTCCTTGACCGTTCCGTGAACGAGTTTTTCGGCGGCCTTCGGAATGTCCCAAGGCAGATCGAGTTCCTTGGCGAGAATGTTGGCGGTACCGCCAGGAAGAAGCGCGAGAGGAACGCGGTGGCCATTTTGATGAGCCGCGAGGCCGTTGACGATTTCGTTGAGCGTGCCATCTCCGCCGCAGGCGATGAGGAGGCCGCGATTTTCGGCGGCGGCGCGCGCGGCGATTTCCGTGGCGTGGCCGGGGCCGGTGGTTTCGGCAAGGTCGGCGTCAATGCCGCGCGCGGCAAAGATGTGGCGTGCTTGATCAAGCAAGCGGCGGCGGGCGTGTCCGCCGTTGCCGGCGTTTGGATTGTGGATCATCAGCGCGTTTTGAAGTTCGGCGGTCATCTGTTCTGGTTTGATGCGCTCCGCTTAGTCTGACTCCATTCATTCTATATAATGTGGAGTGAATTCGCGCGACGATTCGAGTGCGTTGTGAAAAAAAACTGAACGCCGAGACACAGAGTTCGCACAGAAGAGGACCCTCAGGCCTGAAGGCCTGAGCTACAGCAACAAGCGAAAAGACACGAAGTCTTCGAGGGGATGCATGGCGAAGGCGGCACCTGGGAATGTGAAAAAAGAGATTGAAGAGTTGCGCGAGCAGCTGCGCTACCACGAATACCGGTATTACGTGCTGGATGATCCGGAGATTTCGGACACGGCGTACGACCGGATGATGGAGCGGCTGAAGGAGCTGGAAGCTGAGCATCCGGAGCTGGTGACGCCGGATTCGCCGACAGTGCGCGTAGGCGGCGCGCCGCGCGAAGGTTTCCAAACCGTGCGGCACGCGCGGCCCATGCTGAGCCTGGACAACGCGTTTTCTTACGACGCGCTGCGGGACTGGGACCGACGCGTGCGAGAGGGAAGCGGCAAAGAAAAAATCGAATACATTGCAGAGCGCAAGTTCGACGGGCTGAGCATTTCGTTGCAGTACGAAGACGGCGTGCTGGTGCGCGGGGTGACGCGCGGGGACGGGACGACGGGCGAAGACGTGACGCCGAACGTGAAGACAATCCGGTCGGTGCCGCTGCGCGTGGACGGCGCGGCACTGAAAAAAGCGAAGCTGCTGGCGGATTTCGAGGTGCGCGGAGAAGTGATGATGACGCGCAAGGCGTTCCAAGCGCTGAACCAGGAGCAGGAGCGGATTGGCGGAAAGATTTTTGTGAATCCGCGAAATTCGGCGGCGGGAGCCGTGCGCGTGCTGGACCCCACGATTACGGCGTCGCGAAAGCTGGAGTTCTTTGCGTACTACCTGCTGGTAGATGGAAAGGTGCCGTTCGCCAAACATTCGGAGTCCCTGGAAGCCTTGAAGCAATTGCGGTTCCGCTCTTCCGACGATTGGAAGCTGTGCAACGGGATTCAGGAAGTGATTGATTATTGCGAGGCTTGGGACACGAAGCGCGAGAAGTTGCCCTACGAAATTGACGGTGTGGTGGTCAAGGTGAATTCCACGGCAATACAAAACGAACTGGGTTATACGGCGAAGGCGCCACGGTGGGCGATTGCCTTCAAATATCCGGCGCGGCAGGAAACGACGGTGGTGAAAGACATCCAAGTGAACGTCGGGCGCACGGGGGCGCTGACGCCGGTGGCGTTCCTCGAGCCGGTGCAAGTGGGAGGCGTCACTGTCAGCCGATCCACGCTGCACAACATGGATGAAATCGAGAGGCTCGGCGTGCAGATCGGCGACACCGTGCTGATCGAGCGCGCGGGGGAAGTGATTCCGCACGTGCTGAAAGTCGTGAAGCAAGGGAAGGGGCGGAAGCCGTTTCGCATGCCGAAGAATTGCCCGGAGTGCGGAAGCGCGATACATCACCTGGAAGGAGAAGTGGCGTACCGGTGCCTGAACGTCGCGTGCCCGGCGAAGCGGAAGGAATCGATTCTACATTTTGCGGGTCGGCGCGCGCTGGATATTGACGGGCTGGGAGAAAAGATCGTGGACCAGCTGGTGGACAAAGGAATGGTGAAGGACGTCGCCGATTTGTATGCGCTGAAAGAAAAAGAAGAGGAAGTGGCTGCGCTGGGGCGCATGGCGGAGAAGTCCGCGCAGAATTTGTTGGAGCAGATCGAAGCAAGCAAGAAAAATTCGCTGGCGCGGCTGATTTATGCGCTGGGAATTCAGTTTGTAGGCGAACGCACGGGACAGTTGCTGGCGGAGCATTTTTCGTCGTTGGAGGAACTAGCGGAGGCGAAGGAAAAGGACCTCGAGCAAGTGTCGGAAGTGGGGCCGAAAGTCGCGGCGAGCATCGTGGAGTTTTTCTCGGAGCCGGCGAACCGGGAGTTGATCAAGAAATTGGCGAAGGCGGGAGTGCGGCCGACAGCGGAGAAGCGCGAGGTCAAGAGCGACAAGTTTGCGGGGAAGACGTTTGTGTTTACCGGCACGCTAGCGAATCGCACGCGAGAAGAGGCAGAAGCGATTGTGCGACAAAACGGCGGAAAAGTGAGTAGCTCGGTGAGTAACAAGACAGCTTACGTAGTGGTGGGGACGGATCCGGGATCGAAGTACGACAAGGCCAAGGAGTTGAGAGTCGCGATCCTGACCGAAGGCGAGTTTGAAAGACTGATTGATGGGAAGTAATTTACGAGGTCGCCGGACTCCTTCCGACTCTGCATCGTGAAGCACGGCTGCAAAAACGATAATCCCCACCACCAGAATGAGAAGCCCTGCGCCCAGCAACTTGCAGAAACTCCAGCCCAAAAGGCCCTGGCGTGGAGTAAAACCAATTGGGTCAACGTCATAAAAAGTGGTTCCAGGCGGGGTATAATAAAAGATGGCGGGTGAGCCGGGTGATCGCCGACAGAGGCCGTGAAACGGCGGCGTAAGGCGCCGCCATAAGGCCGAAGTGGGAGGAAAGTCCGGACACCATCCTGAGTTGTAAAACAGGAGACATCCCTTCGGCTCCTTACGGAGCCTCAGGGTAAAGGGCAACGCGCCTGATAACGTCAGGGGGCCGGCCACGCAGGCTCTGCCGCAAGGCAGAGTTTCGCGCTTTGGCGCGTGGCGCCGGGTTGAACCCGGTGCGGTGCGGCCAAGCTACGGAAAGTGCCACAGAGAATAGACCGCCAGCGGAACGCAGCACAGTGGCAGAGCGCAGGGAAACCTGGGCGACGCCAGAATGCATGCAACGTCAGGCAAGGGTGAAAAGGTGGAGTAAGAGCCCACCGCTCCGGTGGTAACACCGGGGGCACGGAAAACCCCGCGTGGTGCAAGGCCAAATAGGAGGGGAGAGCCGGCCCGGCTCGCCGAGCACATCTTCCAACGAAGATGTGCTCCTTTTGCCGCAGCGCGAGCTGCTGCGAATTGCGAACCCTCGGGTAGGCTGCTGGAGTCACGGTGCGAACCGTGGCCTAGAGGAATGATCGCCGCGGCGCATAATTCACCTCGTGAATTGTGCGCTCGACAGAATCCGGCTTACAGGCTCGCCCGCCATTTTTCCCAATGTTTTTGGCGATTTTTTGAAGGCTCGACCAGTCGCCTGACCTGCCTAACCAGCCTAACCAAATTCATCTGTCAGTCGCTGGCTATCCACGCCGGCAAGGCGGATTATCTCGTGACCGGGAGACAAGAGCGGGTTGCTGGTGCTTGCCAACTACAAGTCCACGCGAATCATGACGGCGCGAGAGTTTGCTGCCATGGTTTCAGCAGACCTCCATGAATAGGCCCGAGCTCTGACAAGAGATCGCCCGGCGCTTTGCTCTTCTCCTCACTCTCAGATTGTCGCGTCTCGCGCGGGCTGTGGTACAGTTAAAAACTGTGCCCGAGTGGCGGGACTAGCAGACGCCGGACCTAAAGGAAAAGGAGGGAACTCAGCACGACTGCCAAGCCCATGCCTAACCAAATTGCTGCCATCGGTGACAGGTTGGTATGTTATAGATGACAACATCGCGTTGATTCTAGGCAACTTGTTGATTTCAGGCATCTGTTTTCAAACTCCGGCTCACAGGTTCATCCGCCAATTTGTTGCCACTAGAGAGCAGAATCGCGCCACAAGGGTGCGAAGATGCGCCGCATTATCTTTGGCTTGGCGCTGTTGCTCCTGACCGCGTTGCTGGTTGCCGACAACGCGGTTTCGACAACCTCAAATCTACAGTGCTCGCTTACCGGAAAGAAGACAGCGGCCTGCTGCTGCGAGCAAAAGAATGGAAGCCTCTACTGCCCCCTTGCGAAAAAGAAGATTGAGCAGTGCTGTTGCAAGTAAGGAAAGACCGCTTACTCCTCTGGCCAATTCATCCTTACTCCGTTTGCAAGCGAGTGACTTCGACAGCCTGGGCGTACCGGGAATCTTCGCCGGAATCCAAATCGTTCTAAACCTTTGAGTCTGAAGGCCGCAAGGCTGCGCGAAGGCGAAATCTATAAAGGATAAAAAAGAGAAACGGGAATCTGCAACGACAGGGCAGTGTGAAACGTCCCATAAGAGTATGCTGGAATGCCTTTTACGTTGAGTGTATGAGATATGGAAGGCAAAAGGGCGAGCAAAGAAAAGCATGGGCTCCGCGGGCGCTGGAAAATAGCAGGCCTGTTTGCAAAGCAATGCGTGCTTGCGTGTTTGCTGGCGCTTGCGGCGGGAGGCTGCACGCAACACGTGGCGGCGCGGCCCGACGCTCCGGTCATTCCGGTGATGGCGGCAAAGGCGGAATCCAAGACGATGCCCGTCGAGTTGCATGAAATCGGCACTGGCGAGGCGTATTCGACGGTATCGGTGGAACCGCAAGTGGCGGGCATTGTGAACGCGGTGCACTACACACAGGGACAGTTCGTGAAAAAAGGAGATTTGCTGGTGAGCCTGGACGACCGGCCCTTTGTGGCGGCGCTCGAGGCAGCGCAGGCAAACTTGGCGAAGGACCGCGCGAGCGCGGAACTGGCAAGTGTGGAAGCGGAGCGGTATGAAAAGCTGTTCGAGGAGGGGGTGGCGCCCAAAGAGCAGTTAGATCAAGAGCGAGCGACCGCGGCAGCCCAAAAGGCCGCGGTGCAGGCGGACGAAGCAGCGGTGAAGACGGCGCAACTGAATATCTCGTATTGTTCGATTTATGCGCCCATCGATGGGCAAACGGGGAGCCAGCTGGTTTTTCCAGGAACGGTGGTGAAGGCTAACGACGTGCCCGTCTTGGTCGTCATCAATCGACTCTCTCCCATTTACGCGGACTTTTCCGTGCCTCAGCAGTACCTGGACCAAATCAAATCTTACACGGCGCACGGAAAACTGCCGGTCGAAGCGACACCTTCGGACAATTCCGCGCCGGAGCAGGGCTACTTGACCTTTGTGAACAACACCGTGGATGCGACGACCGGAACAATCCTGTTAAAAGGAACATTTACCAACCGTGACCACCGCTTGTGGCCGGGAGAATTTGTGAACGTGGTGCTGCAGTTGGCGGAAGAGAAGAACGCCACGGTGGTGCCGTCGCAGGCGGTCATGAACGGGCAAAATGGCGATTATGTTTTCGTGATCAAGCCGGATATGACGGTGGAATCCCGGACGGTGAAAATGTCGCGCACGGTAACGGGCGAGTCCGTGATTGACAGTGGAGTTAAGCCGGGAGAAATGGTAGTGACGGATGGCCAGTTGCGCTTGACCACGGGCGCGAAGGTGCGAATTAAGACGAGTCTTTGATCCGGTCCGTACGGAAGCGCCATGCAAATTGCGGAAAACTTCATCCGTCGGCCAGTGATGACCTGCCTGGTCATGGCGGCAGTGCTCATCTTCGGCATTGTGGCTTATCGCAGCTTGGCGGTCAGCGACCTGCCCAACGTGGATTTTCCGACGATTACGGTTTCAGCCAGTTTGGCGGGGGCCAGCCCGGATACGATGGCTTCGGCGGTGGCCACGCCGCTCGAAAAGCAATTCACAACCATTGCTGGCCTCGATTCCATGACGTCGGTCAGCGCGCTCGGGATAACACAAATTACCTTGCAGTTTGATCTGAGCCGCAACATCGATGGGGCAGCGCAAGACGTTCAGGCAGCCATCACCGCTGCGGCGAATCAACTCCCTCCGAACATGCCGACGCCGCCGACCCTCCGGAAAGTGAATCCCGCGGACTCGCCAATTCTCTATTTGGCAGCCACTTCGCCCACGCTGCCGCTTTCTGAAGTGGACCAATACGCGGAAACGCTGCTCGGCCAACAGATATCGATGATCAGCGGTGTAGCGCAGGTGTCGGTCTATGGATCGACACCGTACGCGGTGCGCATTCAGCTGGATCCAAAGGAACTAGCGAGCCGGCAGATTGGCATCGACGAGGCGGAGCAAGCGGTCCGAAACGCCAACGTGAACCTGCCGACGGGGACGCTTTATGGGACGCACAAAGCGTTCACCGTGCAAGCCAACGGGCAAATGATGAGCGCAGCGCCTTATCGGCAGCTCATCGTGGCGTATCGGAATGGCGCGCCCGTGCGGCTGGACGAAGTCGGGCATGTTTACGACAGCATTCGGGACACCAAGCTCGCGAACTGGATCAACGGAGTTCGCGGCGTGATTTTGGCCGTGCAGCGCCAGCCCGGGACGAACACGATTGAAATCGTAAACGCCGTCAAGAAGCTGCTGCCGAGTTTCAATGCTATTTTGCCACCCTCGATGCGCTTGGCGATCGAATACGATCGCTCGATCACCATCGAGCAGTCGGTCGACGATGTAAAGTTCAGCCTGTTTCTGGCGATTGTTCTCGTGGTGTTGGTGATTTTTCTTTTCCTGCGTAACGCTTCGGCAACGCTGATTCCGAGCTTGGCGCTGCCGATGTCGATTATCGGAACGTTCGCGGTGATGTATGCACTGGGATACACCGTGGACAATATTTCGCTGCTGGCGCTGACGTTGTCGGTCGGCTTCGTGGTGGACGACGCCATCGTAATGTTGGAAAACATCGTGCGCCACATGGAACATGGCCAAGGCGTGCTGCAAGCCTCGCTCGACGGTTCACGCGAAATCGGCTTCACCATCGTGTCCATGACCCTGTCCCTGGCTGCGGTATTTATCCCGGTGTTTTTCATGGCCGGAATTTTGGGACGCCTGTTGCACGAATTTGCGGTGGTGATTATTTCCGCGATTTTGGTTTCGGGGGTGGTGTCGCTGACGCTTACCCCGATGCTCTGCAGTCGGTTTCTGAAGCCGCACGTGGGTGAGATCGCACAGCACGGACGCATGTATAACGCGCTCGAGAGAATGTTTCAGCGGATGCTGGACAGTTACGAAGTCACGTTGCACTGGGCCATGAGACACCGCGTGACCGTCATGGTGCTTGGAGTTTTGCTGCTGCTGGCAACCGCCTGGCAGTTCTGGGTCATTCCCAAAGGCTTCCTGCCAGAGGAGGATATCGACGAGGTAGTTGGATTCGACGAGGCCGTGCAAGGGATTTCGTTCGATGCGATGAAGGCGCACCAGGAAGCCCTGAACAAGATCGTGCTGGCGGACCCCAATACCCTGGAATTCTTCTCGAGCATACAAGCCTCCGGGACCTCAGGGCTGAACATCGGGCGCTTCTTCGACCATTTGCACGGCCGTTCAGAGCGGCCGTGGACCAAGAACCCCACCTACGAGAGCTGGGAAGGGAAGTATGGAAACACGGCTGTAGCGGGCTGGATGATTCATGCGATGCGGCCGCTGTTTGAACATCACATGACCATTCCCGAAATCATGCGGGAGATGGAAGCGAAGTTAAATACCATTCCAGGCCTGCGCGTGTATCTGCAGAATCCGCCCTCGATTCGAATTGGCGGCCAACTGACCAAGAGCTTGTACCAATACACGCTCGTGAGCCCGGATACGGATCAGCTCTACAAGTACGCGCAACTCATGAACGACAAGATGAGGAATCTGCCCGGGCTCATTGACGTGACGACGGATTTGCAGATCAAAAGCCCGCAGATCAATCTGAATATTGACCGGGACAAAGCGCTGGTGCTTGGCGTCTCTCCCCAACAAATTGAAGATGCGCTGTACACCGCTTATGGGCAAAGATGGATCTCCACGATCTATGCGCCGACGAACGAATACTGGGTCATCATGGAATTGGAGCCGCAATACCAGCAAGACCCGCAAATGCTCTCGTATCTTTACATACGTTCGACCAATGGGCACCTTGTGCCGCTGAACGCGGTGTCGAGCATAAAGACCGGCCTCGGTCCTTTGACCGTAAATCACTTGGGGCAGCTGCCGTCGGTGACCATTTCGTTCAACTTGGCGCCGGGCGTGGCGCTAGGGCAGGCGGTAAGCGAAATTCAGAAAACAGCGGCGGATACGCTGCCTATCACGATTAGCGGGAGCTTTCAGGGCACGGCGCAAGCATTTCAGCAATCGCTCTCCGGGCTCGGATTGCTGCTGGCTATGGCCATTTTGGTCATTTACATCGTGTTGGGGATTCTATACGAAAGTTTCATGCACCCGCTCACGATTCTTTCGGGATTGCCCGCGGCGGCCTTCGGTGCGCTAGCCACATTGATGCTTTTCCACATGCAACTCGATCTTTTTGGTTTTGTAGGAATCATCATGCTGATTGGCATCGTCAAGAAAAACGCCATCATGGTCGTAGATTTCGCCATTGACATGGAGCGCGCGGGCAACACGACTCCTGCGGAAGCCGCGGTAAAGGGAAGCTTGATTCGCTTTCGGCCCATCATGATGACGACCATGGCGGCGATTATGGGCACGCTGCCAATCGCTTTGGGGACGGGCGCGGGAGCAAATTCGCGGCGGCCGCTGGGACTGAGCGTGGTGGGCGGGTTGATCTTCGCACAAATCGTGACGCTGTATCTTACGCCTGTCTTTTACACTTATATGGATTCGTTCCAAAGCTGGTTGAGCCGGGGAGGGCACAAAGAATCGGCGAAAGAGAGACTCGCTTTGCGTCCCGAACGGTTGCTCGCCCCGCACACGAAGCACATTGGCCAAAATTGATGGGCACTTGGTAGTGCGGGGCAAACGCTGGAGGTGTTCGTTTCTGCACGACAAAACTGCTTTGCCAGGAGCGCCCCCTAGGTGTACTCTGGTGCCCCCAAAAGTAAGTCCGCGGGAGAGATTCCGATGAACGCAGAGATGCAGAAACGGGCTCTGGCAGCGCGCGATGCTCATCTAGCCCTGCTGGAGCTAAAGAAGCTCGTCGAGGACGCTGCCCAGGCAACTCATGACGCGGAGTTCGAGGCCATTCATTTGGCGATTGATGCTCGCCGGAGTGGTGATGTTCGAACGATATTGCGCGTGATTATGGACCGCCTGAGTTCGGCAAAGTTCGAAACTGCCTTGTCGCAAGCGCGGGAGAAATTAGAGACCGCAGCGTCTTAGAGGCAGAGGCAATTTATTAGCCGCGCTTGGCGGACGGTTTTTGCCGGAGTGTTCCGATCCGTTCGTGAAGCAGAGAGCTATTTTTGTTTACCGCAAAGATTACGCCGATAGGCGCGTTCCCCGAAAAATGGCAATTCCGAGGTGAGTTCTCCTAAGAAGTTTATTGTCGATGGGGAGAACGAGAATTCTACAACAGGGCGTTGCCTCGGCAGCGCCGTGTCTGTACGAGGTTCAGAAAACAATGAAAACAATCAACGGGCCGGCGATTTTTCTAGCACAGTTTGCGGACGACAAACCTCCCTTCAACGGGCTAAGCGAGATTTCCAAATGGGCGGCCGCGCTCGGCTACAAGGGGGTAGAAATCCCAACGTGGGACGCGCGTCTGTTCGACTTGAAACGCGCGGCAGAAAACCGCAAGTATTGCGACGAGATTTTGGAAACGCTCGCGAGAAGCGGCGTGCAGCTGACGGAGCTTTCCACGCACCTGCAGGGGCAGTTGGTTGCAGTTCACCCGGCTTACGACGTGGCGTTTGATGGTTTCGCGCCGGAATCGGTTCGCGGGAAGCCTTCGGCACGGCAGGCCTGGGCGGTGGAACAACTTTTGTTTGCGGCGAAAGCTTCGGCGAATTTGGGAGTCAAGACGCACGCGACGTTTTCTGGAGCGCTGGCCTGGCCCTACATTTATCCGTGGCCACAACGTCCGCCGGGATTGATTGAACAGGCGTTCGAGGAATTGGCGAAGCGGTGGCGGCCGATCCTGGATGCGTTCGATGCGGCAGGCGTGGATCTTTGTTTCGAACTGCATCCGGGCGAAGATTTGCATGACGGCGTAACGTTCGACATGTTTCTTGAACGCGTGGGCGGACACAAGCGGTGCAACATCTTGTTCGATCCCAGCCATTTCGTTTTGCAGCAGCTCGATTACCTCGCTTTTCTCGACATCTATCATTCGCGCGTGAAAATGTTTCACGTGAAGGACGCAGAGTTTCGTCCCACGGGGCGACAGGGCGTCTATGGCGGATACCAGCCGTGGGTCGGGCGGCCGGGGCGCTTCCGGTCGCTGGGCGACGGGCAGGTGGATTTTCGAGGCATCTTTTCCAAGCTGGCGCAATATGATTTTGATGGTTGGGCGGTTCTCGAATGGGAATGCTGCCTGAAGAGCAGCGAGCAAGGAGCGCGGGAAGGCGCGCCGTTCATTGCGCAGCACATTATCCAGACGGCGGAGCGAGCATTCGACGACTTTGCAAAATCCGGGGCGGACGAAGAAGCGAATCGGCGAATGCTAGGGCTCGCGGCGCGAAAGGAGAGCAAACATGCCGGGTGATTCCAGAAAGCAGGGAAAACCTCGGCGGCTGCGCTTGGGCATGGTAGGAGGCGGGCCGGGCGCGTTTATTGGCGCCGTGCACCGGATTGCCGCGCGCATGGATGACCGCTACGAACTGGTTGCCGCGGCGCTGAGTTCTGATCCGGGGAAAAGTATGGTTGCCGCGGAGGAGCTTCTTATTCCGCGCGCGTACGGACGATTCGAGGAAATGGCTGCGGCGGAAGCGGGCCGCCCGGACGGAATTGAAGTGGTGGCCATTGTCACGCCGAATCATTTGCACTACGCCAATGCGAAAAAGTTTCTGGATGCCAAAATCCACGTGATTTGCGACAAGCCGGTGACGACGACACTCGAGGATGCTCTGGACTTGGAGAAGACGGTAAAGCGAACCGGCTTGATCTTTGGTTTGACGCACAATTACACCGGCTACCCGATGGTGCGGCAGGCGCGCGAGATGGTGCAAGCGGGCGAACTCGGGGCGCTTCGCGTTGTTCAAGTAGAGTACGCGCAAGACTGGCTGTCGACCCCTCTGGAAAGGACCGGGCAAAAGCAGGCGGATTGGCGAACCGATCCTAAACGGAGCGGTCCTGGCGGAAGCCTGGGCGATATCGGAACGCACGCCCACAACCTGGCCTGCTTTGTGACCGGGCTGCCTGTGCATGAGGTTGCTGCGGAAGTTTCTACGTTCGTACCAGGGCGGCGTCTCGATGACA
>Ga0066660_10000563_pt1 | contig 13414 bp, 12 predicted proteins | sample GraSoiAngelo_109_FD_75177 | JGI IMG/M metagenome (GOLD analysis project Ga0066660, IMG submission 75177) | Grasslands soil microbial communities from the Angelo Coastal Reserve, California, USA - 14_0903_12_20cm | ecosystem: Environmental > Terrestrial > Soil > Grasslands | place: USA...
GGTGGGGCGGGGGCGGAGGCGGGCGAGCCGCTAAACTGAGGTTGCTCATGAGCTCGCTCTGGCCCAGGATCGAGCCCCTGCTGGCCAAGGTGCAGAAGCCTGCCCGCTACATCGGGTGCGAGGACGGAGCCCAGCAGCCGGTCCATTCCCCCGGCACCGTCTCCTGGCTCCTCGTCTACCCCGATGCCTACGAGGTGGGCCTGCCCAACCAGGGACTCCAGATCCTCTACGAGATACTGAACGAACGCGCCGACGCGCTGGCCGAGCGGGCCTACGCCCCCTGGGTGGACATGGAGGCGCTCATGCGCCAGCGGGGCGTCCCCCTCTTCTCCGTCGACACCCACCGCCCGGCGGGCGCCTTCGACATGCTCGCCTTCAACCTCTCCGCCGAGCTCGTGTACACCAACGTGCTCAACTGCATCGACCTGGCCGGGGTGCCCGTGCGCGGCGCCCATCGCGACCACACGCACCCTCTGGTCGTGGCCGGCGGCCACTGCACCTTCAATCCCGAGCCCCTGGCCGACTTCGTAGACCTGTTCGTCATCGGTGACGGCGAAGAGGTGGTGGGGGAGATCACTCAGGTCGTCGGCGGGTGGAGGTCCTCGCCGCGCCCCATGCCCCGCCAGGCGGTGCTGCGCGAGCTCGCCCATGTCGCCGGCGTGTACGTGCCCTCCATGTACGAGGTCGCCTACGACGGGCCTCGCATCGTGTCCGTCGCGCCCCGCTACCCCGACGTGCCCGAGCGTGTGGAGAAGCGCACCATCGCCGACCTGGCCTCCTGGCCCTACCCCAAGCGCCAGCTCGTCCCCCTCACCGAGGTGGTGCACGACCGCCTGAACGTGGAGATCTTCCGGGGTTGCACCCGGGGATGTCGCTTCTGTCAGGCGGGCATGATCACCCGCCCGGTTCGGGAGCGACCGGCCGAGCAGGTCCGCAGGCTGGTGCGTGAGGGGCTGGACCGGACCGGTTACGACGAGGTCAGCCTCACGTCGCTCTCCAGCGCCGACTACTCCGGCATAGACGAGGTGGTGGCCGGGATCATCGGCGACCCGGAGTGCTCGGGGCAGGTGTCGGTCAGCCTCCCCAGCCTGCGGGTGGACGCCTTCACCGTGGGCATCGCCACCGAGATCCAGAAGGTTCGGCGCACGGGGCTCACCTTCGCTCCCGAGGCCGGCACCTGGCGCATGCGTCAGGTCATCAACAAGCTCATCTCGGAGGAGGACCTCTACGGCGCGGTGGACGGCGCCTTCTCCCAGGGGTGGCGCCGGGTCAAGCTCTACTTCCTCACCGGCCTTCCCACCGAGACCGACGAGGACACCCTTGGGATCGCCGAGCTGGCCCGCCAGTGCGTGGCCGTGGGGCGGCGCCACACCCGGGACGCAAGCGTGACCGCGTCGGTGGGTGGCCTGGTGCCCAAGCCCCAGACGCCGTTCCAGTGGTTCGGCCAGGTCCCGGTGGCCGAGATGCGGCGCAGGATCGGCCTCCTACGAGACGCGACCCGCAGGGAGCGGGGCGTGGCCCTGCGCTGGCACGACCCCGAGGCCACCCTGGTGGAGGGCCTGGCCAGCAGGGGCGACCGCCGGGTGGGGGCGGTCATCGAGGACGTCTGGCGGAGGGGCGGAACCTTCCAGGAGTGGAGCGAGCGCTTCGACCTGGGGCTGTGGGAGCAGGCCGTGGCCGCGCGCGGCCTTTCCTTCGACTGGTACGTCCACCGCCACCGGGAACGGGAGGAGGTCCTGCCCTGGGCCCACGTCTCCGCCGGCCTGCACCAGGACTTCCTGTGGCACGACTGGCAGGACGCCCTGGCCGCCTCGGGCGTGGAGGACTGCCGGTGGACCCCCTGCTACGACTGCGGCGCCTGCACGGGCTATGGGTTGGAGCACGTGGTCGCCTCACCCGTCCCCCCGGCCGGCGGCAGCCAGGGAACGGGCCAGGACCTGAGCCGGGGCGGGGCGGTGCCGGTGGAGCTGCTTCACCGGCGCCCGCTGGAGGCGGGGGTATAGCCGTGCGCGTCCGCCTCCGGTTCGGCAAGTTGGGCAAGTTGCGCTGGACCAGCCATCGGGACCTGGCCCGCATGTGGGAGCGGGCCCTGCGCCGGGCCCGCCTTCCCGTCGTGTACACCGGTGGCTTCTCGCCTCGGCCCAAGCTCAGCTTCGGCCTCGCCCTCCCCACCGGGGCCGAGTCGACCTGTGAGTACCTGGACGTCGAGCTGGACCAGCCCGACGTGGACGTCGAAGGCCTGCCCGGGCTCCTCACGCCTGCCCTCCCGGCTGGCGTCGACGTGCTCGTCGCCGGGGGGCTGGAGGAGCGGGCGCCCTCGCTCCAGCAGGAGGTCACCTCCTGCCAGTGGGAGCTCGAGGTGACGGGGTGGGGCCCGCCGGAGCTGGAGCGGGCGGTGGGCACGGTCCTCCAGCGGTCCTCGCTCACGGTGACCCGGGAGCGCAAGGGCCACGCGGTCACCGACGACATCCGCCCCGCCATCCTGCACCTGGCCGTGGGGGTCCCGCCCTCTGCGGCCGCCGGGGAGTTCGGCCCTCCCCCCGCCCCCCCGGCCGAGGAGGGCGAGGCGACCCCCGGCCCTGCGCCGGTGCTGCTCCGGGCCGAGCTGGCCACCCAGCCCCGGGGCCTGCGCCCGGCCGAGCTCCTGTGTGCCCTGGGGCCCGGCCTGGAAGAGGTGCGGGTGCGCAGGACTCATCAATGGATCGAGCGCGACGGCGCCCGGTGGGAACCCCTCCCGCTCGGTGCGACGGACGCGCCGCGCGCCCTGGAGCGCGTGTCATGAGAAGGGACGACTCCCATGTCCGACCCCGTGAGGGGCCAACCCGCCCCCGACGACGCCGCATCACCGGATGCCGGGCCCGCCCCGGTGCCCCCCGCGCCCCCCGAGGCCTCGGCGCCCGGGGGCCCGCCGTCGTCCTACCCGGACGCAGCACCGGCTGAAGGCGGCGCTCCCCGCCGCCGGCGCCGGCGGGGATCCCGGGGTGGCCGGCGCCGCTCCGGCGCGGGGGCAGGCGGCCCGGCCCCCGAGCCCACCACTGGCGCTGACGCCCCCGTGGGGGCCGCCGAGGACGTCGACGGGCTGAGCGGGGTGCCGGCTCCGGGGCCGGGCTCGGCGCCCCCGCCCCCGGCGCCAGGGACCGTCCCGTCCGACTCACCCGTTTCGCCCCTGGGGTCGAGCGGCCCCGGGGGGTCGGGCGGGCCGCCCCCGCCCGGGTCGGGAGGGCCTGCCAGGCCCAAGATCGGCGACTCCCGCCCCGCCCCCCCGCCCAGGCCCGTTCCTCCGCCCGTGACTGCCTTCAGCCCGCCCGTCCCGGGCGGGGCGGGGGCCGGGGCCGAGCAGCCCCCCGGGGGGCAGGGCGAGGGCGGCCGGCGCCGCCGGCGCCGGCGGGGCCGGGGCCGGGGTCGAGGGGCGACGCCGGCGGGAGGGGCGCTGCCCGTGGGCGCCGGTCCCGTCGCAGGGCCGGGCGGGCCGGAGGCGGGGGAGGACGTCACCGTCGATCCCGAGACCCTGGAGCGCCGCCGGGGCGGGGAGCGCAAGGGCCGGCCCGTGGGGCGCTACCTGATGTCCGTCCACGTGCGCCCGGACGCCACCCAGATCGCCGTCCTGGAGGGCCGGTCCCTTATCGAGCACTACGTCTCCAGGCCCCAGGACGACGTCAGCCAGATCGACGGGAACATCTATCTGGGCCGGGTCCAGAACGTTCTGCCCGGGATGGAGGCGGCCTTCGTCGACATAGGGACGCCCAAGAACGCGGTCCTGTACCGGGGCGACGTCCGCTACGACCGGGAGGACGTGGTGGAGGGTTCCCGCCCGCCCGGTACCCGCATAGAGGACCTCCTCAGGCCGGGCCAGACCATCGTCTGCCAGGTGACCAAGAACCCCATCGGGACCAAGGGCGCCCGCCTGACCCAGGAGGTGTCCCTCCCCGGGCGCTTCGTGGTGCTCGTCCCCAACAGCGAGACCTACGGCATCTCCAAGCGGCTCTCCGACGACGAGCGCCGCCGGCTGCGGCGCATCCTCGACGACCTGCGCCCGCCCGGGCACGGCCTCATCCTGCGCACCGCGGCCGAGGGCACCACCGCCGACGAGCTGCGCCGGGACGTGGCCCGCCTGGTGGGCCAGTGGGCCCAGATCGAGGACCTGGGCCGGCGCACGGGGGCACCGGCCCTGCTGTACCGGGAGCCCGACATGGCCGTGCGGGTCATCAGGGAGGAGTTCAACCGGGAGTACCGGGGCGTGATCATCGACGACCGCCGGCTCTACGAGGAGGTCCACGACTACGTCGCCAGCATCAGCCCCGAGCTGGCCGACCGGGTCGAGCTCTACGACACGACGCTGGACCCCCTTCCCCTGCTGGAGCGTCATCACGTCCACGAGCAGCTGCACAAGGCCCTCGATCGCAAGGTCTGGTTGCCCTCGGGAGGCTCGGTGATCATCGAGCGCACCGAGGCCCTGACCGTGATCGACGTGAACACGGGCAAGAACGTGGGGAAGTCCAACCTGGAGGAGACCGTCTTCCGCAACAACCTGGAGGCGGCCGACGAGATCGCCCGCCAGCTCCGCTTGCGTGACATCGGCGGCATCATCGTCATCGACTTCATCGACATGGAGATCCGGGCCAACCGGGGCGAGGTCATGAGGGCCTTCCGGTCGGCGCTGGCCCGGGACAAGACCCGCACCCAGGTGTACGACATCTCCGACCTGGGGCTGGTCGAGATGACCCGCAAGCGCATCTCCGAGGGCCTGGTCGAGGCCTTCTCCGAGACCTGTCCCACCTGCGGGGGGCGCGGGATCGTGATCGACCAGACGCTCCTGTAACCTCGACCGGACATGTACGCGGTGATCCGCTCGGGCGGAAAGCAGGAACGGGTGGAGGAGGGCCAGCGCCTCCAGGTCGAGCGCCTGACCCAGGGCGACGGGGAGGAGCTCAGCTTCGCGCCCGTCCTGGTGGTCGACGGCGACACCGTGCTGGCCGCCCCTGGGGACCTGGCCGGGGCCACCGTGTCGGCCCGGGTGGTGGGCCAGGCCAAGGGGCCCAAGGTCCGGGGCTTCACCTACAAGCCCAAGACCAACAATCGCCGCCGGTGGGGCCACCGCCAGAAGTACACGACGATCGAGATCACCGGCATCAGCCGGGGCTAGTACGAGGAGCAGGCTTCATGTCCAAGACCAAAGGTGGAGGCTCGACCCGCAACGGCCGTGACTCGGCCGCCCAGCGCCTCGGCGTCAAGACCTTCGACGGCACCGCGGTGCGGGCCGGGGCCATCCTCGTCCGCCAGCGGGGCACCAAGTTCCACCCCGGGCTCAACGTGGGCCGGGGTGGCGACGACACGCTGTTCGCCACCACCGACGGCACCGTGAAGTTCGCCAGCCGCAAGGGTCGCAAGCTGGTGGACGTGCATCCCAGCTCCGGCTGAACGGCCGGCCGCGCTCGCGGGTGCGGCCGCCGGCAGCGGGGGGCGTCCTCGGGGTGGGGGAGAGCCCGGTCGCTACCCTCTCGTGCGTGCCCGAGTTCGCGGACGAGGCCCAGCTCCACGTCAAGGGGGGCGACGGCGGCGCGGGCGCCATCAGCTTCCGGCGTGAGGCCCACGTCGCCCGCGGCGGCCCTGACGGCGGCGACGGCGGCTCCGGCGGAGACGTGTGGCTGGTGGCCGACCGGGACGTGGCCTCGCTGCTGGCCTTCAGGGACCACCCCCATCGCCGGGCCGAGAAGGGCGGCCACGGCCAGGGGAAGGGCAGGCACGGAGCCCGGGGTGCCGACGCGGTGGTGAAGGTGCCCGAGGGCACCGTCGTGCGCAGCAAGGACGGCGAGGCGCTGGCCGATCTGGCTGCGGCCGGCGACCGGTGGATGGCCGCCCGCGGCGGGCGGGGAGGCAAGGGCAACGCCCGCTTCCTGTCCAACCGGCGACGGGCCCCATCCTTCGCCGAGCAGGGCGAGGTGGCAGAGGAGCGCTGGCTCGACATCGAGCTCAAGCTCATGGCCGACGTCGCCCTCATCGGGTTGCCCAACGCGGGCAAGAGCACCCTCATATCCCGCATCTCGGCGGCCAAGCCCAAGGTGGCCGACTACCCCTTCACGACCCTCGTGCCCCACCTGGGCGTGGTGCGAACCGAGGACCATGAGTTCGTGGTCGCCGACGTGCCCGGCCTAATCGAGGGGGCGAGCGAGGGCAAGGGCCTGGGCCACCGCTTCCTGCGCCACGTGGAGAGGGCCCGGGTTCTCGTCGTGCTCCTGGACCTGGCCCGGGCCGAGGGGCCGCCCCCGGGCGAGCAGGAGCGGGTGCTGGTCGAGGAGCTGGGTCGCTACCAGCCCCCGCTGCTGGGCCGACCCCGGGTGGTCGTGGGGTCCAGGGCCGACGTGGCCGCCCACGACTTCTCCGGGTCCCGCATCTCGGCCGTGACCGGGGAGGGGATCACGAGTCTGGTCGGGCGCATGGGCGCACTGGTGACGGAGGCCAGGCAGGCCGAGCCCGCCCCGGTCGGGATCGTCGTGCACCGGCCCGAGCCCGAGGGACTCCTGGTCGAGCGGGGCGACGACGGCGCCTTCGTGGTCCGGGGCCGCCCGGCCGAGCGAGCGGTGGCGGTGAGCGACCTGACCAACGCCGAGGCGCTGGACTACGTGCAGCACCGGCTGCGCCGCCTGGGCGTGGACCGGGCCCTGGCCCGGGCCGGCGCCCGCGAGGGCGACCTGGTGCGCATCGGCGGGTTCAGCTTCGAGTACGAGCCCGACCAATGACAGCGGCGAGCGCGGCGAGTGCGGCGGGCGCGGCGCTCGCGGCGACGAGGGCCGCCCCGTGATCGTCGTGGTGAAGATAGGCACGTCCTCGGTGACCGATCGCCACGGGGAGATCGACATCCAGGCCATCGACAAGCTCTGTACCGAGGTGGCCGGGCTGCGGAGCCGTGGGCACCGGGTGATCGTGGTGAGCTCGGGGGCCATCGCCGCCGGTCTCCCTGCGCTGGGCCTGTCCGGAAACCGGCCCAGCGACCTGGCCACCCTGCAGGCCATCTCCGCCGTGGGCCAGATCCGGCTCATGGCCGTCTATGCCGCTCAGCTGTCGAGCCACGGCCTGGTGAGCGGTCAGGTCCTGCTGGCGCCCCTCGACTTCGTCCACCGCAGCCAGTACCTGCACGCCCGCCAGACCCTCATGCGCCAGCTCGAGCTGGGCGTGGTGCCGGTGGTGAACGAGAACGACGCGGTGGCCGATGACGAGATCCGCTTCGGCGACAACGACCGCCTGGCCGCGCTGGTGGCCCATCTGGTGCGGGCCGACCTGCTCGTGCTGCTGACCGACACCCCGGGGCTGCTCACGGCCGACCCCCGCCTCGACTCCGACGGCTCCCTCATCGAGGAGATCGTGGAGGTCGACCACGAGCTGGAGCGCGTCGCCGGCGGGGCCGGGAGCGAGCGGGGCAGCGGGGGGATGGCCTCCAAGCTGGCCGCGGCTAAGATCGCGGCCTGGTCCGGCGTGCGGGCGGTGATCGCCGCGGCCGAGCGCCCCGGGGTGCTGAACGGCGCGGTGATGGGCCAGGCGGGCGTGGGCACGGTGGTGCGCCCCCGCGAGCGCCGCCTGCCGGCCCGCAAGCTCTGGATCGCCTTCGCGGTGGCGTCGTCGGGAACGGTGGTCGTGGACGACGGGGCCCGCCGGGCCCTGGTGGAGGCGGGTCGGTCCCTGCTCCCCGCCGGTGTGGTGGACGTCAAGGGCGAGTTCGAAGCCGACGACGCGGTCGAGATCGCCGACGCCGCGGGCCACGTGTTCGCCAAGGGCCTGGTCCGCCACCCCGCCGCCCTGCTGCGCCAGTGGGCGGGCAAGCGCAGCACCGACCTGCCCTCAGAGCTGCCCCACGAGGCCGTCCACCGCGACGACCTGGTCGTGCTCGCCTAGCCCGGCTACTCGGCGGTCGACGCGGGGGGAGCCTCGCTGGCCGCGGGAGAGGCGGGCGGGATGGCGGCCTCGGCCCTCTCGCCCGCCTCGATGCCGAGCTGGGCCCGGATCTGGCCCAGTCGGGCCTTGGCCTCGCTCGTCATCTGAGCCTGCTCGACCTCGAGCATGCGGGACTGCACCGTCCCGCTCTGGATCTCAGTCGCGCCCAGGGCCCGGGCGTAACGGGCCTCGATCTTGGCCCGCACCTCGTCCAGGGTGGGCACGTCCTGGCCCACCGACTCGGAGAGGCTGGCCATGGCCCGGTTCATCTGCTCCTGCATCTTGGCCTGGTCGAGCTGGGACAGCAGCTTCTGGCGCTCGGTGAGCTTCTCCTGCAGCGCCGAGGAGTTCTGGGCCACGGCCCCCTTGGCCGCCTCCGCCGCCTGGGCCGACTGCAGGTGGAGCTGCTTGAGCGACTCCACCTCCTTCTCCGTGGCCACCAGCCTGTTGGCGAAGGCCTCGGCGGCGCGGGTGTACTCGGTGGCCTTGTCCTGGTCGCCGCTCTTGGACGCCTCGTCGGCCATGAGCACGGCCTGACGGGCGGAGGTGTTCTGCTTCTCCAGCTCCTCCATGGCCCGGTTCAGGCGCATCTCGGTCTGCTTCTGGTTGGCGATGACGTTGGCCGCCTGCTCGGTCAGCCTGCGGTGCTGATCCTGAGCCTCCCGCAGGGCCTGCTCCAGCTGGACCTTGGGGTCGGCCCTCTCGTCGAACTTCTGGCCCGTGGCGGCGGTCAGGTATCGCCACATGCGGCGCACCAGCTTGATCATGGCGGCGATGGTAGTGCCGGGGACCGCCCCGCGAGCCGGGCCGCCGCCCCTGCCGGGCCGCCGTCCCAACTGGGCCGCCGTCCCAACGGGGCCGCCGTCCCAACGGGGCCGCCGTCCTAGAGGAGACCCGGCCCCGTCCTGTTGACCGCTGTCACCGTGTCCGTGGCCGCTCAGTACAAGAAGGTCGTGAGGATGGCGGTCTCCACCTCGCCGGGCTCGGCCGCCCAGGCGTCGACGGCCGCACCGCCGGCCTGGTCGCCCATGCTCACGACCTTCGTGCCCGGCCATGCCCCCTTGATCCTGGGCCCGGCGTCCTCGGCCGAGATCCCGTCGCCCAGAACCACAACCTCCACGCTCCCGCCCAGCAAGGCGCTGTAGAGCTCCCCGAGATCCGAAGCCTGAGCGACGACCTTCGAGTCGAACCCTGTCGCGGCGCGCGCCAGCTGGTGGGCGGCGCGCCGGTTCCTGGCGCACACCGCCACGCGGATCGCCCCCGCAGTCGCCTCCATCGCTGACCCCCAATTGTCGTGCCCGATCGGTGATTCGACAGTCGACGTCGCCGTTCCTGCCTCGCTGGGCGCCGGTGCCAGGCCGCTAACCTCGCGGAACATGACGCCCGCGACCGCGACCGAGCTCGGACACCGCGCCCGGGACGCGGCCCGGGTCCTGGCGCTGGCCTCCACCGCGGCCAAGGACGAGGCCCTGACGCGGGCCGCCGACCTGCTGGTGGACCGGGCCGACGAGATCCTGGCCGCCAACACCCAGGACGTGGGCCGGGCGGAGACGGCCGGGACCGCGGCCACGGTCGTCGACCGTCTCCGCCTGACCGAAGCCCGCGTCGCGGCCATGGCCGGTGGCCTGCGCACCGTGGCCGGGCTGCCCGACCCCGTGGGCGAGGTGGTGGAGGGCTGGGTGCGACCGAACGGCCTGCGCATCCGCCGGGTGCGCGTCCCCCTGGGCGTGGTCGCCATCGTCTACGAGAACCGTCCCAACGTCACCAGCGACGCAGCCGCGCTGTGCCTCAAGTCGGGGAATGCGGCGTTCCTGCGGGGCTCATCGGCGGCGCTGCGGTCCAACCTGGCCATCGCCAGGCTGCTCAGGGAGGCGCTGGCCAAGGCGGGTTTGCCCGAGGACGCGGCCATCGTGGTGGAGGACACCAGCCACGAGGCCGCCATCGAGTTCATGCGTCTCCGGGGCGTGATCGACTGCCTCATCCCCCGGGGCGGGCCGTCGCTCATCCGGGCCGTCCTGGAACACGCCACCGTCCCGTACGTCATCGACGGCGACGGCAACTGCCACGTCTACGTCGACGCGGCTGCCGACCTGGACAGCGCCCTGTCCATTGTCGTCAACGCCAAGACCCAGCGCCCCAGCGTGTGCAACGCCGCGGAGTCGCTGCTCGTGCACCAGGCCGTGGCCGCCGAGTTCCTACCCCGGGCTCGCGACGCGCTGGCCGGTGTCGAACTGGTGGGCGACGAGGAGACCCGGCGCATCCTGCCCGGCGTCGGACCCGGGTCGGAGGAGGACTTCGCCCGGGAGTTCCTCGACCTCAAGATGAGCGTGGCCGTGGTGCCCTCCCTGGACGGCGCCATGGACCACATCCGCCGCTACGGGTCGGGCCACACCGAGGCCATCGTCACGACCGACCTGGCCGCCGCCTCCCGCTTCGTGCAGGAGGTCGACGCCGCCGTGGTCATGGTCAACGCCTCGACCCGGTTCACCGACGGTGAGGAGTTCGGCTTCGGCGCGGAGATCGGCATCTCCACCCAGAAGCTGCACGCCCGGGGCCCCATGGGCCTGCGCGAGCTGACCACGCTCAAGTACGTGGTCGAAGGGGACGGGCACATCCGTACCTGATAGCAATTGACCGGGCGGTCAAGTTGCGGGGTAGCCTCTCCGGATGGCGCCCACCCCTCGCTTCGGTTCCGTCCCCGAGGTCCGTGAGGGCCTTCGCACCGTCGACTACCTGGCCGACGAGGGAATCGCCGGGGTCGTCTACCTGGCCGACCGGCTGGGCAAGCCCGTGCTCATCGAGGGCCCGGCCGGGACGGGCAAGACCGAGCTGGGCAAGAGCGTGGCCAGCATGACCGGGTCCCGGCTCATCCGCCTCCAGTGCTACGAGGGACTGGACGAGTCCAAGGCCCTCTACGAGTGGAACTACAAGAAGCAGCTCCTCCGCATCCAGGCCCAGAGGGTGGCCGAGGAGGACGGTGCGGCAGCCAACTGGCACGACATCGAGGAGGACATCTTCAGCGAGGAGTTCCTCCTGACCAGGCCTCTGCTGGAGGCCATCCGGGCCGACGAGCCCGTGGTGCTCCTGGTGGACGAGGTCGACAGGGTCGAGGTGGAGACCGAAGCGCTCCTGCTCGAGGTCCTGTCCGACTACCAGGTGTCGATACCTGAGCTGGGAACGGTCTCGGCCCACCAGATCCCGCTGGTGTTCCTGACGTCGAACAACACCCGTGAGCTGTCCGAGGCGCTCAAGCGGCGCTGCCTCTATCTGCATATCGACTATCCCGACCTGGAACGGGAGAAGGAGATCGTGCTGGCCCGGGTCCCGGGGATCTCCGAGCACCTGGCCGACCAGATCGTGCGCATCGTGCGCTCGCTGCGGACGCTGGAGCTGAAGAAGCACCCCTCCATCTCCGAGACACTCGACTGGGCCCGGACCCTGCTCCTGCTGGGGCTGGAGGGCATCGACGCCGACCAGGCCAAGGCCACCCTCCACATCCTGCTCAAGTACCAGAGCGACATCGCCAAGGCCACCAAGGAGCTGACCGTGGCCGAGCCTGCGTGAGGGACGCGCCGGTCGGGACCCGACGGGCGGTCCGTCAACGATGATCGACCTGCTGGCCGGCTTCATCCAGCAGCTGCGGGCCGCGGGGCTGCCGGTGTCGCTGACCGAGAACCTGGACGCCATGGAGGCCGTGCGCCACATCCCGCTGGAGGACAGGGAGGCGTTCAAGTACGCGCTGGCTGCGACGCTGGTGAAGAGCAACGCCCACTGGAAGGCCTTCGAGACGGTCTTCGAGGTCTACTTCTCGCTCCGGGGCTCCGACCTCTCCCAGGGCTCGGAGGAGGGCGACGGCCAGGGGGACATGGACGAGCTCCTGGAGCGGCTCTCGAGCGAGGTGGCCGCCGTCCACGGTGGGGCCATGGAGGCGCTCACCCCCGAGCAGCTGGCCGAGATGCTGTACCGGGCTCTGCAGCACGCGGACGAAGCCATCCTGCGGGCCCTGGCCCGACAGGCCGTCACCCGCTTCGCGGGGATGGAGCCGGGGCGGCCGGTGGGCGGTACCTACTACCTGTATCGGACGCTGCGGAACCTGGACCTCGACGCCGTGCTCGAGCGCCTCATGGCCGGAGCACGTGACCAGGCCGACGGCCTGACGCCGCTGGAGGAGCGCCTGGTGCGCGACGAGTATGAGGCTCGCATCGACGGGCTGCGCAAGGAGGTGGAGGCCGAGATCCGCCGGCGCCTGGTCATGGACCGGGGCGTCGAGGCCATGGCCAAGACTCTGCGCAAGCCGCTGCCCGAGGAGATCGAGTTCATGCACGCCAGCAAGGACGAGTTGGCCGCCCTCCGGCGCACCATCTATCCGCTCACCAGGCGACTGGCCGTGCGCCTGGCCCGCAAGCGCCGCCACGGTCGCAAGGGCCCCCTGGACTTCCGCAACACGGTGCGACACTCCCTCTCCTACGGGGGCGTCCCGGCCGAGCCCAAGTTCCGCTACCCCCGCCCGGCCAAGCCCGAGATCGTCGTCATAGCCGACATCTCCGGCTCGGTCGCCGCCTTCGCCCGCTTCACCCTGCAGTTCGTCTATGCCATGAACGCGCAGTTCTCGCGGGTGCGCAGCTTCGTGTTCATCGACGGCATCGACGAGGTGACGCGCTTCTTCGAGGGTGTGGAGGACATCAGCGAGGCCGTGCACCGCGTGAACACAGAAGCCGACGTCGTCTGGGTCGACGGCCACTCCGACTACGGGCACGCCCTCGAGACCTTCTGGGAGCGCTGGGGCCGGGAGATAACGTCAAAGACGAGCGTCATGCTCCTGGGCGATGCCCGCAACAACTACCACGCGGCCCAGGCTTGGATCGTTGGGGAGATACAGAAGCGGGCCCGCCACGTGTACTGGCTCAACCCCGAGCCCCGCTCCTACTGGGACACGGGCGACTCGATCGTTTCCGAGTACGCGGTGCACTGCGACGGCGCCTTCGAGTGCCGCAACCTCAAGCAGCTGGAGCGTTTCGTGGAGACGCTGGCGTGACCGGCGTGACCGTTCCCGCTTCGCCGTGACCCGACTCGTGCTCATCCGGCACGGCGAGGCCCGGTGCAACGTGGAGCGGGTGGTGGGAGGCCCCAAGGGGTGCACCGGCCTGTCCGAGCTGGGCATCCGCCAGGCCGAGGCCCTGCGCGACCGCCTGGCCGCAACCGGGGAACTGGAGGAAGCCACGGCGCTGTACTCGAGCGTCCTCCCCCGGGCCTGCCAGACGGCGGGGATCATCGCTCCCGCCCTCGGCGACCTGGACGTGACTGCGGACTGTGACCTGTGCGAACTCCATCCCGGGGAGTGCGACGGCATGAGCTGGGCCGAGTTCGAGGAGCGCTACGGCGCGCCGGAGGGCGACCCCCACCGCCCGCTGTCGCCCGGGGGCGAGAGCCTGACCGCCTTCATCGAGCGTATCGACAGGGTGCTACGTCGCCTGGTCGCCGAGCACGA
>Ga0066660_10000567_pt1 | contig 13397 bp, 8 predicted proteins | sample GraSoiAngelo_109_FD_75177 | JGI IMG/M metagenome (GOLD analysis project Ga0066660, IMG submission 75177) | Grasslands soil microbial communities from the Angelo Coastal Reserve, California, USA - 14_0903_12_20cm | ecosystem: Environmental > Terrestrial > Soil > Grasslands | place: USA...
GAACAGGTCGCGCGGCGGGCCGCCCTGCGCGTAGGCTTCGGGCACCAGCATCTCGATCGGCCGCACGTCGAAGAACTCGCCGAAGACCTGGTTCATCGCGAGGAACGAAGCCGCGAAGCCGCCCGAGGTGGTGAGAAACTTGCGGCGCGACATGCCGAGCTGCTTGGCCGCTTGCTGCGAGAGCACCGCGAGCCGCGCCTCGACCTCCTTCTGCTTGTCGGTCTGGCCGATCGGCATGTACTCGCCGTTCGACACCATCTGGGTCGGGATCGGCGAATGCACCGGATCGGCGTGGTCGGCGGGCGCGAGCCTGCCGAGCTGCTCCTTGCTGAACCAGGAATCGTCTTCGCGGAATTCGGGTTTCTTCGTCGAGTCGCTCATTGCTTTCTCCTTTCAATCGTCGTGGTCGTCTTCGTCATCACGCTGGCCTTCGTGGCGTCCCTTGAGCGTGTCGGTCACATCGAAGACTAGGTTGTCGGGCGACGGACCGAACGACGCCCAGGGCACTCCCGCGGTTTGGCTGATGCCCTTCTTGGACCAGTCGCACACGCCTTTGGGGAAAATGCTGCGCAGGCGGTCCATCTCGGCCGAGGTGAAGGCAACCGCGTAGTCGTCCATGTCCACCGCCTTCAGGCGGCACGCGATGATGTTGGCGACGAGCGGGCCGCCTGCCACGTAGCGCGGGAACGCGTACGACGGGTAGAGCGTGTTGCACTTCGAATCCGGCTCGCTGCTGAAGGTGGTCGGCTCGGCGATGAACTTTGGCGGCGTCGTCGAGGTGTCCCAGCATCCGTCGACCACGTCGGCCGGCTTGTTGCGGCGCACTTTCTCGATCTGCGAGGCGTTGGAGTGGTCGGCCTTGACGGCTTCCACCCAGCGCACCATCGCCGCCCAGTTGGCTTCGGCTTGCGCAGGGCCGCGCCACATGACGTGGTTGTCGGCAGTGCCGCTCGCCTGGCGCATGCGCTCGCGAACCGCGAAGTGATACCACGCGTAGTGGTAGCCGCCGGTGTCGTTGTAGTTGCCGCCGTCGAGCACCGGGATGGTCGCAAGCCCGCCGCCGCCGTACAGCGTCATGCCGCCCTGGTAGGCGCGCTTGATCGCGCCGCGGTCTCCGCTCGTGCGCGAAGCAACGTAGTTGGCGTCGTTGTCGTAGCCGCCGATGTCCTGGTTCAGGTCGAGGAACTGCTTGACGGTGATGGCGCCTGAGTTGAGCGCCCCGAGGCCGTACTGCACGCCGACGTTGTCCCAGGGCCGCAGCGCGAAATTCGTTACTGGGTCGACGCCGTAGATGTTGCGCGAAGCGTCGAACACGGTCGGACGCGCGCCGGTGGGATTGGTCACCGGGTCGTAGCGCAGCGCCGCCGGGACGGCGGGGCTCCAGACGGCGGAGCCGTAACCGGCGATGTCGACGCGCCCAGGGGCGGGATCGGTGCGCTGCGCCTGATTGGCCGCGTCGAGCCAGGCCTGGATGCCCTTGTATCCGCTGACCGCTACTTTCTGGGGGTCCGTGAAGCCGCTCGGATTGGTCACCGTGAAGTAATGCGCCAGCAAGTGCCCATCGAGCGCGCTGTTGGCGATCGAAAACGCGTCGGGGAAGGTCGAGGTCGGGATCGCGCCGTCGAACAGGCCCGGGAAAGCGTCACCGATGTCGAGCGTCGTGTAGGCCCCGCCCGAGCCGCCCATGCTGATGGTGTAGGCCGGCACGCCGAAGGTCTCGATAAAGTGCTCCTTGCCCATCATGGCGGCTTCGCCGGCGAGGAAGGGGTTGCAGCTATTCGAGGGGTGCTGCAGCGTGTTGATGAACAGCGCCCAGCCTTCCCCGAGCCGCGTGGTGTTGAGCGGGTTCACGCCTTCCGCCGCACCCTGGAGGTACCAGCCGCCGGGGCAGCCGGCGCCATGGATCGCGATCAGGCCCTTGTTCCAGCCTTTGGGAGGCGAGAAGGGGCTCGGCGCCGGCTCTTTGGTCGGATCGTGCAGGATAACGTTCTGGTAGATGCCTCGATCCATCGTGCCGGTCTCCAGCCGCACGACGAACGGCACGGTGACGCCGTTGCGCGTGGTGGTCACCGCGACATCGGCCGGCAGCGCGCTCGTGCTCGGAAGCTGCCGGAACCCGCCTCCCGCCGTGGAGAGGTAGAGGTAGTCCACGCGCGTCGCGACGGAGCATTCCGCGTCGAGCGGCGCGCCGAGCACGCCGAGGCCCGCCGGCAGGCTGAAGCTCTGCGTCTGGCAGATGAAGGGCTGCTGGTACGGGCCGGAGATGATGGGACCCTTGATCGAATAGTTGGTGAGCTCCAGCGACTCGGGCTTCACGGCCCAGCCCTTGCCTTCCACCTTCAACGTGTTTTCACCCAGCACCAGGCCGTTCACCAGCCCGACCAGCGTGTTGGGCGTCTGGCCTGCCCGGAACGTGCCCGTGATGTCGCGGCCATTGAGCGTGATCTCCAGGGCCTTCTTGCCTTTCGCCTTGGGAACGCTGATCTCGACGAGCACGTCGCCGCCGCTCACGCGGTCGGCGTGGGTGGAAAGCGTCCTGATGTTGAATTCCGGCTCGTCGTCGTTGGACGCAGCCGCAGGTACGAACACTAAGAGCGGCACCGCCAGCGCGCCAATACCGCCCCACCTCGCAAAGCGAGCGCTAATTTGCTCGTTCACGCCATCCTCCGCGCCGAATCATGATTTTCCCGTGGTCGTTGTTGGATAGTGAGTGATCATCTCGATCCTGGCGGTCGCGATTATGGCCATCGTCATCGCGTTCACGCCCTCCAGGGTGCGACACCGGCGGCGGGGGAAGCCGTTTGCCGCCCGGGCCATCGGCAAACGTCAACGCAGAAGCCGCGCGCCGCTGGCCGACGCCCTTCTCGCTCCAATCGCATAAGCAATGACAGCTTCATGGAGTTCATTGTGTCTTCCTCCCTACGGCGCCGCCGGATTGCATTTGCCGCCATCGCCCGCCTTATTGCAGACGTCGCTTGCCACCGCTTGCGCGATGAGCGCGTCCCGGTCCGCCGCGAGCAGATAGCCTTTGTTGTAGGCGTTGTTTGCGGCGGCGGTTACCGCCGCGACGTACCCGGCATGCGAGTTGTTGTAGCGTTCCTCGAGCGACAGGCGCGGATCGCCCGCCACCAGCCGTTGCGCCTTGGTCTTGGCGAACGGCACCATGCCGCCGACGTAGTTGCACACTTGGCCGGCGTGGAAAGGTCTGCCATCGTAGATGTCAGCAGCATCACCCGAGCCAGCGGTGATGTTCCAGCCGAGGTAGGTACCGAGCGGCGCATCGCGCTGCACGGTCGGCACGCCGCCAAGCTCATTGCCATCTGCGTCGACGCGCGGCACCTTCATCTTGATCACGTGCAGGATCGGTGGCGGCATGTTCGTCGGAACGCCGGCCGCCTCGCTGTGATCGTAATCCGGGCCCCAGTCGTAATCGAATACCGGGAAGATGAAGTTCTCAGGCAGGAAGATGGAATCCGGTATCCCCGGGACGTTGCTCGGGAATCCCATCGCCGCCTTCGTCGGGTCCACCAGGGTCGCGTCCTTCAGCGTCGGCCATTGGCTCGGCGGCGGCAACGTATCGTGCATCACCCACTCGCGCAACGCGGCGCGTACCCGGTTGACAAGCCCGGTCGCCGGCACCGGATTGCTCCTCAACGTGCCTCGGCCCCAGTTATTGCCAGGGCAATTCACCGCGTTCGTTCCTACCGGGCGCGGTGGATTCTCGGTGGTCACGCCGGTGCCGCCGCCGTGCGTCGAGCTCGGCAGGTAGTACCTGCGCACGTTTGCTGGCAGCGGAATGTCGCGGTCAGCAGAGGTGCCGACCCAGGAGGTCGTCATCTTCAACGCGAAAACCTCGGCGCCGCCGAACGTTTCGACGATCTTCGGGCAGGTGTTGCTGTGCTCGCAGCGGTCGAGAATTCCCCGGGTGGGCAGATCCCTCACGCGGTCTGGCCATCGGGTCCACCACTGCGGACCTTCGCTTCCCATCTGATAGAGCTCGAGCACGCCGTCGGGCTGGCCCCAGCGCGAATTGTTGGCGACGCGCCGCCCGGCGATGAGCGGCCAGGCGCCGTCGTGCACGATGCGGCCCGCCTCGTCCTCGTTCATGCCGAGGTGAATGAAGTGCCGGGTGAAGTTCCCCGACTGCGAAGAGCCGCGGATGATCGCCCATTTGATCAGGCCGGCGAGCGGGTTCGGCGTGCCGGAATCATCCTGCGCCTCGTATCGGAAGAACGACGCCACGTCGCGAAACGCCGCGGTGCCGGCGCCGAGCACGTAAGGGTCCTTAACGGTGTAGACGAGCTGATACAGCTTGGCTGGATCGAAGCCGTTCTTCATGCAGACCTTGACCGGCAGCGTGGTGACCGGCAGCGGCGCCGCGAAGTTGCCACCGCCGCAGAATTTCCAGTCGCTGTTCGGGATTGTTTCTCCGACGCTGATTACGCCGTCAATGGTTTCCCGCGTATGGACCGTCAGCTTCGATCCGCTGTTGTCGGTCGAATCAGCAGGAAAATACGGAATCGGGTTCCCCATCACGTTGAGCGGCTGAGCGTCGAGGCCGCTGCGATTGATGATCCGTCCCAGGATTTTTCCCGTGACACCGGTGATTACGGGTGTCTTCACGTAATGGTTGGTGAAGACCGGAGCGGTGCAGGCGGGGACGGCGCTGGGCAGGCAATCCACGTTTGCCGGGACGGCCGTGGCGAGCGCGTTGTCGCCTTGCCAGCCGCTGAGCAAATGCACGTCGCCCGCGGCAAACAGATCGGCCGTGAAGGCGACGTTGCCGCCACGGTTGGGCACGTCGTGCCACAGCAGGCCGCTGACCACGCCAATATTTTGTGCAGTCGGCTTGCGGATCACGAAGCTTGCGATGTACTCGGCTTCGTGCCGGGCATGCTTGCCGCGGTGGCCGTCGCCGCGATCGCGACGATCACCCTCGTCGTGCTCACCGTCATCGTCGCCGTGCTGACGGCGCTGATGCGCGAGCTCGAGATCGGTGATCTCGGCGTTATGCGGGTCGCGCGGATCGAGTGCGCCCCAGGCACGCCCGGTAAGCTGCTCATAGCCCGGCTGACCGGCGATCGCCTCCACCTTGTCGATGACGATCCTCGTTACGCGCGCGTGCACTGACGTTCCCCAGGCGAGCAGGACCAGCACGAGCGATAACCCGGTCATGACAAAGCTCGCGCGAGGCAGCGCCTGGACGTTCGGTGACATCGAACTCCCCCTTTTGTTGACAGGCCTCTCCGCCTGCTAAGCTACTTCGCATGCCGTCGTCGATCCATTGATCATGCTTCTCAAATGATGCTCAATTCTCATTAATGAAGAACGTATGGCTTGTACTGGCTGGAATCCTGTCCGCAGATCTCGATGCCGTCGCGGCAAACGACATCACTGTCATCTCGTTTGGCCGTGCGGATCAAGCGGCGTTGACTCAGGCCTACTATCGACCGTTTCGCAAGAGCACGGGCATCGGCGTCAGATCGGCTTCGTACGACGGCCAGACGACCGAGCTCGAGCAGATGATCAAAACCGGAAAGACCGTGTGGGACGTGATGCAAGTGGAGTCGCGCACTCTGCAGCTCGGCTGCGAGGCCGGTCTATTCGAAAAGCTCGACCACGGCAGGATCGGCAACAGCAGCGACTTCATCCCCGGCGCCATCTCCGATTGCGGCGTCGGCATCTTCGCCTGGTCGATGGCGCTTGGCTATGACGCGACCCGGGTAAAGAGCCCGCCCGCCTCGTGGGCGGACTTCTGGGACGTCAAGAAGTACCCGGGCAAGCGGGGCCTGCGCAGGAGCGCCAAGTACACGCTCGAAATTGCGCTGCTTTCCGACGGGGTTGCACCCGCCGAAGTCTACCGGGTGCTCGCCACGAGCGAGGGGGTGGAGCGCGCATTCAGAAGCCTCGAGAGAATCAAGTCGAACGTCCTGTGGTGGGAAGCGGCGGCGCAGCCGGCGGCGTTCCTTGGCGCGGGCAAGCTGGCGATGACTTCAGCGTATACGCTGTGGATCGACCGCGAACGCCAACAGAGGAAGAACTTCAAGATCGCCTGGGACGGAAGCCTCTACGACCTCGACAGCTGGGCCATCCCGAAAGGTACGCCGAAGGCCTCCGACGCCTACCGCTTCATCGCCTTTGCGAGCCAGCCCGAATACCAGAAGCTGCTCTCCGAGAATATCGCGTACGGGCCCGCCAACAGGAAGGCGCTGGCGCTGCTCGATGCGGAGCTCGCCAGGGCCATGCCCTCGGCGGAAGCGAATCTCAAGCGGGCACTCAAGGTCGATGTCGCGTTCTGGATCCGCCACGGCGAAGCGCTGGAAAAGCGCTTCGATCGCTGGGCGCCTGCGATCTGCAGGCAACAGATCGAGGACCACGACGAGGACTATGCAGACCAGGCCACCTGCCAGGACAGTCAGGGCAGCTTGCGCACGCACGAGGCGGGCGCGCCGCGCGAGCACGTGGACGGCGCGCCGCACAAGCACTGAGATCCTGCGTGGGCCGCAAACAAAACTGGCCCGGCGGTTTCGCGCCGAGCCAGTGCTCGACAAGAGAAATCAATCCCTTTCGTGATCGCGATCCTTTCCTTCGCCGATCTCCTTCGCCCTGCCCGTGAGCCTCACGATATCCAGGCCGCCTCCCACCCGGTCGCCGCAGTAGAGCAGGCCGCGGTCGTCCACGTAGCTGTTGTCGCACGACACGTCGAGCGACGTAAAAGTGACGCCGTTGATGGTGGCCGAGCTCGGCTGGGTGAACGCGGTGATCGGCGCGACAAAGTGGGCCACTTCGACCGGATGGTAGGGATCCCTGATATCGGTCACGCGAAGCCCCGCGTCGAACCACGCGCTGACCATCAGCCTGCCGTAGTACGGGTCGTTGAAGTTCTCGTTCATCGAGTGCACGCCGAACCGCGTGCCGCGGGAACAGAAGTTGGGCCGGCCCGAGAAGTCGTTGACCGTAACGGTCGAGATCGGCCATGGATGCTGCTCGGCACTGGTACTCCCGCCCTGGCCTACCCTCGCGGTGATGTCCAGCAGATACAGCAAGTGCGGAGATCCGGTACAGCGATTGTCGGTCTCCTCCGAGGCGAGCCCCAGGATGTCCCGGACGTTGTTGTCGGTGAAATTGGCGTACTGGGCCAGTTTCAACCCGTAATACGGCATCGACGAGTGGCCGCCTTCGACACCCGGCATGTAGAGCACGCCGATCTGCGAGGCGAGCAGCTCGGCATCGGTGGGCCTTTGCGGATTCACGAACGGCGTGCCGTGGCCGTATGGAGGCGGCAGCAGCTTGTCGATGTCGACGATCTGGAAAATGCCGTTGGATCCCACGCCGTACGGCATGTAAAGGCGGTTGATCAGCTTTCCGCCGGCGACCGCGTTGCCGTTGAATGTCGATACGGCGATCGGACCATGCACGCCCGGAGGAACGCTATTGCTCCCCGGGATTCTGAACGTCGAGCCCGGGTTCTGTCCCGGGAAGCCGAAGTCCTCGATGTACGTCGGGTTCGCCGGATCGCTCAGATCGAAAATCTTCAGGTGCTGGTTCGGGCTGCTTGCATTGTTCCAGCCGTCGGAGTTCGGACCCGCCTTGGTTGCGCCGCCGACGATGTAAGCGATGCCCGTTCTGCAATCCCACCAGCTTCTGTGGGTGACATCCAGACCCTTCACGGGCGTCGATACCAGGCTCGGCGCCTGCGGATTCGTCACGTCCCACACTTCGTGCGACACCGCGCCATTTTCCCTCAGCAGATAGACATGGCCCGGGGCGCCGTGCGGCAGAACGCTGCCGTCGCAAATCATGTTCATGCGTGCGCCGCCTTTGTCCGCAATGATGTGCTTGAGGTACACCGGATGCCTTGGATCGGTGACGTCGACAAGCGACGTGCCGTTTCTCTCTGAGACACCGGTCATCGGATTGAGCATCAGCCCGTTGAAGTGTCCGGCGAAAGCGATGACGCGCCCGTCCGGGTAGTTGTGCACCGTCGTCTGGTAAGTCACGCGCCCCTGCAAATCATTGTGACCCACCCACTCGGTGTTGAATGTGTCCGCGCCGTCGAGGCCAACCGAATGGCGCGGCGCCGGCGTATCCAGATCGTTCGCCGCCCATGCGTTCGCCCCCAGCGCGATCAGGGCAGCGGCCAGCGGCGCGCGCCAGTGCCGAATGCTTCGTGGTTGGTTCATCTGCTTGTCCTCTCCTCTTGAGCTACATTTGAAGACGTTCCTAGCGCTGTATGGCCGACAGCCGGCCACGGTCGAACTGCAACGATCGAGACTCGCCGTAGGACCAGGTATCGACGCGGCCCTGGACGGCTTCTTCCATGGTGATCTCCGTCGGCTTGCCCCAGATGGCCTTGACTTGCGTCTCCGTCATGCCGAGGCGAGGCTCGCCTTGCATGACAAACGCATCCGGCGGGGACGGCGTATCGACGCGGGGCTCGAGCGGTGTCGCCGGCGTTTCGCCTGTCGGGGCGGGGGCAGGCGGTGCCCCGAGTCGCGGCTCGTCTTCCGCGGCAGCGGAACTTCTGCGCGCGCTCTGAACCGATCGTGTCCGTGGTTGATCCGTACGCAAGACAACCTGCGATTCGGATCCGGAGGGACAGGCAGAATTCTGATAGAGCTCTGTTCCATCCTTCCCCACGCACTTGAAGATGACTTGTGCAGACGCGAGCGGGGCGAAGAACAATATGAACAACAAAGCTGACGCGCTGTAAACCGCGCTCGATGACATGTCGGGCCCCCCGCTTGCGGTGCGATTGCGGCTTGTTGTCGGCTACGCTACTCGCACCCGGCGGGCAATCCATTCCCTATGTTTCTGAATACCATTCTTGTCGCTCATGAATGCCCGCATCGAGACGGGCAGATAATTCAATACCAAGGGGAGGCTTCAATGAAAGCGAAAACGCTGCTCGCGCTCGCCGCGGGCGCGCTGCTTGCCGCGCCGGCCGCCGAGGCGCGCATTACCAGGTTTGTCGTTGACCCTGCGCTGTCCCAGTCGCCCACGTTCGAAGGCAGGACGTTCGGCAGCGTCGGCGCCTACGAGAAGCTGCGCGGCAAGGCCTACGGCGAAGCCGATCCGCGGGACCCGCAAAATGCGGTGATCACCGACATCGAGCTGGCGCCGCGCAATGCCCGCGGCCTGGTCGAATACTCGGTGGACTTCTTCATCCTCAAGCCCGTCAACCTGCGCGATGGCAACCGCAAGCTGTTCGTGGAGGTGAACAACCGCGGCGGCAAGCTCTTCGGGCCGTTCAACGGATCCGGCGGCGGCAACAATCCGACCACCGCCGCAGACGCCGGCGATGCGTTCCTGATGAATCAGGGCTACAGCATGGCGTGGAACGGCTGGGACCCGTCCGCGTCCGCTGGCGCCGACGGGACAGGCCTGACGATTTCAGTACCCGTGGCGAAGCACCCCGACGGTACCGAGATCACCGGGCCCTCGTACGAGTACATTGTTTTCGACAACGCCACCACGACACAAAGCGTTCTCACGTACGCCGCGGCCACTACCGATAAATCCAAAGCCACGCTGACCGTACGCGATCACATTACCGACGCACCGGCCGTGGTTCCGGCGACCGGCTGGGAATACACCTCGGCAGCCGGCACGGCAATCCGGCTGCTGCCCGCGGGGACGCCGTTCAAGCAAAGCTCGATCTACGAGCTCAGCTTCATAGCCAAGAACCCGATCGTCGCCGGGCTCGGCTTCGCCGCCAGCCGCGACTTCATCTCGTTCCTGCGCCACGCGCGCCACGACGACTACGGCAATCCCAATCCATTGGCGCACCACGTACGGCACACGTATAGCTTTTCGGTGTCGCAGCCCTCACGTTACCTGAACGACTTCGAGACCCTCGGCTTCAACGCCGACGAGCGCGGGCGGCGCGTCATCGACGGCATCCTGAACTGGATCGGCGGCGGCAGCGGCATCGGCATGAACTTCCGCTTTGCGCAATCGGGACGCACCGAGCGCAACCGCCAGAACCATCTCTACCCGGAAGCGAATTTCCCCTTCACCTATGAGGCATTCAGGGATCCGTTCACCGGCAAGGTGGCCGGGCGCGCCGAGCGCTGCTCCGGCCTTGAGCAGGAGCACAGAGGCGACGGGCGCGATGACGATGAAGACGACGACCGGAGCGGCGAGCGTCGCGATACCTGCGCCAAGTCCCTGCAGGTGAATTCCGCCAATGAATATTGGGTCAAGGCCGGCTCGCTGCTGCATACCGATCCGCGCGGCAGGGATATTCGCCGCGATCCCGAAAACGTCCGCTTCTACCTGCTCTCCAGCGTCGAGCACACCGTGTCCGGATCCGCGCCGACCCCGGGCAGCTGCCAGCAGATCCGCAACACCACGGACCCCAACCCGGCGCTGCGCGCCTTGTTCATCGCGCTCGACGAATGGGTCAGCCAGGGTCGCAAGCCGCCCGAGAGCCAAGTGCCCGATCAGGTAACTGGCGTGTATTCCGTTGCGCAGCCCAATGGCCTCGGCGTGATCCCGCAGGCGGCCCTCGGCTTCCCGAGCATCCCGGGGGTAGCCTATAGCGGCGTGATTACCGTGCGGCACCTGTTCAACTTCGGGCCGCGTTTCAACGACGGGATCCTGGATATCAATCCGCCGGCATTCTCCGGCCCGGTGTATCCATCATTCGTGTCGAAGGTCGACAAGGACGGCAACGACGTAGCGGGGATTCGACTGCCGCCAGTGGAGGCGCCCATTGCCACGACCACCGGCTGGGGACTGCGCAGCGCGACGTTCGGCGGCGGACCGGCCGGCGGTAACATGGACGGCTGCGAATCGTCAGGTCAGTGGATCGCGTTCCAGGCCACCAAGGCTGGCCGCCTGGCCGTCGGCGACCCGCGTCTTTCGCTCGAAGAGCGCTATGCAAGTCACGCGGCATACGTGCAAGCGGTCGCGAGCGTGGCCAGGAAGCTCGAAAAGCGGCGCCTGCTGCTCGAGCAGGACGTCCAGCGCTATATCGATGCAGCTGAAGCCAGCAGCGTGCTTCGTTAATGGACGGAATAGTCGGGCGCGCAGCGTGTTACCCCAACTATTGGGAGGGCAACAAGAACGGCATTCCTTCCCAAACGGCAACAATCCCGTAACACAACGAGAGGAGCGCGATCATGAAAAGGCTTTTAGTCCTCTCGGCGCTGCTGCTCACTTGGGGTGCATCCTCGACTGCCAGCGCTGAGAACATCGAAGCGAGGCTGATCGGCTATAACGAGGTGCCTTCGGTGTCGACGCCCGCCGGGGGCACTTTCAACGCTACGATCAGCCGCGACGATGGGTTGATCGAGTACGAATTGTCCTACAGCGGACTCGTAGGGACGGTGCAGCAGTCCCACATTCACTTTGCCCAGCGCGGCGTGAACGGCAGCATCGTTGTGTGGCTGTGCCAGACCACGACGACACCGGCTCCTGCCGCCGTCGCGGGCCTTACGCCGTTTTGTCCGCAGTCGGGCACTGTCACGGGTCAAATCACCGCGGCAAACGTGATCAGTGCGAGCACGGCAAGCCAGCAGATTACGGCCGGCGAGCTTGCTAAGGTCATCGCCGCCATCCGCGCTGGTTTTGCATATGCGAACGTGCACGCGACGCCGCTCAATCCCGGCGGCGAGATCCGCGGCCAGTTGCGCGCATCGCACCGAGACAGAGACTAACAACGTTTGAACTGGTCGAACGCCCGACCCTTGCGGGGCCGGGCGTTTTTTTGTGCCGGCGCGGCGCATCCGCCACCGCCGAGGAAAGCGCAGAACTCCAGTAGTTTCATCCAGCCGCGGGGCAAGTAAACCCCATGAATCAGCGACTAGCGCGCTCTTTTCCCCATCCGGTCGAAGTAAGATAGCGGCCAAGGAGAAAAGATCCGTGGGTCGCAAAGAGGCTCGGATTCGAAGGCGCCCGCGACGGCTCGGCTTCACGCTGATCGAGCTGCTCGTCGTGGTGGTGATCATCGGCCTGCTCGCCGGGCTGGTGGCGCCGCGCTATTTCGGGCAGGTGGGAAAGTCCGAAGTGACTACCGCAAAAGCGCAGATGGACGCGCTCGAGAAGGCACTCGACCAGTACCGCCTAGACACCGGGCATTACCCGAGCACCGAGCTCGGCTTGCTCGCGCTCGTGCAGCGCCCCGCAGCCGAGCCGAAATGGGCCGGTCCCTACTTGCGCAGGGACGTGCCGCTCGATCCATGGGGCAAGCCCTACGTCTACAAGTCGCCGGGCGAGAAGGGGGTCGACTTCGACCTGCTTTCCTACGGCAAGGACGGCCAGCCTGGCGGCACGGGCGAGAACGCCGACCTCACGAATCACTAGCAGCCATGCGCTACCAGCTAAAAGCAATCGGACCCGCCGGCAGCGTTGAGTCGATCGACTCGCAGGCGCCGGACGAAACCACGGCGGTGCGCCAGCTCGAAGGCCGCGGCTACACCGTGCTCAGCGTGCGTGCGAAGCACACGCTCGCCGCGCCGTGGGGCGGTCGCAGCCAGCGCTTCCCCCTGGCGCTCTTCAGCCAGGAGCTGCGCGTGCTGATCAACGCTGGGTTGCCGCTCGTCGAGGCGATCGACACGCTCGGGCAGAAGGAACGCAGCAACGAATGGCGCGGAGTGATAGAGCGGCTCGTTGCAGTGCTGAGGGAAGGCCAGCCGCTCTCGGCGGCGCTCGAGCAGTTCCCGCAGGCCTTTTCGCCGCTGTACATCGCCACGGTGAAGGCGAGCGAGAAAACCAGCGACCTCGCGCCGGCGCTCGCGCGCTACGTCGCCTACGCGGGTCAGCTCGAGTCGATCCGCAAGCGCGTGATCAACGCCTCGATCTATCCCCTGCTCCTCATCGCCGTCGGCGGCATGGTCGGCCTGTTCCTGCTGCTGTACGTCGTACCGCGCTTCGGGCGCATCTACGCGGAGCGCGGCACGGACTTGCCGCTGTTCTCGAGGCTGCTCCTTTCCTGGGGGAACGCGGTCGACAAGCATGGCCCGGTGGTTCTCGTGGTGCTCGCGCTGCTGGTTGTCGGAATTGTGTATGCGCTGCGCTTGCCGCAGGTGCGCACCGCGATCGGCGATGCGCTCTGGCGCGTGCCGGCAATCGGCGAGCGGCTGAAGATCTACCAGCTGGCGCGCTTCTACCGCACGATCGGCATGCTGCTGCGCGGCGGCATGCCGCTCGTTGCCGCGCTCGACATGGGCGCGGAGCTTCTGCATCCGCTGCTTCGCGCGCGACTGGCAGCGGCCAGTCGCGCGATCTCCGAAGGCCGCAACGTGTCGCAGTCGATGGACGCCAACGGTCTGACCACTCCGGTGGCGCTGCGCATGCTGGCGGTGGGCGAGAAAGGCGGCAACATGGGCGAGATGCTGGAGCAGATCGCTGCCTTCCACGACGAGGAGCTGTCCCGCTGGGTCGACTGGTTC
>Ga0066660_10000568_pt1 | contig 13395 bp, 12 predicted proteins | sample GraSoiAngelo_109_FD_75177 | JGI IMG/M metagenome (GOLD analysis project Ga0066660, IMG submission 75177) | Grasslands soil microbial communities from the Angelo Coastal Reserve, California, USA - 14_0903_12_20cm | ecosystem: Environmental > Terrestrial > Soil > Grasslands | place: USA...
TCAACAGGCTCGTGACGATCCCAGTGAATGGCATCAAGGTGCGAAAGGATATAGCAAGCGGTTGGGAGCTGGCTTCGCCGACGGGGTTACCGGAAGCTTGATCAGCAACGCTATTCTGCCATCATTTCTGCATCAGGATCCTCGCTATTTCTACCAAGGGTCCGGTACGAAGAAGTCTCGGGCTCTTCATGCCATGTTGGCTCCATTTGTCTGTAAGGGAGATAACGGGGCATGGCAGCCGAATTATTCTCAGTTGGGCGGCAGTCTAATTGGATATTCCATCTCTAGCGCTTACTACCCTAGTTCAGATCGTACTGCCGGGCATCTATTCCAGACTTTTGGGATAGATCTGGGTCTGCATGTCGTCGGCAGTCTGGCTCAGGAGTTCATCTTGGGCAAATTCACCACCAGAAGTAAGCACTAGTCAGATGAAAGTGTTTAGCTCCGTCTTGGACGCCTGCCGCGTCCGATGCGTATAGCCACCGTGGTGGTCTTGGTCGTTTCGAAGGGAGGGAACCCCTGCAGCGGGTCCGAATCGTAAGAAACATTGGACGAATTGGTTTGGTCGCCGCCTCCCTGCTGCTCTGCTCTGCCCAGTCTTTTGAGCCGACGCCGAAACTGTATCGAGCCAAGCCGGAGAACGTGCCGCCGTGGGCGGAGCAGGGAAATTTTCGTTTCATCCGGCTGGACGGTGGACGAATCGAGAGCTGGAAGGCCGAGCGGACCTGGTGGGGCAAAGAGTTCAGCACTGATGAGAAGGACGTTCTGACCCACATCTATGGCCGCGATTTCGAGCAAATGCTCGGCTTGCTCAAGCAGGCGGAGTTCAACTGGATATGGGTCACCTGGAGCAGCGGCTGGTCGCTTAAGGACGAGGACGAGAACCGGGAGAACCTGAAAAAGGTAATCGCCCGATGCCATGAGAACGGCATCCACGTCTCCGCCTACCTGTCGGCTTCCAACATGTTCCGCAAGAGCGCCTACCGCGACGACCCGGAAACGAAGAAATACGGCCTGTGGATGCACCACATCCCCTTGTTCTACGCCGGCCCGACCAAAACCGATCTGCAGATTTCCTGGGACCGCCGTCTGGCCGACGCGCGCAATCCCGGCTGGCGGGCCTACCTCTTGAAGAAGGCGGAGCTGGCAGTGGACGCGGGAGTGGACGCGATTATGTGGGACAACATGATCGGTTACAACGAAGGCCTAGCCCAGTTGCTCGATGACACCCAGCGCATGGCGGAGCGGAAGGCGCGGGAGACCGGCCGGCCCAAGGTCATGGTTTATGCCAATATTCATATTCCACCGCACCGGTTTGGGATGAACGACATCAACGAGGTGATCTGGGAGGAGGATGGCAAGGACACTCCGGGGGTGTGGAACGGGCATTGGCAGGTCGACAACGCGCGCAATATCAAATTCCTGAGCGGAGAGAAGCAGCTTTGGCAGCCCCTGAAGTATGAGAACGACCTTTACCATTGCGGCCCGCGCGAACGCTGCATCCCCAGCCCGGCCGAGCAGAAGCTTTCCATCGCCGAGGCCTATGCGTTCGGCGCGGCCACCTCGCGCAACATCGAGGGTCGATTCCTCTCCGCGCTGATCAAGGGCGAGCCGGAGGCTCAGGAGGCCTGGAAGGCCATCGCTCAATACAACCATTTTCTGATCGAGCATCGGGAACTGTATCACCAGGCGGCGCCGGTCGCGCAGATCGCTTTGATCTCCGCGGAGCCGCTGAACCCGCTGGCTGACGAACTCCTCAAGCAGAGTGTCTTTTTCGAGACGAAAGTGCTCGCGCACCTGGACAAGGGAGTCCCCCTGAACCGGTTCAAGGTGCTGGTGATGCCGGCTGACCTGCCCAAGCTCAGCGCCGAGCAACAGGCCCGGTTGAATACGTTCACCGCCGGCGGGGGCGTCATCATCAGGGCCGGAAAAGCGGAGCCGGGAATTGCGGCGCGCGCTAAAGCCGCGGCCGGAGGGCCTCGCCTCAGCATGGAGCCGCGCGGTTACGTGCTGGGCCAGTTGACTCGGAAACCCGACGGTCGGACTTTGATCCTCCACTTGCTCAACTACAATCACCAGGCCCCGGCAGAGAACGTCAAACTCCGGCTGGAGCTGAACGGGCTGGTCCAGGACCTGAGCCACTGGGAGGTGAAAGTCCTTTCGCCGGACACGGCCCAGCCTCAGTTCGCTGGCCTCTCTCTGCGCGGGAGCGTCAGCGAGTTCACTCTACGCCGGATCGAGCACTATACCGCGGTGACTCTCTCGGTCACGGAGGGGCGGTAGTTTTCGAACAGCCCGGCCTTCCTGTGTGACTGCCTGCTCTTTCCCTAAAGCCTTCGTTCGCGGGCTATTGCGGGCGCGTTCTGACTACGTACAGGGCAGCGTCAAAGCGTCGAACCACTACCTGATCCCTTTCGTCCTTAGTGGATAGACCCTGTTCAGGCCGCCACTAGTTGGTTGGCAGTTGGTGGTTGGGAGGAAGGTTCCGCCGGGTCTTGTATTCTCTGACCTGCGCGGTGGGGAGTTGAAGAAGTCACGCCGGAACCGGGGAGCTCTCCACGGCGACTTCCTTGGCGAAGCAGATGTCGTCGTGAATTCCGCTTTGCCTTTGCATCTTGATTGCGATTTCCTCCTGCTGCCCTTTCCGCCTTGCAAAGGCACGTGAAAGACAGGTATGCAAAGCGTCCAGGATCCGGTGCGCAGTGGAATGCAGCGTTTCCCGATCTTGGAGTCCAGCAGTGCAGGAGGTGGGCATCTAAGAGAAACCGAATAGTTGACACTTGGATTATGCCGCGCGAGAGACAGCGTCGCGATTGACCAAAAGCACAAATATGGTGCCAAGGGCCCCCGGGCCCCTGGAGCTGCGATAGAACACCCGCAATCCGTCAGGTTGTTCGACAGCCAACGTCTTCATAATCGAGAACGAAGTACGATTGATCGGCTTTGGATTGCGCCCGACGATTTTCGTGAAATCCTACCTTGCCTTGAAAGAGCGGTACTTGCAAAACTCGTTCTTCGAAGTGTCAATGCAGTGACACTTTGCCAGACAGTCACTTAGTGGTCTGTTGACGTTGACCGTCGTCGTAAGCCAAGCTCACGCATCAACACCCGTCTCCTCTACACTCGAACTTCCATTCGATCTTTTGCAGCACGGCAGTCAAGACGGAGGCTCTGTTCCGACTAGACACCAATTTAGTTTGTCCGGCCTGAATTTCAAGGTGAGAAGACTGAACGCACGGGCGGCGGCTCGATATTTACCGTGAGCTGGGAACGTTCTTTGCCAGCAGCATTTGGCGACTCAGTTGCTCTTACGTTTGAATCCGAAGCGAGAGGCCGCAGCCCCCATCCAATGTCCTCCAAAGGCCCCTGCGGCCCCGCGCTTAAGGTTCTGTGCATTCGGCGGTGAAGAATCGCGACAAGAAAGGGGGAGACATTATGGCTTCATTTGCTGTAGTTACAAACATCAACTCGAGCTCGATCTCCGCTATACGTAACCTGATCTGCCCGCTCTGTGGAGCGAGCATGATGGAATTTCGTTGTCTCGGATACTGTCGCAGCGATTGGCGTCAGGAGTGGAAGCGGGCGATGTGCGCTGGATCAAAGAGTGAAGGACCGCGTTCTGGGAAATCGTGCGCAAAGCATCGACTGTAGACAAAGGGGTTCGCGCAGACGGGACTTTCAATGAACGAGATGAGAGGCAGAGGCGCAATCACGGACAGTATTGACTGGACGTTCTGCCGAAAACCCGTCTTGCTTTCCAACCCTCGAGCCCGCGAGATCTCACACGCTGCTCGCTTTGCGTGGACCGCATTGTATTGGAACGTTGCGGTTGTCCTCTGGGGTGCTTATGTAAGGGCGACGGGTTCAGGTGCTGGCTGTGGAAATAGGTGGCCCCTGTGCGATGGCGACGTAGTCGGGGCAAGCGCTGAAGCGCAAACTATCGTCGAATTCACGCACAGAATAACCAGTGTCATTTCGTTGCTCTTGGTGACCGGTCTCGCGGTCTGGTGCTGGCGAGTAACAAAGAAGGGAGACTGGGCGCGCTATTCCGCTGTACTCGCCGCTGCATTGCTGGCTAACGAAGCGCTGTTGGGAGCTGCTCTTGTCCTGTTAAAGCATGTAGGCAACGACGAATCTGGCGGCCGAGTTCTCTTTCTCTGTTTGCACTCTGGCAACACTTTTCTGCTTCTCGCGCTGCTGTCGCTCACTGCCGTTTGGTTGTCGAATGGGAACAGAAGTTTTCGTTTCAGTCGCAAATGGCGAGAAGTCGTCTTTGTTGGAGTAACCTTTCTCGCCACGATGCTCGCGGGAATTACGGGCGCGGTGGCGGCTCTGGCCGACACCCTGTTTCCATCAACATCGCTGCGCTCGTCACTAATGCAAGATTTCGGTTCCGTCACACCTGCCCTCTTGCACTTTCGGCTCTTTCATCCCGCGGTAGCCCTGATCACTGCATGTTACGTTCTGTGGATTGTCTTGAGAAGCTCCACCAACCGAAACCGATTCTCACGATCGGCAATCGCTCTAGTCATCTCTGTCCCGGTGCAGGTCGGTGTGGGCATCGCGAATGTATTGTTTCTGGCTCCGGTTTGGCTCCAGATCGCCCATCTTTTCGTAGCAGACGTGCTTTGCGTGTTGCTGGTGGTTGTTTCGGCTGACCTCGTACTTGAACGTGCGGGCATTGGCGAGGCCAATTCTCTGGCAAGCTTCGTCAAGGAAGGGCAAGAAACGTGAAGCGGGGTGCACAGTTAGCCGCCTGTTGTGGGATTGTCGCAGCCGCGATGGCGGGCGGACTCTCCGCCGATACCCCGCCAAGTACATATCGGCTCCCCTCGAACTCAGAAGTCATTGGCTACCTTCTTCAATCGGTGAACTGGTATCGCCATGTGTACGCTGAACGGCAGGTCGCCAACGAACCGGCTGACTTCATGTTTCTCGATGACAATCAAGCGATCGAACGGCAGATTGTGAAGCTCTCGTTCGAGTTCGCCAAGGCGGATGCCGTGGTGGAAACGAGCGCCGCTTCCTCACACGGCGGAACTGCATCCAAAGATCGTCCTCCTGCTGACCTTGCCCACTTTATCGAACTAAAGAAACGAAATGATGAACTGAACCAGCAAGCAGTGGTGGAGATCAAAAACCTGGACAAAAGGCTGAAGACCGCCAACGCGGCGGATCGCGGGAAATTGAAAGCTGCTGAGGAAGATGCTCAAACTCGATTGCATCTCCTGGACGCAGTCGCAGAAGGCCTCAATGATCTAGTCGAGTTTGTTCAGAATCCCAGTGAAGCACAAGCGCAAAGCGGACATTTGGATTCCACCATCGACGACCTCGCGCAATCGATACCGGAAATGAACAGCGAGTCAGTTCCCTCCGCGACAGCACGCCTGCAAGAGGCAAATTCCAGAATCGCGACTAGTGACGCCGGCATCCTCGCTCTGGTGTCGAATGTCTCGGGGATGAGCCGCAAGCTTCACGTGGTTGACGAAAAGATACGCCTCACTAACAACTTGACATTGTCCGCGGAGAATCTGCGGATACCACTGGCCGCTTTCGTCACTCGGCTTATTCAGGGTGTTGCAGTAATCGACTTGCAGACCAGCGATCTTCCATCCTTGCGCGAACAGAAGTCGCACCTCGACGCAGTTACCCTCGAACTCAAGGGGCTATCTCCGGCAATCGTAGCGCTCGATAAACAAAAAGTTTTGCTTGCCGAGTACAAATCAAACGTGCTGCGCTTGCGAACGGACGTGGCTGGCCAGTACAGGCAGGCGTGGAAAGAGCTGATGATTCGACTTCTCGTCGTTGCGCTGATCATAGGATTGCTACTTGCAATCGGCCACGTTTCGCGCCGGCTCGCACTGCGACGTGTTCAAGATCCCAATCGGCAACGACTCATAGCTATGATCCATCAAGTTCTCACTCTATTGGCCATTGCAGTTGTCCTATTGTTCGTCCTTACTTCTAACCTGAAGTCGGTCGCAACCTACTTTGGGCTTCTCAGCGCTGGGCTCTTGCTCGCACTGCAAAACGTCATCCCCGCCAGTCTCGGCGCTCTTCTCCTTGTGGGGAAGCGCGGAATCAGAATTGGTGACCGAGTACAGGTCTCCGGCATTACCGGCGATGTCATTAATATGGGCCTGCTGCAATTTCAATTGAGAGAGTTCGATTTACAGAAGCAGCGCTTTACAGGCCATGTAGCGACCTTTTCGAATTCCTTGGTTTTCCTGTCTCCCGCCATTGGTCTGCTGAAGTTAAATTCAACTCTTGAGAATGCGTGCAAGCCCACAGCGAACAAAGCGGGAACAGAGCCGGATTTGGAGGGGCGCGGGTCGCCCGCCGGAGCACAGATCTAAGGATCAGCCCTTAAACGCTGAACATCAGGAAACGCAACGCTTAGATCACTTTGTGCACGTCATCCTGATGACGTCTGCTTTTCGTGTCAGGGTTATGACTCTCGGCAATGTTGAGTTTCGGTCGTAGCTCGTGCGGAGGCGCCTTATTGCCTAACGGGCTCGTTGTTCGCTGAAGGGGTTTCGTTCAGGCTTTGGGTACCAGCAGGCTGCAGAGCTAGATTCCTGTCTTGCCATGGCATGAGCGATACCGGTTCGTGGATTTTACCGCGCCTTCAGCCCGCACGATATGTCTTCGCCATGGATTTCCGCGCCCTGTCACGCGGATTGTCGTGCCGCCATTGGAAACTCCAGCACCTTGCCGCGTTCGTTTTGCGGCAACCGCGTTGAAACCTTGCGAAAACTTTGCGGAATATAGAATTCGATTATCTTTGCCATACATCCTCCGAAATGCCCTCTGCTTGTTGGAACAGAAATAGCACGCCGACTGCCAAAGCGGTTCTTACGAGAAGGGGCCGATGTCGTGGCCAGTCACTTAAGGAGCCTGATTGACACCCCTTGTTCCGTTCTGTTTGCACGTAGATGACGTCATGACGCGGCGCCTGTCTTTGGCAGGTTACGTGCTTTCCTCTCGTAGAACGGAGAAGCAACATGCCGGACGCAGCCTTACGGGCAGAGAATGATCAGTGCCTTGAGGCGTTCGACCACCAAATCGCAGCTCGAAAATTGCAGGACGTTCTGTCGCACCGCTTACCGTCTTTTTATCGCTGTGCCTTCCGACTTCTGGGGAATGCGGCTGACGCAGAGGATGCGGTGCAGGAAGGCCTTTTGGCCGCTTACAAACATATAAACCAGTTTAGGGGGCAGTCGCAGATCTCCACTTGGTTGACGACGATTGTCCGCAACTGCGCTCTGATGCAATTGCGCAAACGACCACGCCAGATTCATTTCCCGTTAGACGAGGAGTTTGGAGAGGAACAACCGCGCTTTCTATGGGAAGGACTCGCGGACAAGCGGCCCAGCCCGGAAGAGGAGTTTCGAAATTCCGAACTAACCGCGCGCTTGCAAAAATGCACAGCACTGCTCTCGCCTACCTTGCGAAGAACATTTCAGCTGCGTGTCATGGATGGTCTCTCAATCTTTGAGACAGCCCGAATCCTGGGAGTGCCACACGGAACGGTCAAGGCGCAGCTGGCACGCGCGCGAGCAGAAATTGCGCGGCACATGCGGCCAGTGCTTGCACCAAGTCGTCGTAGACCTCAGCGGCGGCACAAGTAGTTCGACTCCTTGAGAGGTGACTCGTGGAACCGCGCCCGGGATCATCCAACACCCACCAGATGATCTGAGAAGAAACCCCATGGAACGCGGGCCGAAACGCCTGGCCAGAACATGCAGTCGGAGAGCCTGATAAGTTGGCCTATCACGTGCTACGACTCAGTTGCATGAGCCGCGTGAACATGCGCAGCTCGAGGTGATGTCGTGGACGAATTGGTCGTTAGCTCAACTTGGCAGTACGCGGTAATCAGCGTTCGGTCCGAGCCTGATCGCGAACGGTTGGTTATTGAATATCCCGACGAAGAGACCCTACGGGACCTCATCGCAGCACCTAGTATTGTGGCGCTCGGCTACACCTCTCGTGCTGACGCTCTCAAGAATATAGATCGTTGTGTGACGACCACCTCTTCTTTGAAGCGACTGCTTGAGACGGCGGTGCTCCACACAAACATGACCTTCTTAACCGAATGTCGTGTGGCATTGCGACGACTTGCAGGCGGCTTTCGACTTTCGGAGGCTTCAAAAGTGATGCGTAATCTCCTCCACAACGGTCTCGCTGCGGCTTTGATCTTTTTCTACTCGAGAAATGTACTGTCCTCGACAGTTCGGGCCTTTATCTCTTTTTGAACGGGAGAGCCGGAAGATTCGATGATTGAAGAAAATGTGAAATCGAGCGAAATTCGCCGATATCCACGATGAAATGTTGTTGGCCGGTGCGTGGCAGTGCTTCGCGATGCCAAGTCTTTGAGAAGCGCACGCGCCTTTCGTTTTCGCGTGCATTCGCCGTGCCAGACTGCATTCTACGAATCATTGAGATTTCGCGATTGTCGAAGACTAAGGAATCTTGTTTCTCACGCAGGTTCTTGTCTGTGACAAAGACTCGTTAGGCAAGGCGATTCATTGACAGCAGTGTCATTGACACCGTTGGCGCTGGGGGATTTCTGGAACTGATCGAACCCGAACCGGTCCTTTATCGGGTTTTCCGTCCAGAGGGACGTGGCCTTGTCGTGCATAAGCCTTTTAGCGAACTTCCTGCACGACGCGAGGTGAAAAGATGAATGTTCAAGGTCAACGCAAGTGCGCCTATTCGGCTTGCCAATGCACAGTCACAGTTAGGGAGACGTCTTGCGGCGTCTATTGCTCCCAAGCCGATCGCGTACAGGAGACAGAAATTCAATGCGATTGCAAGCACAATCCCTGCGCGCTCGACTGAGTAAGTCCGATGCAAGAAGGCCGCGCGGACTCGGCCTATCGGCTACGGATCATCAACTATGGCATTCCCGGAGCGACGTACTGTCGACATTCTGCTGACGACTGCGTTGTTGACGACAGTCGGCGTCGCAGTTTATTGCGCTCGGCGGGTCATTCTGATGTTTGTTTTTGCCATACTCTTCACCTACCTCATCCATCCAGTAGTGAAGTTTTTGCAGCACCATTCTTTGTTTTTCAGAGATCTTCGAGGGCCGGCGGTCGTCGAGGTGTACCTCACGTTTGTGCTGCTGATAGCGCTCGCGGGTTACACGTTTGCGCCAAGCTTGGCGAGAAGTACGACCAGGGTGTTGGATGAAGCACCCACGTTTCTAAATAGTCTCTCCACTGGCGATATCGCCAAAGATCTGCGAGGAAAATACGGTTGGAGCGAGGCGCAGGAGCTTCGCTTCAGGGCCTTCCTTTCACGCCACAAACAAGATATTCAGAGTCTTGTACCCACGGTCGATCGCTATCTTTCAAGCGCTGCACAAATATTCGGGTACCTGCTATTGATTCCCATTCTGGCCATCTTTTTCCTGCGCGACGGTCCCCGCATCGTGGATGTTCTCATTCGGCTGCTCTTTCCTGCCGATCGGCATCCGAAGATTCATGCGTTAGTAACCGAACTGCACCTGATGCTGACTCAGTACATTAGGGTGCAGCTGTTGCTGTGTTTGCTCTCTTTCGTGTTCTATTCAGCAGCTATGCTTGTCCTGCGTTTTCCGCATGCCATCGTATTCGGGATCTTAGGTGGATTACTGGAGTTTATTCCAGTCGTCGGCTGGACAAGCACATTCGCTGCGGTTGTTAGCGTCGGTATTTTAAGTCACTCTCACTGGGTCTGGATGGCGACATTGCTGTGCATTTGGAGAGTAATTCAGGACTATTTTGCTGCGCCGAGGATCATGGGAAGTCACTTGAAGATTCACCCTCTGGCTGCAATTTTCGCGGTGCTGGTCGAGGCCGAAATCGGAGGAATCGTCGGCATCTGCCTCGCAGTACCGATGATGGCATTGTTTTGCATCGTCTGGCGTTCGATTGCTGAAGAGCGACAAAAACGAGGTTGTGTATCTGATCGGGAAGCCGCTGCGAGCGGAGCTTCAAATTTTGTAGAGACAGCGATCTCATGACCAATCGGTCGGCTGCGCACTCGTCAACGTGCGTACCTCAGCGTAAGGTCCGTTCTTACCCGCAGGTCTCGACGAGTGTCATTTCTGACTTTGACATCCGGTGACACAAGTCTCCAACGATTTTGCCTTAGGTAGTGATTTCAGCAGCTTGCGGGTTTGTGCCTTTGGCACCCGTATTGCGCTCTATTGGTTCGTCTGAGGTTCACTGTGTTCAAGGTTCCATCGTCGACACACTGACGCAGGCTAGTGGCGGGAGGACAAGCTCAGCGGTCCTTAGGTAGCGAACCGGACACTATTTAAGAAGGGGTTCAAAACACCACGAGGGATATTGTTGTCGACTTTCAGCAACCTCAAACGACAAGTGAGAGAAAGATAGAGGTGACCATGGGGCTGGCAAAGCACATCACGAGAGCCGCGGCGTACGCGAGCAGCGATGATTTCCGCAGAATCTTTGACGAAAACATGAACAGCCTCTACCTGCTAGCGTTTCTGCTCACGGCGGACCACGGAAGGGCTGAGCAATGCTTCGTCTCCGGTCTGGAGGACGCGGTCGGAGGCAACCCGGTTTTTAGGGAATGGGCGCACTCCTGGGCCCGCCGCATGATCATCCAGAACGCGGTGAGGCTTATCAAGCCCCGGCCGGCCGATGGGAGTGGCCGTTTGAAATCTGCTTCGGTGGATAGCGACTACAAGACAATACCAGCGGAGAGTCAGGTGGAGATTTCCGCACTTCTGGGATTGGAGCCCTTCGAGCGCGTTGTGTATGTAATGACCGTTCTCGAGCATCATTCTGACCACGAGTGTTCTCTCCTACTGGGCCGCGCAAGGCGGGATATTCTTCCAACGCGCACTCGCGCTCTCGAGCAAATTGGACGCCAGGTGGGAATGCAGGACCGGCAACTGTCCAATGCCAGTGCACAAGATCCCGGGTTGCATGACGGGCCCGGCTCGTTGATCGAGTTGATCGACGTTCTGCGTTTTGTGACATCGGCATAGCTCAGTCATTCCGGCAACGTCGGTTTACTCTGAGGATCAGAAGGCAACTGGGACCTCGCACCGCCCTGCTTAAAGGAACAACATCTTTATCTGCCAGAGCTTTGTGTCGGTAGGCGTCCAGGCACCACAGGAGTGGGCAGCACCTTGTTCTCAGTGACGGAGCACCAACCTGAAGAGTCACCACCGCGCGAGTTACGTGTGCGCGAGCATCCCGGCCGGGCAGCAGCGAAGAGCAGCCGCCTCACATCCGCCTTCTAGCCTTGTCCGGCGTCGAAAATCAGTTGTTGTAGGTGTGGCTGTACGTTCCCAAATATGACGAACTTTTCAAGCACTTGGAGCGAATTCTCTGTGCGCGCAAGACTTTTGTAAGTTACTGGTTTATTGTGAGTTGCCACCGTCTGGATGGATGAGCCTTCCGTGACTCTTAATCAGTGAGATCTGAGATTCTCCGCATGACGTCTGCACACCAGCAGGCGACCAACCACAGCCTTACACACCTAAACATACAGCGAGTGCGCTGCATGTTCCTTGAGTTTTTGTTCTAACCCTGGCTAGGTAGCCCCAAACGGCCTGGATGACGATTGGCTGGAAGAGTGCCACTTTGAACTATTGAATGGCCGATTATGGATACCGCCCGCGCCATTATCTAGAAGTGAGGAGGAACGAGACATGGCAAACGAGAGAGCTATAGCGAGAGAGCGAGAGAGCGAGAGAGACACCATCACTAAGCCTTCGGCTTAGGTCGACACGGGGCGTTCGTGGACTGACGAACGCCAATCGCACGCACTCGAACAAGATTCGAGTCGGTTCGACATGCGTCCGACTCTCATTCGAATGGATATGAGTAATCTGAACTGCCATTTTAGATTACGCAACTGTCGCCGCAACCAAATTTGTTTCCTTTAGCAGTTGACACGATTACGCAGTCTGCGTAATAATATACGCAATATGCGTAACTCTTCCGTGCTGACTGCATTGTTCCCACAGGTACGGCAGGGCGTGCTCGCGGCTACGCTCGGCCAGCCAGATAAGTGGTGGTATCTTTCGGAACTCGCCGGCCGTTTGGGCACGAGCCCGTCGAGCCTTCAGCGGGAGTTATCGTCTCTGGTGGCAAGCGGAATATTGTTGCATCGTCGGGAAGGCACAAGGGCTTATTTCAAGGCGGAGACTCAGTCCCCGGTGTTCCGAGACCTCCAGCAGCTCTTCGAAAAAACCGCAGGGCTGGCTCCGATCTTGGAGCACATACTAAGACCGTTTGGGAACAAGATTCGGAGTGCCTTTATCTATGGTTCTGTGGCACGAAGTCGGGAACATGCGATGAGTGACGTGGATGTGATGGTCATTGGCAGAGCAGGTCTTGCTGACCTATCTCCATCGCTCCGCAAGGCGGAGGCGCGGCTGGGAAGAGAGGTCAACGTCACTGCCTATTCCCCAGAGGAGTTTCGGGAGAAAATCAAGTCGGGCGACCATTTCCTCGCCGCCGTTTTACGAGGACGGAAACAGTTTGTGAAAGGAGGCCAGAGTGACTTGGACGAGCTTGTTGGCAAATAAGGAAGCCGAGAAACACAAAACCTTCAAGAAGGAATTGGACAATATGCGGGCCCTGATTGCCCGCGACCTCGCAGACGCGAGTCTTACTGGCCTTTCAGCAGATAGAAGATTCGCCACTGCCTACAACGCTGCGCTCCAGGCTGCGAATATGGCCATAGCGTGTGCGGGGGTATCGGATCGTGAGCAAGGTCGGACACCACCGGGTGTCCTTGGAGAGCGCGAAATTGGTGTTGGGTAAAGCCGCGCACAAGTACGCCGACTATTTTGAGACGTGTCGCCGGAATCGAAATACTATCGACTATACTTTCTCCAATGTTGCGACCGACACATTGTGACACGCCCATAAATTCGAGGCTCCTGCCGCGCCCAGCGCGCGGGTAAGGAGAACCTAAGAAGCCCGCACGCGGGACTACGGTAGCGCTGCCCCGAAAACAGAGAAAGGGCGAAGATCGATTTCGCTGCAGTCGACACGTTGGCGACGATGGTTTCGGAACGGGGGCCGATAGCCTCCTCGGGATCATGGGTGCTTTCGTGGTTCGCTGGTCCGTTGCGAACCCTTGAAGGTGTACACCTGGTCCGGCCAAGGTCGTCCGCAACCGGGTTGACCAATGCCAGTTCGATTTGCGGGCTTTGATGCTGACCACGGTAGCCTGGTCGCAGACATCGCGGAGAGCAGGACCATCCTTCCGGCGGCCATGGCGGAATGGGAAACATGTACTAGTGTAGTGCGTCATTCAGATTGACGTTTATGGAGAGTGCGGCGAGCACGTTTGACCTTCTCCAAGATATCAGCGGCGCGGGCGGTCCAGATGAACGGCTTGGGGCTTTGGTTGTGGTGA
>Ga0066660_10000573_pt1 | contig 13358 bp, 11 predicted proteins | sample GraSoiAngelo_109_FD_75177 | JGI IMG/M metagenome (GOLD analysis project Ga0066660, IMG submission 75177) | Grasslands soil microbial communities from the Angelo Coastal Reserve, California, USA - 14_0903_12_20cm | ecosystem: Environmental > Terrestrial > Soil > Grasslands | place: USA...
ATCTTCGCGGCCATAGACGTATTCGCCGACTCCGCCCGAGAACATAATCCCATCGATGCGGCCGAGCTCGTGGATCGGATCGGTCAGAAACAGGTGCGCGACGGCCTGCGGCATCGGCCGCTGCATGAGCGCGGCGACCAGGAGATCCGCCATGCTGTCGGCGAGCTTGTCGAGCGCGGCGGGACCGACGCCATCGCCCCGCTTCCACTCGAAGCCGGCTTGGCGCGCGTGAAACTTTCCCGCGGGGTCGAGCCGCACTATCGTATCTCCATCCACCACTTGCAGACGGCCGCCGATGTGCACCGCGGCTGTTGCGACGACCTCGCCCCGCTCGACGATGCCGAGCTTCGTAGTCCCGCCGCCGATATCAATATTGAGAATGCGCTTGTCCTCGTCGTGGGAGACTTTTGACGCGCCGGAGCCATAGGCCGCCAGCATTGCCTCCATGTGATGTCCGGCCGTGGCGGTGACGAAATCGCCGCGTTGCTCCGCCAGCAGGCCGGCAATCGCTTCGGCATTCTCCCGGCGTAGCGCCTCGCCGGTCAAAATGACGACGCCGGTGTCGATCTCCTCAGGCTTGATGCCGGCGGCCGCGTAGGCCTCGTCGATGATGCCGCCGAGCGCCGCATCGTCGATGCGCTCATCGCTTGAATAGGGCGTCAGCGCCACCGGGGATTGGAACAGCGTCTCGCGCGAGACGACGTAGTAGCGGCTGGTGAGATCCTCGCCGTACCGGCGCAGATTGATGCGTGAGAAGATGACCTGTGTCCCCGACGAGCCGATGTCGATGCCGACGGTCACCAGGGTGACGTGATCCTGAATCCAGATCGGATTATCCTCGATCCGCTCCTCCGGATCGAACTCGAAATAGTCGTGATCGTGGTCCGCGTCGCCGTCGTGCTCGTGCACGAAGTCCTGGCCCAACAGGTGATCAGATAGCGTATGGCTCGGTTTCTTCTCGTCGGCCATGCAAAGTGCTCCTGCACCGGCGCCCAGTCGGCCGTCCGTTATCGCATGGGCGATTTGCCGGGGTCAAAACGCGGTCATGTCCAGTGAAGTTGCTCAAACCGAGTGATCAGTCCGGACCTTGCGGTTCATTGACACTGCGGGGAGGGACCGTCACCTTCAGCACCCGATCTCCAGCCCATGGATGCGACCGTGACTGACATCAAGACCCACGACGGCATGGCGGCGGAAGCCTATATCGCGCGGCTCGGCGAGCGCGGGATCGAATACGTGTTTGCCAATGCCGGAACCGATTTCGCGCCGATCGTCGAGGCGCTTGCCCACAATCGCGGGGCCAAGATGCCGCGCTTCATGGTCGTTCCGCATGAGAACGTCGCCATGGCGATGGCACATGGCTATTACCGTATTGCCGGCAAGCCGGCCGCCGTCATGGTGCACGTCACGGTCGGCACGGCAAACGCGATCAACGGTATCATCAACGCGGCGCGTGACAACGTTCCCGTGCTGCTCGCCGCCGGTCGCAACCCGCTCACCGAGACGGGCAGCATCGCCTCGCGCAATCGCCCGATCCACTGGGGCCAGGAGGCCTTCGATCAGGGGGGCATGCTGCGGGAATACGTGAAATGGGACTACGAGCTGCGCGCGGGCCAGCCGGTCGAGGCGGTGGTCGACCGGGCGCTCGATATCGCCATGAGCGAGCCGCGCGGTCCGGTGTATTTGACCTTGCCGCGCGAAGTGCTCGCGGCGCCCTCGGTCGAGCCGCGGCGCGATGGCGTACGCCCGCTCGGTGCGATCGCGCCGGAGCCGGCGCGCTCCGCGATCGAGCAGGCGGCGTCCCTGATCGCCAAGGCCGAATTTCCGCTGATCGTGACCTCCAGCATCGGACGCGTGCCCGCCGCGGTGGACGCGCTCGCCGCACTCGCCGACGCGTTCGCCTTGCCGGTAGTGCAATCCGAGCCGCGCGACATGAACCTGCCGACCGACCATCCCATGCATCTCGGCTACGATCTCACCGCGCTGTTACCGAAAGCTGATGCGGTGATCGTCATCGATAGCGCGGTGCCATGGATGCCCCGCCTCGTTCAGCCGCGCAAGGACGCCAAGGTGATCCATATCGGTACCGATCCGTTGGAAACGCGCTACCCATTCCGCGAGCTCGAAACCGATCTGCTGGTGGCCGGCTCCTCGGTGGCCGCGCTCAGGATGTTGGACGAAAGTCTTTCCGGCGCGATGAAGGGACAACGATCCGCGATCGAGCGCCGGCGCAAGGTGTTGGGCGAGATGCGCGAGGAGATTCTCGCCAAGCGGCGCAAGCTGATTGAGACCGTGAAGGATCAAACGCCGGTTCACCCCGCTTGGCTCGCTGCCTGTATCAACCAAGTCAAATCAGAGGATGCCATCGTCATTAGCGAACTGGGCGCGCCGCTTCCGGTGCTCGAGCTAAAAAAACCGCTCACCTATATGGGCGGCCTGCTCTCGGGAGGGCTCGGCTTCGGCATGGGCGCAGGCCTCGGCGCCAAGCTCGCGGCGCCCGAGCGCGACGTTATCGTGACTGTCGGCGACGGCTCCTATATGTTCGGCAATCCGGTTCCCTATCATTATGTCGCGCGCGCGGAGCAACTTCCCACGTTGACCGTGATAGCCAACAATCAATCATGGCTGGCGGTGCGGCAATCGACGCTCGACGTTTTTCCCGACGGTCGCGCCGCCAAGGCAAACGTCATGCCGCTCACCGAGCTTAAACCGGCGCCGGACTACGAGAAAGTGATCGAGACTTGCGGCGGCCGCGGCGAGAAGGTCGAAGCTCCGGGCGACCTCATCCCGGCATTGCGCCGCGGCCTTGATGCCGTCCGTTCGGGAACGCCGGTCGCGCTCAACGTGCTGACCCAAGCCCGCCGCTGACGCTTCGCGCGATAAACAGCCGCTCATCCCGGCGAAAACAGGAGCCGAATCGCGAAATCTGAGCAACCGGCCCTGGATTCCCGGTTATGCGGGAATGAGCGGAGGAGAACCGAGGGACAAACACTGCATTTGCCGCCCGCCGCCAAGAACATTTCGAAAATGTTTGGCGCGCTCCATCGCCTGCTCGCGCGCACGCCTCTGCGCACCTTTCTCATCTACCCGGTGTGCGTCGTCGCTTTCGAGCTTGCGATCCGGCGCGGCCACATCGTCGTCATTCCCTCGGGCGCGCTGCTTCTGACGTGGGGATATTTGCAATATCGGCTCACCGGAAATTACCGCCTGTTGCACGGCGGCGGGGGCCCGGGCATCACCGTGCCTCCGGAATGGCTCGTGGTGGGTGGGCCCTATGCCTACACACGCAATCCGATGTATCTCGGCCATCTCATCTTCATGATTGGATTGGCCGTGACATTCTGGTCCTTGTTTGCCGTCGCGTTGTTTGTCGCGCAGGCTATCTGGTTCCACCGCCGGGTGCTCGCTGACGAAGCGCGATTGCGCGTTCAATTTGGGCCGCAGTACACGGACTATGAAGGCTGGGTGAAGCGCTGGATTCCAGGGCTTCTGTAAGCGGAAATATTTGGTCGTTGGGCTACTTGGGCAAATTCTTCATGTAATCGGTGAGAAAAGCGCGCACGTCGGGAGAAATCGTCAGCGCGGACTGCGCCACTTTTGCCGTATCGGCTGCCGCCTTCCATTGTGACACGAAGCCGAAAGTCCTCTCCGCATCTTCCGCATAGGCCGGATCGTCATTGACGCGCATAATCGCCGTGCGCCAGGCATCGATCGCTGCCTGGGGCGCACCGGGCGGCATGACGATGACCCGTTGGATGATCCCATCCGCTCCGATGATCGATTTGTAGATCTCCCACAACCGGCCCGATGGCATGCCGCCTCTGATTTTGCGGAAAAGCTCGTGGAACGGCAGCATCCGCAACCCGGCGATCCCGTCAGGCACAAAAAAGTTCTGGCCGTCATAGCCGGGATCATAGAACACCGGAATCGCTTGTCCGGTCTTCACCAGGCTGGGCTCGACCACGCTGCGATAGCTTGGCGGCGATTCTGCAAAGAAATTGATCTCGCCGCGCTGGAACGCGAGCCGCGCTGCCGGGCTCGAGCGATAGCCCGTCACGTACCTATACGGGATGCCGAGCATGTCGAACGCCAGGCGCATGCGCAGATCCTTGGGCGTGTCGATGCTCAATCCGCCGCCGATGAGCCCCTCGGCCTTCACGATGTCGCTCGGTGTGTGCATTCCGGGCGGAACATCGGTGCGCACGAAGTGCACGGTCGTGCCGGGTTGGGTCGCAACGAATTCGTAATTTTTGAAATCGACGCGGAAGCGGTCGGGATCGAGCGCGTAAATGAAGGCAGTGCCGGTGAAGTATCCGGCCGCGGTGCCGTCGCGCGGCGCCACTTCTCCCAGATATTTCGCCCCGACGATGCCGCCCGCTCCCTCCATGTTCTGAACAACGATACTGGGTTGGCCTTCGATGTGCCGCCCGACGTGCTTGGCGAACAGGCGGCCCTCGATGTCGGTTGGTCCGCCAGAGGCGAAATTGATCAGCAGGGTGATCCGCTTGCCGCGATAGAATGGATCATCGGCGCGAGAACTGACCGTCCCGAACAGGAAGCACGCGCAAATAAGCGCCACGGCGCGCACGGCCGGCATTCCGTCCTCCAGATATTTGTCGTTATGCAGAAGCTTACTCGGCCGCTTCGCACCGGGAAAGCAGTCTCGGCTCCCCGCATGCGACCGACATGACAAGTCATCGAAGCCGTGGCAAAACCTGGGAACGCAAGGAAGCGCCATGCTGGAAAAAGCTCAGACTCACAAGTTCAACGCCTACGATCGGCCGCACGCCGATCTGCGCGAATTCATCGCGCGCGCGGACCGCGCGGGCGAAATCGTGCGCATCGGTGGTGCCGACTGGAAGCTGGAAATGGGCACGCTGGCGGAAATCGTGAACCACGCCCGCCCGGAAGCGCCAGCGATCCTGTTCGACAACGTGCCCGGCTATCCCTCCGGGATGCGGCTTCTTTCCGGCGCGACCAATTCGTCGAAACGCCTGGCGATCACGCTCGGACTGCCAGTGCCGAGGCATCCGTTGGACGTGGTGCGCGCCTATCGGGATCGCATGAAGACGCACCGGCCGGTTGCTCCGAAGATCATCGCGAAAGGTGCGGTGTTCGAGAACATCGATCGCGAGGGCAAGGTCGATCTCTGGAAATTTCCCGTGCCGCTGCTGCACGAGCACGACGGGGGCCGCTACGTCGGCACCGACGACCTCGTGATCATGCGTGACCCCGAAGACGGCTGGGTCAACGGCGCGACGTATCGCGCGATGGTGCAGGACAAAACCCACGTGTCGCCCTGGATTTCACCGGGCAAGCATGGCCGGCAGATTCGCGAGAAATACTTCCGCGCGGGAAAATCCTGCCCGGTGCTGATCTCCTGCGGACACGACCCGCTCCTTTTTCTCGCGGGGGGCAATGAACTCAAATACGGGCTTTCCGAATTCGACTATGCCGGCGGTCATCGCGGGGAGCCGTATGAAATCGTGTTGAGCGAGCTGCACGGGCTGCCGATGCCCGCCCATGCCGAGATCGTGCTCGAAGGCGAGATGGTCGAGACCGTTACGGCGAAGGAAGGTCCATTCGGCGAGTTCACGGGCTATTACGCATCGAGCCCGAGCGAGCAGCCGGTCGTCGAGGTCAAACGCGTCTACTACCGCAGCGATCCGATTCTCGGGATCGCCTCGCCGATGCGGCCGCCATCGGATTTCTCGTTTTCCAAATGCGTGATGAAGGCCGGGATGATCTGGGACGAGGTCGAGCGCGCCGGCCTTTCCGGGATTACCGGTGTCTGGGTGCATGAATTCGGCGGCGCACGCATGTTCAACGTGATCGCCATCAAGCAGGCTTACCCCGGGCACGCTCGGCAAGCCGGCCTGCTGGCCGCAGGGTGCCAGTCCGCGTCCTATCTCGGGCGCTTCGTGGTGGTGGTCGACGAAGACGTCGACCCGAGCGACATGTTCGACGTGATGTGGGCGATGTGCACACGCTGCGACCCGGCGCAGGATATCGAGTTCGTGCGTCGCGCCTGGAGCGGCCCGCTCGATCCCCTGCTCGACAAGGGAAGCTCGACCAATTCACGCGCGATCATCGACGCCTGTCGGCCGTTCGAGCGGCTCAAGGACTTTCCCATGGTGGCGCGTGCGTCGCCCGAGCTCACTCGGAAGGTCAAAGAAAAATTCGACGACATTCTCAGCAAGATTGGATGCGCGTAGCGCGATGGCTAACCCCTTTCGTCATGGCCGGGTTGTCTCGGTCATCCACGCCTTAAGCACTGCGACCGCATGAAGTCGTGGATGCCCGGGACGAGCCGGACGAGCCCGGGCATACGGCAAGAGTCGTCGCTCATCAATCCAACTGAGGAACCATCCATGCCTGATCCGTTCGCCGAATTGCGTCACGAGCTTGCGGTCGCAAATCGAATTCTCGCCAACGAAGGCATCATCGACGCGTTCGGACATATCAGCGTCCGCAGCCCGAAAAATCCCGAGCGCTATTTCATCTCGCGGCATCGCGCCTCGGAGCTGGTCGAGCCGTCCGATATTTTGGAGATGACGCTCGATTCCAAGCCGGTTGTGCCGACCAACGTCCGGCTCTACAGCGAGATGGTGATCCACGGCGAGATCTACAAAGCGCGCAGCGACGTCAAGTCGGTGTGTCATCATCACGCGCCAGCGGTGCTGCCGTTCTGCGCGACCGGCGTGGAGCTGGTGCCGCTGTTCCATTTGGGCGCCAGCATGGGAGACCAGGTGCCGTTCTGGGACAGCCGCGATGAATTCGGCGACACCAATCTCCTGGTGAGAACGCCGGAGGAAGGCGCCTCGCACGCCCGCGCGCTCGGTCCCCATTTCATGCTGTTGCTGCGCCGGCATGGCGCGTCGCTGGCCGGAGGATCGTTGCGGGAATGCGTGTTCCGATCGATCTACACCACCCGGAATGCCGAGCTGCAGCTGCGCGCCATGGCGATCGGCACGCTGGGACCGCTCACGCCGGGGGAAGCCGAGAAATGCGGCAGCCATAATCTCGGTTCGCGCGGAGTCGAACGCGCCTGGGAGTATTGGGTCACGCGTCTGCAAAAGGCTGAAGCGACGTGGGCCGCCGCCGGATTGCCGCGCATGAAGGGCCTCGCCGAGGTCGCGCGCCCGCAGACCGCCGGGCTCAAGCCGGCAAAATCGCGGACAGCGGCCGCCGGCAGAAACAGAACCCGCGAAAAGAAGAAATAACGGGCCTGCGTTCGGACGTTAACGCAACGTTAATGTAGGTTCGCTGCCCGCCCTGACGGCGTCGCGTTTGCTGCAGCGCATCTCACTCGGCGCATGACGAATCGGGCGAGAACGCGGCCCCCGATTCCATCATCGACGCACCGTGGAGCCCGATTGTCGTCAAAAAAGGTTCGTATCCGCTGCTGCAAGGGAACGGGGGGATTCCATGCAAACCAGGCGGATCTATCAGGTCCAGCATTGGCCGGACGGCCAGTGGGATCGCGACCACAATTGGCAGAAGGTCGAGGCCGCGAGCGAAAAAGAAGCGGCCGAGAAAATCTGTGGCCGCGCGCTCAACAAACGAGGCAACCTGGCGCAACTGCGCGCCCGAGTCCTTGCTCTCGGCGATCTCAAGCAGCATACGGCAACGCCGTTTTATGCGGCCGATTAGCTGACCCGGTCGCGCGGCGGCAACCTCCGGTTCGACCAGCGCGCGATCTCGAACTGTATTGCCGCGAACGCGTCTGCCGCTCGCGCCGAGCGTTGCGCGCCACGGCGTAATCCCGTAATGACTGCATTCATACGCGCGCCGCGAATGACCGGCGCACGCACAAACACGGCCTGGTCCAAGGAGGCGGCGGAATGACAGGCATGTACGACCAGGTGCGCCCCGGCATCGGCCACAACCAACCTGACGAATATGCCGAGGAGAAGAAGCACGAAAAATGGGAGCGGTGGGCGAAGAAACGCACCTTCGTGCGCGCGCTGGAAGGCACCTACAGCCATCTCTACAAGGCGCTGCTCGAGGAGAAGCGCGTCTATCCGTCCAAGGAGGTGCCCTGGAAGGGCGGTCCCGGACAGTTCGGCAAGAGCGTGATCAGCCCGCAGGCGACTTCGATCATTCAATCGATGGAGTCGCATATCGAGGCGTACGCGCCGGGCGCGTACGGGCAGAAGCACGGTCACCTCAACAGCGCGGTGTTTTACGTGCTCAAGGGACGCGGGCACGATGTGCACGACGGCCGGCACATTCCATGGCAAGCGGGCGACGTGATGATTGTCGAGAACGGCTGCGTGCACCAGCACTTCAACGACGATCCCGATGAGGAAGCGATCCTGCTCGTGTTCAAGGCAAAGCCGCTGTTCCTGTTCATGCATCTCCTCTTCCAGAAAATCGTGGAATGGCCACCGGACAAATTGCCGCCCGGTCAGGAGGACTACAAACCGCCATCTGATATTTGAGGGAGCCGGCACGTCATGACCTTCGAGGATAAGCGCGCGGCATTATCCGGCAGCGGCACCTGCAGCTTTCATGCCGACGACATCGCGGCCTCCAAGGATTTCCGCGACCACTATGCAACGCTCCCCAACGTGGTGAAAGCCGAGGAGATGCCATGGGAGCGCTCGCCTGACGGGCTAATCAAGCACCTCGTCCATCACCGGCTCAACACACGCGAGTGCTGCGTCGAGGCGTATATGCAGTTTCTCAAGCCGGGCGAGCGATCGGGCAAGCACCGGCACATGTGGGAAGAGATCGTCTTCGTGGTCGAAGGCTCCGGCTACGACCTGCATTGGGACATGAGATTCGAGTGCCTCGAGACGTTCAAATGGGAATGGGCAGAGGTGCCCAAGAAATTCGAATGGAAGCAGGGCGACTACGTCTACATACCGCCCTTCACCACGCATCAGCATTTCGCCAGCGCCGAGGCGCGGCTCATCGTGATGAGCAACCGCATGGTCAAGGAAATGGGATACGATTGGTTCGATTTGGTGGAACCAGCGCCCGGATTCGAGCTTAACCAGCAATAATCCAGCTACGCCCAGGAGCAGCAATGCGTCTTGAGTTCGGGATGCGCGGCATTGCAGCCGCGCTCCTTGCGTTTGCGCCGATGGCCGTCGCCCACGCGCAGACAGCGGCGGATTTCTACAAGGGGAGGAACGTCGATCTGTACATTGGGTACAGCGTCGGCGGCGCTTACGACCTCTACGCCCGTACCATCGCGCGCCATCTCGGCAAGCACATTCCGGGCAATCCGACGATCGTGCCGAAAAACATGGAGGGTGCCGGCAGCCTGCGCCTTGCCAACTGGATTTACAACGTGGCTCCGAAAGATGGCAGCGCGTTCGGTACGATCGGTCGCGGCACTGCCTTCGACCCGCTGCTCGGCTCGAAGGGGGCTCAGTTCCAAGCCGAGAAATTCACCTGGATCGGCAGCGCCAACAACGAGGTCAGCGTCTGCGTGGCCTGGAAGACGAGCGGAATCACGAAGCTCGAGGACACGTTGACCAAGGAGCTGGTCGTCGGCGGAACCGGCCAAGCCGCAGATACCGACCAATTCCCGCGCGTTCTCAACGGTGTTCTCGGCACCAAGTTCAAGGTCGTCACCGGCTATCCCGGCGGCAACGACGTCACACTCGCGATGGAACGCGGTGAGGTGAAGGGCCGCTGCGGGTGGTCTTGGTCGAGCGTGATATCGACCCACAAGCGCTGGATCGAAGACGGCTCGATCATCGTCCTGGTGCAGCTCTCGTTGCACAAGCATCCCGACCTGCCGAAGGTGCCGCTGGTGATGGACTTCGCCAAGACCGACGATCAGCGGCAGATCTTCAAGTTGATCTTCGCGCGTCAGGTGATGGGTCGTCCGTATCTGGCGCCTCCTGGCATACCGAAGGACCGCGTCGAAGCGCTACGGCAGGCGTTCGATGCCACCATGAAGGATCCGGAGTTTCTTGCCGACGCGGAGAAGGCTCAGCTGGAGGTCAACCCGGTTACCGGGGCGGCAGTGGAGGCGCTGGTGAAAGAGACGCTCGCGACCCCGAAGCCGCTTGCCGACAAGGCCGCGGGTTTCATCCGGCACTGACGCACTCGGCAATGCTCTGCCCGGAGCGCGAGGCGGGATAAGAGGGAGAGGGCCTATGCAGGAGCAGACCGGGCGGGGACGGCATGTGGATCAGAATTATCGCGGTTGGCAATCCGACGTCATCGTCGACCTGATCAAGCGATACGGCTTCCCCTACGTTACGCTCAATCCCGGCGCGAGCTTCCGCGGCTTGCACGATTCTCTGGTCAATTACGGCGGCAACGAGCCGCCCATGATGCTGTGTCCGCATGAGGAGATCGCCGTTCAGATCGCACACGGCTATGCCAAGGCGACCGGCCGCCCTATGGCCGTGATTCTCCATGATCTCGTCGGTCTGCTGCACGCGTGCATGGCGATCTACTACGCCTATATCGATCGCGTGCCGATCTTCATCATCGGTGCGACCGGCCCGATGGACGAGAGCAAGCGCCGGCCGCACATCGATTGGACGCATTCCGCGCTCGTGCAAGGCAACGCGGTGCGCGACTACGTCAAGTGGGACTACCAGCCCATGTCGATCGAGGGCGTGCCGGAATCGTTTGCCCGCGCTTATTCGATCATGACGACCGAGCCGCAAGGCCCAGTTTATATGTGCTACGACGCGGCGCTGCAGGAAGAGCCGCTCGCGCGGGACGTGCCGCTGCCTCCGGCCGCGGCGGCGGCAACTCCAGCGCGGCTCGCGCCCGATCCGAAGGCCATTGATGCGATCGCCGGCAAGCTGGTGGCTGCCGAACATCCCGTTCTGTTGGCGGAATATGCCGGCCGGCGCGCGGGCGGCTTTGAAAGCATCGTCGAGCTTGCCGAGACGACCGGAGCTGCCGTCTGGGATATCAACAACGCGTTGAACTTTCCCAACACGCATCCGCTTTGCCTGAGCATGGACAAAGAGACGCTGCGCGAGACCGATCTGGTCGTCGGCCTCGACGTCAAGGATTGGGAAAAGCAGCTCACCGAGCTCAACAGCGCCAAGCGCACGCGCGAGCTGCTCACGCCTCCATCCTGTGACTTCGTCGAGATCGGATTCGGCGAGATCAACATCAGCAAATGGGCGTTCGACTACTGCCGCATGCAGTCGTGCTCGATTCGGGCGCTGGGCGACACGGCACTCGGAATTCCTGCACTCACCCGCGCCTGCCGGCAACGCATTGCAAACGATAGCAAGCTCGCCGCGCGCATTGGCGAGCGCAAAGTCGCAATCGGCAAGCGTCACGACGCCGTATGGGCGAAATGGCAGGAGGAGGCGCGGGCAAACTGGGATGCCTCGCCGATCACCTTCTCACGCCTGGCGCTGGAAATCTGGGAGGTGATCAAGGACGAGGACTGGGTGCTCACCGCCAACAATCTCAAACAGCAGGTGCGGAAGCTCTGGAAATTCGACAAGCCCTATCGTCATCCCGGCGTCGAGCTCGGCACCGCCACGCAGATCGGCATCTCGCTTGGCGTGGCGCTCGCGCACAAGGGCACGGGACGCATCGTGGTCGACATTCAGCCGGATGGCGATCTCATGTTCGATGCCGGCGCGCTCTGGGTGGCTGCCAAGTACCAGATCCCGATGCTCGTGGTGATGCACAACAACCGTGCCTATTACAACGATTGGGAGCACCAGATCCGGATGGCGAAGCTGCGCGGTACCGACGAGAGCAAAGCTCATATCGGCATGGATCTGTTCGGGCCGGAACCCGATTTCGCTGCGCTCGCCCGCGCCATGGGCTGCTACGGCGAAGGATCAATCGATAAGCCGGCGGAGATCCGGCCGGCACTCGAGCGCGCGCTCGCCGAGGTGAAGAAGGGACGCCTCGCTCTGGTGGATACGATCACTCAGCACCGCTGACGTATCTTCGACTGGGGTAAAGCCATTGGAGTTTTTCCACATGGCATTTGCGCAGACATCCGCCCTCATTGCCGCGCTTGACTTCTTCTTCAACTCAACAACCTTTTTTGATGGATGCGCGGGGCAAGCCTGGGCGTGACGTGTCGTGAGCAGGCGATCGGTGTCACGCCGACTCTAAGCCCTTCGCCTTGAGCCGTGGCGGGAACTCGGCACTCAGAAATTCCACCAGGGCCTTGGCTGTGTCTGGCTCCCGTGCCGTCGTGAGCACGCCTGCTGAGAACGTCGTGATCTTCTGCAATTCTGCCGGCAGCGGACCAACGATCTCGATGCCGGCGACCGGGAGCAACTCGCTGATCTGCTGAATGCCAAGCTCCGCCTCGCCGTTGGCGACGACCTCGCCGACCGGCGTACCGGGAGCCGGAATGACGATCTTCGATTGCATTTCCCCGGCGATGCCGAGCCGCGTCAGCACGGTGGGAAAGTAGATGCCGCTCAGGCCTGTCTTGGAATGGGCAATCGCCCCGGCTGTGAGCAGCGCGCGTTTGAGTGCCTCGGGCGTACCGATGTCGGGCTTCTTCGCGCCCTCGCGCACCGCGATGCCGATAGCGGAGCGGGCGAGATCAACGCGGCTGCCGGCCACCGCTTTGCCAACGCCGATGAGCTGATCTATCGCCTCAGCCGATATAATCGCTAGATCTCCGTCCGCAGCGTTCTCGAGCGCCTTGACCAACGCGTTGGTAGCCCCCCATACGACGGCCAGCGTTATACCGCGTTAGCGCTCCCACATCGGCTGTAGGTCGTGCATCACCGATTTTACGCCATTGGTGCAGACGATCTTCATCGCAGCTTCCCTGTTCGGCTCCTCGTTGACGCCACCGGGGCGGAAATGCCACTTCTAAACCGGCGCGAACCAAGCGTCACCCACGCGAACGGATCGAACATGGAGAGCGAAAGCGCGCGCATGAGCTCGGCCGCGGAGGCGCGGTTCCGGATCGATTACCCCAATTCCAGGCCGCGCGTCGTCAAGGTGATCGCCCTTGACCCGGCGAGCGAACGCCTGGTCAAGGACGTGGCGCAACGCACTTGGCAGCGCGCCAGCTTTTTCACGTCGCTGCGCTTCGACGCGGCGCCGCACACCGGCGAGGGCTGGTCGATGCAGGCTTGGCTGAGCGACCTCGCCGGGCGCACCAAGGCGCTGGTGGAGGAGGTCGCCTCCGCCGATCTCGTCGTTATGGTCTCGAGCGCCGGCACCAGCGCGCGCGCGGCGGCGGTCATCGGCGAGGCGTGCGCCGTGCGCAAGGTCATGACCATGGCCTTGATTATCGGCAGCGAGCAGCGATCGGACGAAGAGCTGTCGAAGACGCTTGCGACCTTGCGGCCTTGTGCGTCGATGCTCGTGATCGCCAATGACGATGCTTATGTCGAGGAGATGCTGGCGGCCTTGCGAGCCTAGCGCGTGAGCAT